>ERZ827150.827-NODE-827-length-42973-cov-5.746400_pt1 | contig 42973 bp, 50 predicted proteins | sample MGYA00519779_ERZ827150 | MGnify/ENA primary metagenome ERZ827150 (study PRJEB31778, sample SAMEA3449267) | human gut metagenome | biome: human gut; feature: human-associated habitat; material: faeces | place: United Kingdom | collected 2010/2012 ...
TGAAAACGGCTGGTACGAAATTGAGGCCAACGGCATGCATGGATATGTGATGGAGAAGTACGTGACGGAAAAGTAAAGCGGAAACGCCATGAAGTATGAACCGCCCGTGCATGAACTGTAAACTTCGTTTTCCCTCCTGCGAAAATCTTTGCATTCTTCCCCGCGGTATGCTATACTAAAAACACAATTCCGTAACATTTCAGCCAAGGGGGAGGGCGCGCGTTCATGGATCACAATGCGTATCAGCTGCTGGCGCTTGGCGCGCGCTATTGGTTTGTGCTGCTGGCAGCCGTGCTGGTATGGCGCGGCGCGGCGGCGCTTTTGCATGAGCATTATCAGCGCAAAAAGCTGCTGAAAAAGCTGCCCGACGCAGGCATGGTGGGCGAGATGCGCGATATCGACAACGACCGCGCCTATTCCCTGCCGCGCGAGGGCGTGCTGGGCGGCGGCAGCGCGTGCGATATCCGCCTGCGCGGATTGCGCCGAAGGGATATCAACTTTGCCTTTGTGGAGGGCAAGGGGCTTTTGCTGACCCCCTGCCACAGCCGGGGCGGGGTGCTGCTGGACGGCGCGCCGCTGGGCAAGGGCGGCTATGCCCTGCACGGGGCCATGCTGCGCGTGGGCGGCTATACGCTGCGCATTCGCCTGTTCGCCGGGCTGAATGTGCCGCGCCCCGCCCCGTATGAGGAGCACTGGCACAGCGCCTATGAGGATGAGGAGCTTTACGCCCCCGAGTACGCCGCCTTCGCCGCCGCGCAGCTGGGCTGCGCACCCTATTCCGAGGGCGCGTATGATCAGCCGGGCATGCCCGTGCCGCCCGCGTTTCAAGCCTTCGATACCCTGTCCATGCCGGCGGTAAACGCCGCGCCGCAGCCGGTTTATCCCCAGCAGCCTGTCTATCCGCAGCCTGCCTGTCCGCCGCAGCCGGTTTATCCCGATCCCGCGCAGGCAGCCTATGCCCAGCCCGCGCAGCCCGTTTATCCTGCGCAGGCGGCCTATCCCGCCGCCCCGGCGGAGGAGGACGCCGCCGCGCCCGCGCCCTTCGACGGGGGCATGTATGCGCCAAAGGCGGAGGAAATCCCCGCGCCCTTTGAAGCGCCGCGCCGCCACCGCAGAAGCGACAGGAGGCAGGGAAAATGAACATTGCCATGAAAAACACCAAACAAAAAAAGCGCCGCACGCCGCAGCAGATGCTGCTGGCGGGTGTGATGCTGTTTTTCTTTACGGCGTTTTTGCTTTTGTTTGTGCAGTCGCCCTCGCTGCTGACAGCTGCCATGGCGCTGCTGGTGCCGCTGGCCGTGTGGGCCATGGTGCGCATCCTGCCCCGGCTTTTCCCCATGGATGAGTTTTTGCTTACGCTCATCGCATTTCTGTGCGCGCTGGGCGTGCTGCTGCAATACCGCTACACCCCCTCGCGCGGGCTGACGCAGGCGTTCAACTGCGGCGCGGGGCTGGTGGCCATGGTCGTGTGCGCGCTGGCCGTGCGTCACATCAAAAGCTGGAGGCTGCTGATGGTGCCGCTGATGGGGCTAAGCTGCGCGCTGATGGCGCTGCCCTTTGTATTCCGCGCGGTCAACGCGGGCAAGGGCGCGACAGCCTGGGTGGGCTTCGGCGGGTTTACCGTCCAGCCCAGCGAGCTGGTAAAAATCGTGTATCTGTTTGTGCTGTCCTATCTGTTATCCCGCCGCCGCATCGTGACGGGCATGATCTTCATCGGCCTGATGCTGGGCTTTCTGGTATTGCAGCGCGACCTGGGCACAGCGGCCATTTACGGCGGCGCGGGCCTGGTGCTGCTGTACGCCGCCACCTCCAGCCTTTTGCTGATCGGCGGCATCCTGGGCGCGGGCGTGGGCGCGGTGGCTGTGCTGTACGCGCTGTTTAAGAACAGCTATTTCCTGACCGTGCAAAACCGCATCAGCAACTGGCTGGATCCCTTCAGCACCTATGATCAGCTGGGCGGCGGCTACCAGATTGTGCAGTCGCTGATCGCCATTGCCAACGGCGGCTGGTGGGGCACGGGCCTGGGGCTGGGCAACGCCAGCGTGATTCCGGAGTTCCGCACGGACTTTATCTTTTCCGCCCTGATCAACGAGTTCGGCCTGGTGTTCGCCGCGCTGGTGGCCTGCGTGTATGTGCTCATCGTTCTGCGCTCGGCGGATATCGCGCTGCGCTCCACCTCGGCCTTCCACGCGCTGCTGGCCGCGGGCAGCGCGGCGCTGCTGGCCGTTCAGGCCTTTATCATCCTGGGCGGCGTACTCAAATTCATCCCCATGACGGGCGTCACCGTGCCCTTCCTCAGCTATGGCGGCACCTCGCTGGTGTCCTGCCTGGGGCTGATGGGCGCGGTGCAGGGCGTAGCGTCGCGCAATGAGCGGCTGCTGCGCGAGGATCAGCGCCTGGCGGAGGGCGGGGAGGACGCGCAATGAAGCAATTAAGAAAGAGCATCCGCGTGATCGCCCTGGCGCTGGCCCTGATGGTGCTGCTGCCCATCGGCTACGGCGGCTACAGCCTGATCCGCTACGGCACGCGCTGGCGCACATCGGAATATAACACCTACCTGACCTCCATGAAATCGGGCGTAACGGCGGGCAGCATTTACGACCGCAACGGCGTTACCCTGGCCAGCACAACGGTATCCACCGACGAAACGGGTGAAACCGTGCGCACCCGCACCTACGCGCAGGATGCATCCGTGCGCGCGGCGGTGGTACATGTGGTGGGCGATACGCGCGGCAATGTGAAAAACGCGGCCGAGAGCTTTATGGCCGAGTATCTCTATGGAACCAATATGAGCTATGCCGAGCGGCTCAAGCAGGTGCTGTCCACCGGCTCGCTTCGCGGCGACGATATCACCCTGACGCTGGACAGCAGCCTGTGCGCCTACGCGGTCTCGCTGTTCCCGCAGGATAAAAGCGGCGCCATCGTGGTGATGAACTACAAGACGGGCGAAATCTACGCCCTGCAATCCTTCCCCAATTACGATCCGCAATCGGGCAAAACCGTCACCGTCCGCCAGGCGCTTAACCGCGCCACGCGCTGGCTCAGCGCGCCCGGCAGCACCTTCAAGGTGATCACCCTGGCCGCCGCATTGCAAAGCCTGCCCGGCGCGGCGGAGAGCAGCTATACCTGCACGGGCGGCGTAAGCTTTGGCGAGCATCAGCGCGTAGTGACCGACTACGGCGCGGCCGCGCACGGCACGCTGACGCTCAAGGACGCTTTTATGAAAAGCTGCAATTCCACCTTCGCCATGCTGGCCTGCCAGATGGGCGATAAGGCGCTGCGCAAAACGGCGCAGAGCTTTGGCCTGGACGACGCCTTTACCTTCCGCGATCTGGTGGTGGAAAACTCTGCCTACGCCTCCTCCTCTGCCGCCCTGCTGGGGGCCGATCTGGCCTGGACGGGCGCTGGTCAGAACCAGCTGGCCGTCACCCCGCTGCACATGTGCATGGTGGCCGCCGCCGTGGCCAACGACGGCGTGATGATGGAGCCACGCCTGCTGCTGCGCGCCGTGGGCGCGGAGGGCGCCGAGCGGCAGACTTTTGAGCCCGCGGTATACCGCACGGCCATGGACGCGCAGACCGCCTCCACTGTGCGCGAATACATGCGCGCCGTGGTCACGGGCGGTACGGGCAGATCCGCCGCCGTCAGGGGGCTGACCGTCTGTGCCAAGACCGGCACGGCCGAAATCGACACCCAGGAAAAGGACAACGCCTGGTTCATCGGCTTTATCGACGACGACGCTTATCCCTTCGCCGTGTGCGTGGCGGTGGAAAACGCGGGCACGGGCGGCGCGGTCGCCGCGCCCATCGCGCAGAAAATCTTTGCAAGGCTGGCGGGAAAATGACGATCATCGATCTTTCGCATCGCATTTGCGATGTCATGCCGGTCTATCCCGGCGATGTGCAGACGCGCCTTGTGCAGGAGCGCTTTTTGAGCCGCGATTATTACAACGGCTATACCCTGCATACCGCGCTGCACGCGGGCACGCATGTGGACGCGCCCATGCACCTGCTGGATAAGGATCAGCGCCCGATTGCGGAGCTGCCGCTGGAGCGCTTCTGCGGGCCGGGCTTCCTGCTGGATGGGCTGGACGATCCGCGCGAGATTCCCCCGGATTGCTGCGTACTGATCCACACCGGGCACGACGCGCGCTACGGGCAGCCGGATTACTTTACCAGCCAGCCGCAGATTAGCCCCGCGCTGTGCGAGCGCATATTGGCCGCGCGTCCGCGCTGCCTGGGCGTGGATATGGCCTCGCCCGATCTGCCGCCCCTTGCAGTGCATAAGCGCCTGCTGGCCGCGGGCGTGCCCATGGTGGAAAACCTGACCAACCTGGCCGCGCTGCGCGGCCGCCGTTTCGATTTTGCCGCGCTGCCGCTTAAAATCAGCGCCGAGGCCAGCCTGGTGCGCGCCGTCGCCTGGCTGCATGATGCATAAAGAACAGCGATTGAACAGAAAAGTCTATTGTTTTTGCCGGGACGGCAGGGTACAATATTGCCTGTCCCAGTATTTATTTGCATTTTTAAGGAGGAAATCCATCATGAACGCTTATGTGCAGCGGGTATACGAGGGGCTGTGCGCGCGCAATGCCCACGAAAAGGAGTTTTTGCAGGCGGCGGAGGAAATGCTCACCTCCCTGTCGCCCGTTTTTAATAAGCACCCCGAATATGAAAAGGCCGGCCTGCTCGATCGCTTTGTCGAGCCGGATCGAATCATCATCTTCCGTGTGCCCTGGCTGGACGATCAGGGGCAGGTGCGGGTCAACCGCGGCTACCGCGTGCAGTTCAACAACGCCATCGGCCCCTACAAGGGCGGCCTGCGCCTGCACCCCAGCGTCAACCTGTCCATCATCAAGTTTCTGGGCATGGAGCAGGTGCTTAAAAACAGCCTGACCACCCTGCCCATCGGCGGCGCCAAGGGCGGCAGCGATTTTGACCCCAAGGGCAAGAGCGATCAGGAGGTCATGCGCTTCTGCCAGAGCTTTATGACCGAGCTGTACAAGTACATCGGCCAGGATGCAGACGTGCCTGCGGGCGATATCGGCGTGGGCGCGCGCGAAATTGGCTATCTGTACGGCCAGTATAAGCGCATCACCGGCAGCTACGAGGGCGTTTTGACCGGCAAGGGGCTCACCTACGGCGGCTCGCTGGCGCGCAGGGAGGCCACGGGCTTTGGCCTGTGCTACTTCACCCGCGCCATGCTGCGCAAGCGCGGTCTATCCTTTGATGGCAAGCGCGTGGTGGTGTCGGGCAGCGGCAACGTGGCCATTTACGCCGCGCAGAAGGCCATGGAGCTGGGCGCGAAGGTAGTGGCCATGAGCGACAGCAACGGCTTTATCGTGGATGAAAACGGCGTGGATCTGGCCGTCGTCAAGCAGATCAAAGAGGTGGAGCGCGGCCGCATCCGCGAGTATGCGCAGCGCGTGCCCGGCGCGATATACACTGAGGGCAGCCGCGGCATCTGGCGCGTGCGCTGCGATATCGCCCTGCCCTGCGCCACGCAGAACGAATTGGACGAGGCGGACGCGCAAGCGCTGATTGCGAATGGCTGCATCGCCGTGGCCGAGGGCGCTAATATGCCCACCACGCTTGCCGCCACACAGGCGCTGCAAGCCGCGGGCGTGCTGTTTGCGCCCGGCAAGGCCAGCAACGCGGGCGGCGTGGCCGTCAGCGCGCTGGAAATGAGCCAGAACAGCCAGCGGCTATCCTGGACGTTCGCAGAGGTAGACGAAAAGCTTGTCGGCATTATGGAAAGCATCTTTGCCGCCGCAGACGCTGCCGCAGCCGAGTACGGCGCGCCGGACAATTATGTGGTGGGCGCGAACATCGCGGGCTTCCTCAAGGTGGCCGACGCGATGATGGCACAGGGCGCGGTCTAATCCAAAACACAACAGCAAAAAACGAGGGAAGCGCATGCAGCGTTTCCCTCGTTTTATATGCCAAGGCATTACTTATCAAACAGGCTCTTCATTTTTTCCAGAAAGCTCTTGCGCTCGCCGTACTCGCGGCCGGTGGTAGCCTCGTCAAACTGCCGCAGCAGCTCCTTTTGCTTTTCGTTCAGCTTGGTAGGCACCTCCACGCGCACGCGGATGATCAGATCGCCCACATAGCTGGAGCGCACCTGGGGAATACCCTTGCCGCGCAGACGGAACTCCGTACCGTTCTGCGTGCCCTCGGGCACGGTATACTTGACGGTACCGTTCAGCGTGGGCACGTCGATTTCGCCGCCCAGCGCCGCGGTGGTAAAGCTGATAGGCATATCCAGATACAGGTTGGTGCCGTCGCGCTTAAACAGCTTGTGCGGGCGCACCGTCACCACGATGTACAGATCGCCGTTGGGGCCGCCGTTCACGCCCGGCTCACCCTGGCCGTTCATCACGATGGTCTGGCCGTTATCGATGCCGGCGGGAACCTTGACCGTGCAGGTGCGCTTACGCTTCACGCGGCCCGTGCCGAAGCACTTGGGACACTTATCCTGGATCACTTTACCCGTGCCGCCGCAGGTGGAGCAGGTACGCACCGTTACCATAAAGCCGCCCTGCACGCGCACCTGGCCGGTACCCTTACAGGTGGGGCAGGTCTTGGGCTGAGTGCCGGGCTTTGCCCCCGAGCCGTGGCAATCCTCGCAGATTTCAGAGCGGTAGAAATCAAAGGATTTTTCGCAGCCGAAGGCCGCCTCCTCAAAGCTGATGCGCAGGTCGTAGCGCAGATCGTTGCCCTGCTGGGGGGCGTTCGCGCGCTGCGCGCCGCCCATGCCCGCGCCGCCGAAAAGCTGATCGAAGATCGAGCTGAAGCCGCCCATATCGCCGAAGCCGCCAAAGCCGCTGGTATCAAACCCACCGGCTCCGCTCGCGCCGCCGTTCATGGGGTCGTTAAACCCAAACTGATCGTAGCGCGCGCGCTTGTCCGGATCGGACAGCACCTCGTTGGCCTCGTTCAGCTCACGGAAACGCGCCTCGGCCTCCTTATCGTTGGGGTGCAGGTCGGGGTGGCACTCCTTGGCCAGCTTGCGGTATGCCTTTTTAATTTCTTCCTGCGAGGCGTTTTTTTGAACGCCCAGCACCTCGTAATAATCGCGTTTCGTTGCCATTTTGTCCTCTTATCTTAAACCCGCAATGCGCAATGCGCAGGATACGCCCACGCATTGCGCATTTTTGGTTCACAGTAAATTGCTTTTATTGGGCTTACTGCACGCTGCCGTCGGCGTTGAAGGAGCCGTCGTCATTCTGCGTGCCGGGCTGCGGGCCGGCGTTGCCCATATCGGGAGCGCCCTGCGCGCCGCCCTGCTGCTGATAGAGCTTGCCGAAGATGGCGTACACCTTCTGGGTCATCGCGTCCATAGCAGTCTTGATTTCATCGGGGTTGTTGCGCTCACGCACAGCCTTGAAATCAGCCAGCTCCTTTTCCACCGCGGCCTTATCCTCGGCGGACAGCTTATCGCCGTTCTCCTTGAGCTGCTTTTCCATCTCATAGGTCAGGCTGTCGGCGTGGTTGAGGGTTTCCACCTCTTCCTTGCGCTTCTTATCGGCCTCGGCAAACTGCTCGGCTTCCTTTACGCGCTGCTGGATTTCTTCCTCACTCATGTTGGAAGAAGAGGTGATGGTGATGTTCTGCTCGTTGCCCGTGCCCTTATCCTTGGCGGATACGGAGACGATACCGTTTTTATCGATGCGGAAGGTGACCTCGATCTGCGGCACGCCGCGAGGCGCGGCGGGGATGCCGGTCAGCTGGAAGCGGCCCAGGGTCTTGTTATCGTAGGCCATGGGACGCTCACCCTGCAGCACGTGGATTTCAACGGTGGTCTGGCCGTCGGCGGCAGTGGAGAACACCTGGCTCTTTTCGGTAGGAATGGTGGTGTTGCGGTCGATCAGGCGGGTGAAGATGTGGCCCTCGGTTTCAAGGCCCAGGGACAGGGGCGTAACATCCAGCAGCAGCACGTCCTTGACTTCGCCGCCCAGCACGCCGGCCTGGATGGCCGCGCCGATGGCAACGCACTCATCGGGGTTGATGCCCTTGAAGGGCTCCTTGCCGGTAACCTTCTTAACAGCTTCCTGCACGGCGGGGATACGGGTGGAGCCGCCCACCAGAATCACCTTATCCACCTGCGCGGCGGTCAGGCCCGCGTCACGCAGCGCGTTCTGCATGGGGGTGATGGTCTTTTCCACCAGATCAGCGGTCAGCTCGTTGAACTTCGCGCGGGTCAGGGTCATGTCCAGATGCTTGGGGCCGGTGGCGTCGGCGGTGATGAAGGGCAGGTTGATGTTGGCGCTCATCACGCCAGACAGCTCAATCTTGGCCTTTTCGGCAGCTTCCTTCAGGCGCTGATACGCCATGCGGTCCTTCTTCAGGTCAATGCCGTTTTCCTTCTGGAAAGCGTCGGCCACATAGTCGATGATGCGGTTATCAAAGTCGTCGCCGCCCAGGTGGGTATCGCCGTTGGTGGCCAGCACTTCAAATACGCCGTCGCCGATTTCCAGCAGGCTTACATCGAAGGTGCCGCCGCCCAGGTCGTACACCAGGATCTTGTGGGTCTCATCCTTGTCCAGGCCATAGGCCAGGGACGCGGCGGTAGGCTCGTTGATGATGCGCAGCACTTCCAGACCGGCGATGCGGCCGGCGTCCTTGGTGGCCTGGCGCTGGCTGTCAGAGAAGTAGGCAGGTACGGTAATGACGGCCTGCGTTACGGGCTCGCCCAGATAGCTTTCAGCGTCCGCCTTGAGCTTCTGCAGAATCATGGCGCTGATTTCCTGCGGGTTGTAGGATTTGCCGTCGATGGTGACCTTGTAGTTGGTGCCCATCTGGCGCTTGATCGAAGAGATGGTGCGGTCGGGATTGGTGATGGCCTGACGCTTGGCGATCTGGCCCACCAGACGTTCGCCGTCCTTGGTGAAGGCTACGACGGAAGGCGTGGTGCGCGCGCCCTCAGAGTTTGCGATGACAACGGGTTCGCCGCCCTCCATGACGGCAACGCAGCTATTGGTAGTGCCCAGGTCGATACCGATAATCTTGCTCATAATTGTTTCCTCCAGTTTTATGTTGAAATGGTCAGTAGTCAGATTTTATATGTAAAAACAGCGGATGCTGTTTTTTGCGGGAGAAGGGGAGGCGCTGCGCGCTTCCCTTTACGCCTCCGCCACAACCTTTACCATGGCGTGGCGCAGCACAACGTCGCCCAGCTGATAGCCCTTTTGCAGCACCAGACACACGGTGCCCGGCTCGCCCTCGCTGGCGTCCGCCTGCATGACGGCGTCCTCCAGGCGCGGGTCAAACTTTTCGCCCGCGCAGTCGATCACCGTTACGCCACGCTTTTCCAGCGCTTCGCTCAGCTGGCGATGCACCATGCTGACGCCCTCGTGCAGGGCGGCGTCGGCGCTTTCGGCCGCCAGCGCGCGCTCCAGATTGTCCATCACGGGCAGGATCGTTTTGATGAAGGCGCGCGCGCCGTCCTCATAGGCGTCGGCCCGAACGGCGTTATTGCGGCGGCGGAAGTTTTCAAAGTCCGCCTGCACGCGCTGCGCCATGTTCAGGTACTCGTCGCTTTGCTTCTTGGCGGCTTCCAGCTGCTTTTGCAGATCGTCAATTTCGGTCTGCACAGCCGCGCCGTCCTCGCTTACGCATTCCTGCGCGTCCTGCGCGCCATCCTCGGCGGGATCGGGCGCTTTGGTTTCGCGCTCCGCCTCGGGGGCGGCTTTCTTTTCCTTGCTCATTGTTTCCTCCTGGTGTTATGCTTCCAGCGCGTCCACCGACAGCATGCCGGTGAGCTCGCGGGAGACAAGGGTGAGCGTATCCATCACCCGTGCGTAGTTCATGCGCATGGGGCCAACCACGCCGATCGTGCCCATATGCCCGCGGCCTACGCGGTAAGGGGCGGTGATCACCGAGCAGTCGGACAGCTCCGGAATGCCGGTTTCTCCGCCGATACGCACGCTGACGGGGCTTTGCGGCGGCCGCATCAGGGTGATGAGCGCGTCGCGGTTTTGCAGCGCGTCCATGAAGGCGCGCGCCCGGCAGACGTCGGCATACTCGGGATAATACAGGATGTTGTGCGCTCCGCCGACCATCACGCGGTCGGTTTCGGTTTGTTTTTCCATTTGCCCGGCCAGCTCCGCGATGCCCGAGAGCACGCGCGCGTCCGCATCGGAATGTGCGGCGAAGCCGTAGAGCATTTCGCGCATCTGGCGAAGGGAGAGGCCGCGCAGCCGTTCGGTCAGCATCTTGCTGATGGCGTACAGCCCATCGCTGTCCAGCTTTTCGCTGACGCGGATGGTGGTGTCGCGGATCACGCCCGAATCCGTCACAACGATCAGCAGCGCGCTACCCCGCGCCACGCTGACCAGGTGCAGGCTGCTCACCCGCAGATCGCTCTGCCGGGGGGTCAGCACCAGGGCGGTGTAGTGGGTCAGGTCGCTGAGCGTCTGCGCGCACAGGGAGATGACGTCCTCCATATCGTGCACGCGGGAGGTAAAATACCGGCGGACGCTTTCGCGCTCATCCTCGCGCAGTCCCGGGGTCAGCAGCGCATCCACATACAGGCGGTAGGCTTTATCGCTGGGCACGCGCCCGGCCGACACGTGCGGCTGGATCAGGTAGCCCATCTCCTCCAGGTCGGCCATCTCATTGCGGATGGTGGCGCTGGATACGCCCAGGCCGCTGCTTTTGCTGATGGTGCGGCTGCCCACGGGGGTGTTGGTCAGGATGAAATCCTCCACGATGACTTGCAGGATGCGCTTTTTGCGATCATTGAAGTCCATCGTTGATTTCCTCCTTTCCTTTTGTTAGCACTCGTTGTATGCGAGTGCTAACAACGATGATAGAATAGCATCTCTTTGCGCGTTTGTCAATAGTATTATGAAAAAAATTTTTCGCGCTATGCGCCGCCCTTTTCACGGGCAGGCAAGCATGCTATAATAAGAACGAAGTTTCAGCATCGGAGGGCCTGCCATGGAGGCTGTTATTCGCCCGGTCGCCTACATCCGCAGCGATTTCAGCGAAAAATTCGGCATCCCGCGTCAAAGCGGGCTGGTGGACGCGCTGACAGCGCGCATCGTGTTTGAGCCGGAATTTCGCCGCCCGGAAGCCATCCGCGATATCGAAGGCTTCTCGCACCTGTGGCTGATCTGGCAGTTTTCGCAGGCGCTGACCAGCGAGTTTCACCCCACCGTGCGCCCGCCGCGCCTGGGCGGCAACCGCCGGGTGGGGGTGTTCGCCTCCCGTGCGCCCTATCGGCCTAACGGCCTGGGGCTGTCCTGCGTGCGTCTGCTGGGCGTGGAGCGCGATACGCACGACGCGCCGGCGCTGCTGGTGGGCGGGGCCGATCTGCTGGACGGCACGCCGGTGTTTGATATCAAGCCCTACATTCCCCTGTCGGACTGCCGGCCCGACGCGCTGCCCGGCTACACGGCGCAGACGCGCGGGCACTGCCTGCACGTAGAATGCCTGGACGATCTGCTTGCGCTGATCCCGCCCTCAAAGCGCGCGGCGCTGCTGGGCGTGCTGGCCTGCGATCCGCGCCCCGGCTATGAGGACAAGCCGCAGGAAATCTACGGCCTGGCCTTCGCAGGGCTGGACGTGGGCTTTCAGGTGCAGGGCGAGGTGCTGCGCGTGGTGCGCGTGAATCATCAAAAAGGAGAGTAATCAGCATGGTACGTCACATTGTTCTGTGGAATCTGCATGAGGAAAACAAGGAAAAAAACGCCGCGGCCATCAAGGCCGCCCTGGAAGACCTGAACGGCAAGATCCCCGGCCTGCGCTTTTTGCAGGTAGGCCGCTGCTATAACGGCTACGACCTGTGCCTGTACAGCGAATTTGACAGCCGCGAGGCCGCCGCCGCCTACCGCGACAATCCCCTGCACAAGGCCGCGCAAAAGATCGTGCATGCCGCGATGAAGGAGCGCGTCGCCGCGGATTACGAGTGCTAAAGCAAAGCTGAAGAGCCGCTGCTTTCCCCATTATAAAAGATGGAAAAAGCAGCAGCTTTTTTTCATTTTGCCCCTATACGCGCGGCGGCGGATATGCTATAATCGCCTCAGCCTGACCATGAGGTGACGTTATGAAAATACGCCCATCCCACGCAGCCCTGGAGCTGCGGCAGATTTACGGCTGGCACGACGACCAAAGAAAAGGCAGAACCATCTCACTGATCAGCTCCCTGCTGACCAGCGTGTATAACGTGTTTATTACCGGCGTGTTCCACACCGGCTTTTTAAGCATGTATGATATTGACCTGGTGGGCGTGGGCATCATCTCCTTTATCCCGCCGCTGGCCAACTGCTTTTTCATGTTTTCGCCCATGATCCTGGAGCGCATCCAGCGCCGCAAATGGGTGCTGGTAGGGGCGAAGATTTATTTTTACGCCATGTACATCCTGGCCACCACCATCATGCCGCTGATCGTCACCGATACCCACGCGCGGGTGGTGTGGTTTTGCATATTGCAGTTTCTCTCCCATGCGGTGTATAGCATCTTCAGCGCGGGCTTTACCCCCTGGTTTTACGCCTTCTATCCCCAGGATCAACGCCTGCGGGCGGCGTATATCAGCGATAACCAGATTTTCAGCTCCCTGGCCTCCAACGCAGCCCTGCTGTTGTCGGGCTTTATGACCATCGCCGCCGCGCGCGCTGGGCGGCAGAATCAGCTGGTGCTGGGCATGCGCTACTTTGCCTTTGTGCTGGTGCTGCTGGATGTGGGCATGCAGGCCATGGCCAAGGAATACCCCTACCCGGTGCGCAAGGAGCGCGTGCACCTGCGCGAGGTATTCACCCTGTCGCTCAAGCACAAAAAGTTTATGGCCTGCCTGTTGCTGATGTTTGTGTGGAACTATATTTCAAACCTCAACAGCGGCCTGTGGAACTACTATCTGCTTAACACCGTGGGCTTTCCTTACAGCACCGTCACCTTTGCCAGCGCCACCTATCCCATCTTTCTGCTGCTGTTCACCCCCATGTGGCGGCGCGTGCTGGGGCGGTATTCGTGGATTCGCACCTTTGGCCTGTGCACAGCCATATGGGTGCCCACGGAGATCATGATGTTCTTTGTTTCCTCCGCCAGCAAGGGCATTTTCCTGCCCGCGGCCATGCTGCAGCATGTCGTTTCCGTCGGTCTGAACCTGAGCTATGCCAACGTATTTTACATGAACCTGCCGCAGGAAAACGCCACCACGCACACCTGCTTCCAATCGGTATTCTGCAATATATTCGCATTCCTGGGGCTGATGACGGGCACGCTGTGGTGCAAGGGCTTTGGCAGCCGCATGTTCTATATCGGCGCGGTGCCCATCACCGCTGTGCAGTTCACCACGCTTTTCCGCGCAATTACCATGCTGCCGCTGGGCCTGCTGCTGATGCATTTCTGGCGCAGCTTCACCCCGGACAGCGAGGTAGAAGCCATGGATCTGGCCGCAGGCAAAAGGTAAGGCAAAATGAAAATCGGTTGATCGAGCGCTTTCGTCCGACCAACCGATTTGTTTTTTTACCTATTATTATTGCAGCGCGCCGCTATAGCCCGGCCGCGAGGGCGCGTCATGCTCGGCCAGAGGCGCGCCTGCGGCGCTTTCCAGCGTCAGGCGGCTAACGGATACCTCGTAAGCCGTGCGCTCCTGCACAGTGCCGTCAGGCAGCTGCTTTTGATACACGCGGCTCTGAAAGCGTCCCTGCAGCTGCACATGATCGCCCACATTTAAGCCCGATGCAAAGCGCGCCGTGCGCCCCCAGGCAATGCAGGGAATATAATCGCTCTTGCCATAGGAACGGTTGACGGCCAGCATCAGATCGGCAATCTCGCGGCCAAAGGGCGTAGTGCGGAAGGATGGCGGCTTGCACAGCGCGCCGGAGAGAAACACAGTGTTGGGGTTTTCCTCCTCGTCCACCGGGCGCAGATGCTGGGCAAAGGCCGTCAGCAGCAGCCTGCCCGCGCCGCCCATCACCTTGTTGTAGGATCGCAGCTGGCCGCCAATGGCCACGGTGGCGCCCTGCTGGAAGTCCTCGCCCATCAGCCGCTCGCTGATGGTCAGCGGCAGCAGATCGAAGGCGCCGGACAGCCGCGGCACGCTCAGCACCGTGCGGAAAAACGCCTCGCCGAACACCTCGTGGTCAAACTGCGGGTTTTCCATGATAGCGCCGGTCAGGCTCAGTTGGTTGGTAGTGATTTCCATAATAATGCTACACCTCCGGTATTTTTGTTGATACGGGCTGTTGTCGGCCCTGTATATCAATGGTGGTTTCCCCCGTTAAGAGGATTTCCGATATGGGTACGACGCTATACCCGTTTTCGGCGTAATATTTAAGCACTGCGGGCAGCGCGTCCAGGATGTACTGCGAATCGTTGTGGAACAGCACGATATCGCCGCTTTTCACCTTGGTGGCGCGGTTGATGATTTCCTGCGCACCGCGGTTTTTCCAGTCCAGGCTGTCCACGCTCCATTGGATGGGCACAAAGCCCTGCGCCCGCGCGGTGGTGATTACGCGGTTATTGTAATCGCCGTAGGGCGGGCGGAAGAGCACTGGCCGTACCCCGGCGATGGCCAGCACATTGTCGGCCTGGGTGTTGAGCTCCTTGGCGATCTGCGTTTCATTCAGCTTGGACATCTGCGGGTGGCTGGTGCTGTGATTGCCAATCTCATGCCCCCGCGCCACGATCTCCTTGACCAGCTCGGGGTATTTCTGCGTCCAGATATCCACCAGGAAAAAGGTGGTTTTGATGTTGTATTCATCCAGCAGATCCAGGATGCCCAGCGTTTTATCCCCGCCCCAGGCCGCGTCAAAGCTGATGGAAATCTTGTTGTCATCGCGATTGACGCAGTAGATGGGCAGCTCGCGCTTACCGGATACCACGCTGACGGTATCGGGCAGCGCGCCCACATAGGCGGCGCTGATGGTCAGCAGCAGCGCAAAGCTCAAAAGCGATACCGCATGCGCGGCCAGCCAGCCCGCTCCGCGTGGGCGGCGCTTTTTGACCGTCTGCGGGCGCGGCGTAATCACAGTTTGCTTAATCATGGTTTTCCCCTCCCCTTGTGCTTATCAGGCTATGCGCGGGGGCAGACGGGTAGAACCGATAAAAAACGCGCCGCATGGAATACACTATTATCCTATGCGGCGCAGTACGCGCGTATGACGCACCCGACAAACCTCGCGCAAATGCGCGCAAACAAGTCATAACTCGCCCTATTCAGCGCTTTCGCGCGCGAAGCATGGCGATTAATCCGCCTGCGGCCACGCCCATGAGGATATCGGCGGCGTAGGCATAGGCCGATAGATGCTGGGCAGTCAGCACGGCGTAGAGCATCACGCCCACGGCCATGTAGATCAGCCCCACCAGCATGCCGCGCAGCAGCGGCCTGCCCGTCCCCGTGCCCACCGCGGCGCGCACGCCCAGATAGATGGCAACCAGCTTGATCACCTGATTAACCGCACGGATCACCCCGTCGCTTAGCCGCGCAAAGGATAGAACCAGCGCAAAGACAATGACCGCCGCCGCCGTGAACAGCGCGGCCAGCAGCACGCCCCGTGCCACCGCCCCGACCGGCGAAGCCCCCCGCCGGATGGCCTGCGTATGCATATGCATGCCCCCTTTCGTTTGTGCTTCCATTCTATGCGCGCCGGGGGCAGGGTATGCCGGGGGATAGAGCGCTTTTCCTCCCGTCTGAGCGCGGCGCCGTTTGCCCCATAAAATTTATGTAAAACCTGCATTTCTGACAAGAAATAACTGGCGCAATCGATCTGTTATGTGTTATAATGTTTTTGTAACATTTTTGCCTCCAAAGGAGATTGCCATGCCTCAAGTTGCTCGCAACCGCAAGGGTACCGGCCGCCGCATCAAACGGCGGGATTTTCGCGCGCCTGTGCTGGTTGTTTTTATTGCGTTCGCCGTGTTTATGCTGCTGCTGTGCCCGCTCAAGCCTGTGGAGCGGGCCATGAACGCCGAGGGCTCGGACTCGGGCCGCTATAAGGGGCTGGTCATCAGCGAGATCATGTCCTCCAACAAATCCGCCTTCCCGGATGAAAACGGCTCCTTCTGCGACTGGATTGAAATCACCAACACCACCGCCGAGCCCATCAGCCTGGAAAACATCACCCTGTCCAACCGTCCCGACAAGGCCAAGTTCATTTTCCCGGCGCAGCTCCTGCAACCCGGCGAAAGCGTGATCGTCTACTGCAACGATTATAATCAGAACGAGCTGGGCAAGGCCTATCACGCCAAGTTCAAGCTGTCCTCGCTGGGCACGCATGTGTACATGTTCAATCCCTCCGGCCTGGCCATCGAAAGCGTGGAGGTGCCTACCCTCAACGCCAATGAATCCTACGCCCGCATGGAGGACGGCAGCTTCGAGATCACCGATCAGTTCAGCCCCGGCTATCCCAACACCGAGGAAGGCCACGTGCAGTACCTGGCGCAATACACCATCCAGGCCGATACCCTGCGCATCAACGAAATCATGGCCGCCCCGCGCAGCGGTCTGCGCGATGAGGACGGCGACCTGTCCGACTGGGTGGAGCTGTACAACGCCGGCTCCGAGCGCATCTATCTAAGCAATTACGCCCTGAGCGACAATGAAAACAAGCCGCTCAAGTGGTTCTTCCCTGAAAACGCCTACATCGATCCCGGCCAATACTACATCGTGTTCTGCTCGAGCAAGAATCGCGACGGCCGCGAGACGGGCTATCCGCACACCAACTTCGGTCTGTCCGCCGAGGGCGAAACGATCACGCTGTCCAACGCCCTGGGGCAGCTGGTTGACCGCGTACAATATGATAACCTGGCTGTGGATTGCAGCTATGGCCGCGACGACGCCACCGGCACCTGGAAGGTGTACACCCTGGCCACGCCGGGCGAACCCAATAACGCCAATGGCATCGCGCGCGCGGATGAATATCTGCGCGCGCTCAACGCTTCCAAGGTGTATATCAGCGAGGTAATGTCCTCCAATGATAACATCCAGGCCATCGCGGGCGAGGCCAAGAAGGACTGGGTGGAAATTTACAACGCCGGCACCGACGCGGTGGATCTGAGCGGCTGGGGCCTGTCGGATAACATCAACTGGCCCCGCAAGTGGCAGTTTCCGCAGGGCACGGTCATTTGGCCGGGCGAGTATAAGGTGATTATGCTCGATGGCAAAAACACCGTTTCCGCCAGCGGCGCGCTGCATACCTCCTACAAGCTCAAGCGCACGGGCGGGGAGATCGTCACCCTTTCCGATTCCAGCGGCTATGTGCTGGATAAGCTGTATCTGCCCCTTGTTCCCACCGATTACAGCTATGGGCGCACCCTGGGAACGGGCGGCTTTTTTTATTATGACGCGCCCACGCCCGGCAGCGCCAATGGCACAGGCTTCCTGGGCTTCTCCGAGACCCCTGCGCTGGAGCTGCCTGGCGGCCTGTATGCCGAAAACGTAACCGTTTCCATCACCGTGCCCGCGGGCGCCACCGTGCGCTACACGCTGGACGGCTCCATCCCCACCCTGAGCAACGGCACGGTGTATACCGGCCCCTTCACCCTGAACACCACCACCGCCGTGCGCGCGCGCGCCTTTGAAACGGGCCTGCAGCCCTCCGAAACCGTATCGGCCACCTACGTGCTCAAGACCTATTACACCCTGCCCGTCGTGTGCCTGATTACCGATCCGGACGGGCTGTGGAACGAGCAGACGGGCATCTTCGCCGCAGGCGAGGGTATCGACCTGAAGAGCTATAAGGCAATTCCCTTCAAAAACCCCACCCCGCTATACCGCATTCAGAAGGAAAACAAGGTGCGCGTCAGCGCCTATGCCGAGATGTTTGAGGTAGATACGGGCGAAACCGTGTTCAGCCAGGGCGTGGAATTCGGCCTGATCGGCCAGTTCAGCCTGGATATGCCGCAGAAATCCCTCAAGGTGATGGCCAAGGCGCGCTATGGCAGCAAGTACATCAACGGCCATCTGTTCCCGGATCGGGATTATGACCAGTACCGCGCCTTCGTGCTGCGCAACAGCGGCAACGACTGCGTAGGAACGCGCGTGGTGGACGGCGTGCAGAGCCGCCTGGTCGATCAGTGGGACACCACGGTCATCCATCAGGCATGGCGGCCGGTGGCTGTATACATCAACGGTCAATACTGGGGCCACTACAACCTGCGCGAACGCGTAAGCGAATACTTTGTTGCCCAGCACGAAGGGCTGAGCATGGATCAGGCCAAGTCCATCGATGTGCTGGAAAGCAACGGCACCAAGTCCAGCCAGATCAACAACGGCACCAACGCCGAATGGAAAGCTCTTATCACCAAGGTAAAAACCCTTTCCCCCGGTAAGAATCCGGAAGACCTGCAATATATTCTGGATAATATAGACGTAGATAACTACTTTGACTATGTAATTCTGGAATGCCTCTTCGCCAACACCGATACGGGCAATATCCGCTTCTACAAGGTGCCGGGCGGCAAGTGGAAATGGATCATGTACGATATGGACTACGGCCTGTACTTCTCCAACAGCAACGGCGTGGGCAACTACCTGAATCCCAGCGGCTACCATGGCGCAAACAACGACATCAGCAACGTGCTGATCCTTAAGCTCCTTGAAAACGCGGATATGAAGGATCGCTTCCTAACCCGCTTTGGCGAGGCCTTCCGCTTCTTCACCACCGAGCGGATGCTGGCGCAGATCGACGAGTGCTATCAGATTATCAAGCCTGAAATGGCCATGCACTACGACCGCTGGGCCGAACAGAATCTCAAGTCCATCTCCTTTGACCAGCCGCAAACCAAGGACGGCTGCCTGCGCTACTGGGAAAGCCGTGTGGAGCGCCTGCGCAACGTAGCCCGCAAGCGTCCGGCCTACTGCTGGCGGCAGGTAGCGGAGTATTTCAAGCTGACCGACGCGCAGATGGAGCAGTACTTCGGCCCCATCCCGCTGATCCCCAAGGGGGTGACCTGGAATAGCACCAAGGAGAGGGAGAAGGCCATGACCTATCTGTACGGCAGCAACTGGAAGGCGCTGTACGGCGAATAAATAGCGCGGCGAACAAATCCCCTTGCGCGATTTTCTCCGCGATTGTATAATGAAAAAGCTGTGTGCAATCACACATGAGGAGGTATTCCAATGAACTTTATCCCGGTACTGATGACGGCCATGTCCAAATCGGACGTCGCCAACGCCACCGATTTCTGGACGGCGCAGTTTTCCTCCTTCACGCCCGCCACGGTGCTGCTCACCCTGGCGTTCGCGCTGATTACGGGCGTGCTGATCTCGCTGGTGTATAAGATCACCTACCGCGGCGTGCTCTACAGCCCGCAGTTTTCTATGGTGCTGATTATGCTTACCCTGGTAACGGCTCCGGTGGTCATGGCCATCGGCAGCAACGTGGCCTTGTCCATGGGCATGGTGGGCGCGCTGTCCATCGTGCGCTTCCGCACGGCTGTGAAGGAGCCGCTGGATACCTGCTATATGTTCTGGGCGATCACCATGGGCATCCTGCTGGGCGCCAAGCAGTACGCCATCGCGCTGGTGGTGGCGGTGGGCATCGGCGTGATCCTCATCTTCCTGAGCTATGTGCACTTCCGCCATCCCAACGCCTACCTGCTGGTAATCCACTATGATGAGGGCGCGGAGCCCGACATCGAGGCCGAGCTGCGCCGCGGCACGCATTTCCGCCGCATGCGCTCCAAGACCGTCACCCGCGGCGGCGCGGAAATGACGGTGGAAATCCGCCTGGACAACCGCTCCGACATCGTGGGCCATATGCTGGATATCAAGGGCGTGCATGACGCCACCCTGGTAGCCTGCCAGAATGAAACGGGTGCCTGATCATGGCTGTGCCGCTTCGACATGAGCTGAAGTTTTTCATATCGCCCATCCAGTATCAGGTGCTGTCGCGCACGCTGAAAGCCACGCTCAACCCCGATCCCAACGGCGATGAAAACAATCAGTATCATATTCGTTCGCTGTACTTTGATACCGCGTACGATTCGGCTCTGTACGACAAGATCAACGGTACCGCGAACCGCGATAAATACCGCATCCGCATTTACAATTTCAGCGATCAGATGATCCGCCTGGAATGCAAAAGCAAGTTCCGCGATTTGATTTCCAAGCGCTCGGTGCGCATCACCCGCGACCTGGCCGAGCAGCTGATTTCGGCCGATCCTACGGGGCTGGAAAGCACGGCCTCGGGGCTGGTCAGCGACACATTCCGCGAGATGCGCACCAACCTGCTGCACCCCGTGGTCATTGTGGACTACCTGCGCGAGGCCTACCTGCACCCGGCGGAGGAGGTGCGCATCACCTTCGATATGCAGCTGCGGTCGGGGCTGAACAGCGTGGATATGTTCAATCCCTACCTGCCCACAGTGCCGCCTTTCGATCATGACGAGATCATCCTGGAGGTCAAGTACAACCAGGTGCTGCCGCCCTATATCGCCAACCTGCTCACCTATGCGCTGCGCGACGGCGCGTGCCGCTCTGCCATCAGCAAATACGTGTACTGCCGCCGCTTCGAGTTTAAGGATTTTTAAGCCGAAAGGAAGCCTGTTGTTATGAATAAGCTGTCGGAGCATATTGTGCTGGCCGCGCACCGCGGCGATCAGGCGCACGCACCTGAAAACACCATGCACGCCTTCGAGCGCGCCATCCGCCTGGGCGTGGATATGATCGAGACCGATATCCATATGTCCAGCGACGGGGTGATGTTCATTATGCACGACGATCTGGTGGATCGCACCACCAACGGCCACGGCTTGGCCCACCAGATGACCTGGAAGGAGCTGCAAGCGCTGGACGCGGGCAGTTGGTACGGCCCGCAGTTTGCCGGCACCACCATCCCCTCGCTGGAAGAGTTTATGGCCTTTGTGCAGGCCACGCCCGGCCTGTGGGTCAACTGGGAGCTCAAGGACTATCCCGAGGTGTGCGGGCAGGATTTCGCCCTGCGCAGCGCGGATGGGCTGCTGCGCGCCATTGCGGATTATGACCTGACCGATCGCAGCATGCTCAACAGCTTTTCCTCCGAAGTGCTGGAATATGTGGCCGCTGAAAGCTGCGGCGAAATGCCCATCCACGGCCAGGGCGTAGCCCCCACCAGCCGCATGCATGGCAAGGCCACCCGCGCCCCGCAGGATTATTGGGATTGGGCCTGCCTGTATACCGACGATCATACCATCCCCTCTGAGCCGCACTACGCCGCCTGCAAGGCGCTGGGCATCCAGCCCTGCGTGTGCATCAAGGATACCCTGGAAAACTACGAAAAGAGCGTGCGCCTGGGCTGCCGCATGTTTACCAGCAACGATCCCGAAACCGCTGCCCGCCTGCTGCGCGAGCTGGGCGTGCGTGATGTATAACCGGTAAAGCAAATAGAAAAAACCTGAGCGGAACTGCTTCCGCCCAGGTTTTTTATTCAGATCATTTTAGCCGGCTTTTATCGGAATACTCAGTCCTCCCGCGCCCAGTACAGCACCGCGTCCACCGCGCGCTTCCAGCCATGCAGCAGCTGCTGCCGCTGGGCAGGATCCATCGAGGGCACAAACTTGCTTTCCACATGCCAGCCGTGCGCCGTCTCCGCCAGGTTATCATACACGCCCACCGCCAGACCCGCCAGCAGCGCCGCGCCCAGCGCAGTGGTTTCCAGCACAGCCGGGCGCTGAATGGCCACGCCGCTGATATCCGCCTGGAACTGCATCAGGAAATTGTTGGCCGTCGCGCCGCCGTCCACACGCAGCACGGCGGGCGTTTCGCCCAGATCGCGCGCCATGGCCTGGAACAGGTCGTTGCTCTGATAGGCGATGCTCTCCAGCCCCGCGCGCACGATCTGCGCATGCCCCGTGCCGCGCGTCATGCCAAACAGCGTGCCGCGGGCATACATGCTCCAGTGCGGCGCGCCCAGCCCCGTGAAGGCAGGCACCAGATACACACCCTCGTTATCGGTGATGGAGGTAGCCAGCGCTTCGCTCTGGCTGGCCTTTTCTACAAATTTCATTTCGTCGCGCAGCCACTGGATGGTCGCGCCGCCCATGAACACGCTGCCTTCCAGCGCATAGGTGGGCTTGCCGTTCAGCCGCCAGGCCATGGTGGTCAGCAGGCCGTTTTCAGACAGCTTAAACTCACCGCCCGCGTTCATCAGCATGAAGCATCCCGTACCGTAGGTGTTCTTGGCCATGCCGCGCTCAAAGCACGCCTGGCCGAACAGCGCCGCATGCTGATCGCCCGCCATGGCGGCCACGGGCACCGGCACGCCCAGGATATCCTCATCCAGCATGCCGATCACCTGTGAGGAATCCACCACCTGCGGCAGCAGCTCGCGCGGGATATCCATGATTTGCAGCAGCTCGTCGTCCCACTGCTGTGTATGCAGGTTAAACAGCATCGTGCGCCCTGCGTTGGTGGCGTCCGTCACATGCGGATGCCCCTGCACCAGATGCCACGCCAGGAAGCAGTCGATGGTGCCAAAGCACAGCTCGCCCCGGCGCGCGCGGTCGCGCACATTCAGTGCGTCCAGCAGCCACTGCAGCTTGGTTCCCGCGAAATAGGCGTCGGGCACCAGACCGGTCTTTTCGCGGATCATTTCGGCATGGCCGTCCCTGACCAGCTTTTCCACATAGGGCGCCGTGCGGCGGCACTGCCACACAATGGCGTTATGCAGCCACGCGCCGGTTTTACGATCCCACAGCACGGTGGTTTCGCGCTGATTGGTAATGCCGATGGCCGCAATTTCAGCCGGGTCGATGCCGGTATTGCGTACCGCGGCGCGCAGCGATTCGATCTGCGTGGACAGGATATCGCCTGGATCATGCTCCACCCAGCCGGGATTGGGGTAGTGCTGCGGGAACTCCTGCGCGGCAGAGCCAATCATGCGGCCCTCGATGGTAAACACCACCGCGCGGGAAGACGTGGTGCCCTGATCCAGCGCCACCAGATAGCGTTTGTTCATAATAAGTATCTCCTTTTAATAAAAGGGAAGAGAGGTGCTTGGCTTCTCTTCCCCTTTTTTAATACCGATTATTGAATGCGCACGCCGTACATATAGGCGTTATCCTTGGAGCAGGTGCCGATGACCAGCATATCCTTGTACACGGCGGGCGAGCCCTGGATTTTGCCGCCCAGGGACAGCACATTGCACACCTTGCCCGTGCTGCCATCCAGCAGGTACAGGTTGCCGGACTGATCGCCCTGGATGATCCAGGCGTCGCCGGCCTCGTTATACACGGCCACAGGGGAGGAAATGGCCGCGGCGTTCAGCTCATACTCCCACTCCACGGTGCCGTCCATTTTGTTCAGGGCGATCACGGTGGATTTGTTGGCGCTGCCGGTCATATTGACGGTGAAGATCACCAGGCCGGAGATGCCGTTCTGACCCACAACGGGGCTGGCCTTGCAGCCGGACAGCTGATCCTTGTTGTACACGCAGGAGATTTCGTAGCTCCAGATTTCCTCGCCGGTCAGGGCGTTGAGGCGGCGGATGGTCACAGGCTTCTTGCTGCCCAGGCGCTTATAGGCCGTGTTGCCGGTATACAGAGCCAGATCGCCGTTCTCATCAAAGTCCAGTGCGATGGCCGCATCGGTATTATCGCCCACATCTTTGGCCCAAACAGCCTTCATGGTGTTGCTGTCGATGCACTGCAGGATGCCCTGCGTATCGGCCGTATAGATGTAGTTATTGTACATGGCCACGCTGGTTTCCGCGCCGGTCATGCCCGCATCCTCGGACTTGGCCTTGGTCTTGAGGAACACAACATCCTTGTTGATGGTCAGCGAGGGCTTTTCGGACTTGTAGTCAAAGTTGGTATTCAGCGCAATGGTATAGATCAGGCCGTTTTCGCCCGACACGATCATGGTATCGCTGTTCATATCAAACAGCGCCGTGCCGTCAAACGCGCCGTTGGCGCAGTAAGCATCCTGCTGCTTGGAGGTCTTGCCGCTCATGAACATCAGCTCGGAGCCATCCAGCAGGTTGAACAGATAGTAGCCGTAATCGCCGCGCTTGTTGGCCAGCTTGGAAATGGCCTGGCCCACGCCCAGCATGGGATAGCCATAGGGGTTGACCGACACGCTGGACTTGAGCGGATAGCCCACATTGATGGGGTCGCGCGTGGCCTGGCCGTCGTTGAGATCGACAAAATGGATCTTGCCATCCAGGCCAGCAAAGATAACCTCTTTCAGCGCCTTGACGGTGCGTTTGTTCTCATACAGGTTCATCAGGTTTTCGCGGGCTTCCTGCGCCCACTTGATGATGGCCGGCTGACCCGTCCAGCCGATGCCGTACCAGGTGCCATAATCCGCCGTGCGGATGCTGCCCATCTGGTACTTCCACTCGATGGAGAGCTTCTCATCCTCCACCTCAACGGTGCCCGAGGCCGCGTTCTGGCGGAAGGAATTGCCGCGGAAGGTGAACACGCCGCCATCATAATAGGTATATTTGTCCGGCGCGTTCATGCTGATGGCCGTTTCACGCTGATAATCCGTCACCTTTTTGCCATTGCGATAGACCGTCTGCGTCAGGCTCAGCTTGGCAGGATCGGCGCTATCCGCCGCGGCCGCTTCCAGAATGGGCATGGGCGTGGCCGTCGGCTCGGGAGTGGGCGTGGGAACGGGGGTAGGCGTAGGCGTGGGGGTCGGCGTGGCCGTCGGCTCCGCGGTGGGGGTGGGGGTAGGCGCTTCGGTGGGAACCACCGTCGGCACGGTCGTGGGAACCTCAGTGGGCGCTTCCGTCGCCACCACCACGGGCTTATCGGTCGACATAACGGCAGGCACCACGAAGAAGGTGGGCTGCACAGTTTCCCGCACCACAGGCTCGTCAGTGGGCGCTTCGGTGGGCGCGGGGGTCGGGGTAGGCACAACGGTGGGCGTGGGCGTGGCGGGCTGCGTCACGTTCATCATGATCGCGCTGTCCGTGGTGCGCCAGGCGTCGTTTTCCTGCACAGCGGCATATACATTGCCAAGATAGGCATTTTCAAAGCGCACCGTTACCACCCAGGTGGTATTGGTGGGCGCATCCTTGCACTGCGCGCTGCCGGGCAGGGGCGCGCCCTGCTCGTCCATCAGACGCACGTTCTGCACCGCCTTGGTGGTGGTGATGCTGAATTGCACCTGCGTGCCGGTGGAAATATCGCTGCTGACGGTCTGGAACAGATGGATGCCCGCAGGGTCCTCCTCCACACCAACCAGGCGCAGCACGCCGCTCATATTATCGCGCAGGCTATACAGCGCGCCGGCAAAGCCGGAATCATCCTTGGGGCGCTCCACAATCTTGGGCAGCAGGCACATTGCGCCAAAGAACAGCGCCAGCACCAGCACCACGGCGATGATCACCGCCAGCCAGCGGCGGCCGCGGGGAGCCTCGTCCTCATCCTCATAATAATCGTCGCCTTCGGGATAGAGCCGCGAATCTAGCTGCGCGTTGCGGGGCTGATACTGCCCGCTGCCGCGATAATCGGCTGCGCCCTCGCTCTCCTCGCCATACACACGCGCGCCGGGCTGCGGCTGGGCATACTCCGTCGTGCGGTGGAAAACCGGCTCCTGCCCAGGCTTATTGGCGCTGATATCCCCCGTGGAAGGGGCAGGGCGCGCGCCGCCGCGCAGGGCGGGCATCACCCGGGTGGCCTGCGCATCGGTATCCTGCGCCGCGGGCTGGTTTTCGCTTTCGCGCTGAATATCCTGATACAGCTGCTTATGCCTGTCCACGCGGCGATGGCGCGCGGGGGTGTTGGGGGTATTCTGATCCGCCCCGGTTTTGGAATCAAAATGATCAGCCATGCTGCATACTCCTTATAAATCGTCAGAGATCATAAAAGACAAAATCTCAGTTTGTTATTATACCAGCTTTCGGCCGATTTATCAAGCATATTGCTGCAAAAGGCGGAGATTCGCGCATGTTTTACATCTTTGGGGCAGCAAAGCTTTTTTCAAAGAGCAGTCTACATAAAAGAATATCGCCGTGGGTTTCCCCACGGCGACACTTTGTTATTGCGATGGTTATCAGTACTCGATTTCCACGTAGATGTAGGCGGCGGCAGCACCAGCCAGTTCATCCGCGACGCTGATAGCCTTCTCGAATTCGAATTCCTTCTCGGCATGGATATCCTTGGAGGGAGCCTCGGCAACGAAGGTCAGGAACGCATCGGCGGGCACGGCGCTCAGCTCGTACTTCACGGTGACTTTGCCTTCCTTGACTTCGACAACCAGCTTGCCAACCTTGGTGCCATTGGCGCTAACCAGATCCAGCTCGGTGGTGGCGTCCACGGTCAGATCGATCTTGGCGTAGTTGGCAACTTCGGTGCCGGCTACGTAAGCAACGGTCTTGGCAGCGGTGGTGGTACCGGTGGCACGGATGTACTTCTTGCCAAGCTGAGTACCGCACACGGTGCACTTCTGGATCATCTTGCCTTCCTGAGAAGCGGAGGGCTGACGAACGGTTACCCATTCACCGGCCTTATGACCCAGGGCAGGGATTTCTTCCGTCGCGGAGCCTTCCTTGATTTCACCGCAGTTCTTGCAGGCAATAGCCTTTACGCCCTTTTCAGTGCAAGTGGGTTTCTTAGCAACGATGGGCTCAGTGCTCCACTCATGCTCGCCACCCTTGATGACTTCAGTCTGCTTAACATCTTTGCAGTTTTTGCAAATCAGCTGCATTTCGCCATCATGGCACTTGTCAACCTTCTTGGTCTCAACCCACTCATAGTCATGACCCAGAGCAGCGATTTCGCCAAAGCGCACTTCGCCGCCAACCTTGCAGGTTTCCTGAGCCTTGCCCTTTTCAGTGCAGGTAGCAGGAGTTACAACCTTATAGTCAACCCATTCATGAGCAACAACGGGCAGTTCGCCATAGCGTACTTCATGACAACGAGAGCAGGTTTCCTGACTCTTGCCCTTCTTGGTGCAGGTAGCCGCTTCGACAACCTTCCAATCAGCCCAATCATGACCCAGGGCAGGCTTCTGCTCGTTCGCCTCAGCCTTCAGGCGAGCGCCGCACACAGTGCATTTGGCATAACGCATTTCGGGAGCGGTGCAGGTAGCTTCGGTTTCCAGGTAGGTCTTTTCGCTGGGCTTATGATCATCCAGTTTCAAATTAATTTTGCTGGATTCGTCAACCTTGCCGCAAGTCTTGCACTTCAGAACAGTATAGCTGGGCACGGAACAGGGAGTCTTGGACTCAACAGTGACGCGCTCCCAGTCATGATCCTTATCGGTAGCAGGAACAGTGACGTAGTCATAGCGCTTGTTGCAGGTGCTGCAGTACTCTTCGGAAGTCCAGCCATCAACGCCGCACTTCGGAGCCTGCTCCAGATGCTTCTTGACGAATTTGTGCGCAACCATAGGAATGGTGCCCGCTTTCTTGGTAGCAGTGCAACCTTCGGTCTTGCACTTCTGAATCATTTCGCCTTCCTTGGTGCAAGTAGCAGGAGTGCCTACTTCGGGATCGCCCCAAGTATGATCCTTCTTAGCAATGGTCTTGGTTTCAGTGTTGTCCGGCAGATTGCAGCCGTCAGCCTTGCAAACGCGGGTCATTTTGCCCTCAGCAATGCAAGTAGAAGGTTCTACAGTCCACTCGCCAAAGTCATGAACGTGAGGAGCAGTAGTTTCAGTACCACTCGCCAGACAGGGGATCGCAATCGCGACCAACAGAGCCGCGATCACGAGTACGCGAAGAAGTTTCTTCATGTTCGATGTTCCTCCCGATAAATTTGTTTGGTGATTTATATAACAATCGCTGCCGATTGCTATAGCAATTTCCGTGCCGGCCTCAGAACGGGAATCGCAGCATGACCCGCGGCAGGCATAGCGCGCCGCAGCATTTTATCATGTCAACTGCCCTCCTTTCCCGCGCACGCATTGGGGGCGCCAACAACGGCACCCGGTACTGCGCATGAGACCGTTTACCATAGTATAAATGGAATTATTGGGAATGTCAATACGATTTGGCAAAAAAATAAAAAAACATCCAAGTTTTGTGATGCACTATAATGAAGCAATGTTTTTTACCCCGCTCGATTTCAGGCGAATAATGCGGAAGAGTGACGAGAGCGCTGGCAGTTAGCTGGAAGGAGCTGGGAAAGGATGGGCGGGAAGGGGGAACGAGAGGGAGGAACGAGGAACGCCGCGGCGGCGGGATGTTATATCGTTTTGCTAACGGCTGCTGCGTTCCCCTTCATCCGTCTCGCTGCGGCTCGACACCTTCTTCCGCCTGGGCAAATAGCGCCCGGCGGGGATTTTATCTTTTAATCGATCATGCGAATGAACGGCAGCAAAAAACCTCTTGCAGATCGCAAGAGGTTTTGGTGGAGCATTTGCGATCATATCCGAAAAATCTGCTCCCGGAGAATCCTCATTGAGCGTGTTTTCGAGGTCGATATAGGAGACTTGCTTGCCCCCCTTGATGTTATAAAAGATAATTACGCGGTCGTCGTAGAGATAGATGCAGTTAATAAATGCGTCGATGATATTGCGGCGAAATTCTGGATCGAAAAGGTCTCCGGTGCAGAATTTTTTAAGCCACGCCCGAACTTCGCTTTCGGTCAGGCGAATATCACTTGCAATACGCAGCTTGATCAAATCGCTTTCGGCGGCTGCTTTCTGCGCTTCGAGGCTTTCCATTTTTTCATAGATTCTTTTGTGCGCAGCCTTTGGCGCATCAATCAACGCATCCACCAGTTTATTCAGCTCGCGGTCAAGCTGGCGTATCTGTTTTTCGCATTCATCTATTTTGCTGCCCGAAAACTCATTGTCATATTGAGCGACGATGGCTTTAGCAACGTTCTCAATATGCTGCGGCGTAAGAACATACTGCACGGTTTGCTCGACAACGTACCATTCGATGAAATCCTTCTTTTCGTTTTTCTTTTTGCAGGTGTGGCGCTTTTTGCGATTTGCGCAGGCGTAATAGTAATATGTATCGCCGTTCTTGCCGCGCCCTGACTCGCCAACCATATGAGAGCCACACTTGCCGCAGAACGCCTTACCTTGCAGGAGATAATCCACCTCTGCCTTGTTGGCGGCAGGCGCATGCGCATTGGCCTTTACCACAGCCTGTGTGCGCTCAAACAAATCTGCATCAATCATCGGCTCCGCGAGATCAGGCACAACATCGCCCTTGTATTTATACTGGCCGATATAGGTTGTATTGGTAAGCACACGCGAGAAAGTGTTGTATGTCAACGCACCGCCGCGTGAACCGCGCACGCCGCGCCTGGTCAACTCGTCAATGATCTCCTTCATGGGCACGCCGGATGCATACTGCTCGAAAAGGAAACGCACGGTTGGCGCAGTTTTATCATCCACGCGGAGCTTTCCATCAATCAGCTTATAGCCATAGGGGATCGGGCCGCCGCAGTATTTGCCTTTGGCGATATTTTCACGCTGGCCGCGCTTGATTTTCTTTTTTAGGTCAAGCGAATAATACTCCGCCGAGGCTTCGAGCAGCGCTTCCAGCAGGATGGATTCGTCCCCCTCTCCCACGTTTTCCATGGCAGAAATCACGCGAATACCGTACTGTTTGAGCCTATGCTTATAAAGCGCGGAATCATAGCGATTGCGCGCAAAGCGATCCAGCTTCCAGACAATAACACACTCAAACTGTTTCTTGGCGGCATCGGCGATCATGCGCTGAAAATCCGGGCGCTCATCGGTCATGCCGGATGTAGCCCGGTCAATATACTCGCCAACAACATTTATATCATATCGTCTGGCATACTCATAGCAATCACGAAGCTGCCCCTCAATGGACTGCTCTGTCTGACTATGCGAAGAATAGCGGGCGTAAATGACAGCGTTCATCTTATCACCTTATATATAGCAATTAGCAATTACTTAGCATCTGACTTTTCTGCTTTTATATACCACGCTGGACGCTCTTTCATCTCTCTAATTCCATTTTTCGCACGAAATACAGTATACCCGTGTTCTTTTAGATATTTTGCCACTTTCTCATCGAAAAAATACAAACAACCGCCCTTTGCGGTTTTATCAATATATTCTTCGTGATGTGAAACCAGATACTTCAGCGCGTTTTCATAAGTTGGTCGCACTTTTCTATCTTTATCAATGTTGGCCATATCATAAAATTCTTGCTCGGATATCATCTTCATGCCATTACGCTGCGCTTCCAATACTGCCTTGGCAGACGGACGTTTTCCAACAACCAGCACATTTTCCTCTTGCTTTCCAGCAAGAATATGCTTTGCTTCCTTATGACTGACAGCCTTTAAATGTCCCGTGAATTTCGTTCTGGAAGGGCGCGGCGGTTGCTGCAAAGGCTTATTCTCAGCTGCACAACGCTGACCAATATCTTGCGGAATTCCAAGCTGTTTAAGGCTTTCCGAAGGAAGCGTGGAAAGCTGACGCTTTAATGAATCATACTCGACATCCGAAAGGATAGGGGCATCGACTACATAGTAGTACCAATAGGCCAATGCAATACGTGTAACAAGATCCTTTCCGGTTTCATAATTAGATTGCTCCTGCGTTCTGCCATTCTGATCAAGAAACCCTAAACCGATAGCCAGTCTTATCATATGTTTACACGGCTGCTTATTCTTCATGAAATCTACGCACGTACAATCTTGCAGTGTAACATGATAAACCTGGCCAGTTGACCCCTTGCATTGCGCGGAAGGGCCGCTTTCAGTACGGGCAAGCGCAAAAAGCGATACGGATTTTGCTCTTTTCACTCTTCCTTCATCAGGCAATGGCCAACTCCATACATCTTCCTTGTATTCCATGAAACACCGCTCCTTTGTATATGCTTGGCAACAATTGCCAATGAAAATAATGGAATAAAATGTTATAATTTCCAAGCCCATGCATGGACAAGTCAGATTAGGCGCCGATCTGAAATACGAGAAAGGGTGTCGTCCATGCGGAAAGTATACATTGAAGTACCTGAGCTGCCGACCGTTGCCAAGTTTGCATTGCTTGACCGACCGGGAACCATCTACATCAACCTTTCCTGCACAGTAACGAAAGGAATCGTTATGATCGTACCCAAGGAGAACACCCATGCACCCAACGCCTGATCTGGCCGGAAGCCCGCGCTTTATGCGTGGGCTTTTGCTTTTTCCGCCGACTGCTCCGCCTCATCCGCACGCTGACGAGCCAGCACGGATGCAGATTGATGGTTAATTTGCATGACGGGATTTTCCGAAAAATTCTGCAATGTCTTTATTGCTAACTGTTTCCCATTAAAGTTGAGAAGACGGTAAAGAGCAAGCAACTCGCTTTCGTCGGGAGTGGTTGCGGAAGTGCTTGCCCCAGGATCGCCAAGAAGTTCGGCGGCTGAACAAGAAAGTGCCGATGCAAGCAGCTCGATTGTAGCAATAGAAGGATTCTTTGTTAGCTTTTCGATATCGCTTAAAGCCGATTGCGATATACCAGCACGCTTGGCAACCTCGACCTGCGTTAGTCTCAGCTCTCTGCGTTTTTCTCTAATTCTTTTTCCCACTTCTGCCATGATGTATCACCTTGCTTTCGGAAGATATTTATATTTTATCAGAAAATATCGCTGAAAGCTATTGACAAATATATAATTTAGCGATATTATTATATCGGAACAGCGATATTTGCGGAGGTGATAGGATGACGAAGTTGCTTGCGCTTCGCCGCGAACGGAAAATGACGCAAGCCGAATTGGCCGAACGTATTGGCGTTTCGCAAGGCGTAATTAGCGATTATGAGCATGGACGAAAAATGCCACGCATTCCATCTCTTTTGAAACTATGCGCTGTTTTTGACATTTCCATGGATGAGCTACTTTCCGACGAAAGTGCAAAGGCGGTGTGAGGATGGAGAAAGTCAGGCCAACTGGGACGGTTCGCATGGGGACGAACACAGATTTTCAGGATTGGGTGAAGTTGCAGGAGGGCTGCGAGCTTCGCATGGCAGGCCAAGAAAGCGGAAAAAACGCCGTGTTTCAGGTTGTGCTTGGCTGCTTACAGTACATTGGCGATATCGTGGATGCAAAGCACAAAGCCCGGATCGTAATCGACTACGACCCGGACGCGCTGAATTGGGTGATGACGCTGTTTACAGACAAGGACGCACCCATTCCGAAGGGCATTCGATGAAATCTGAGATCGGCTCGGTAAAATTCCAATATACCTTTAGCATTTGCTTTCCGGGCACAACTTTAAGGCTATAGGCAGTTCTGTCGAGCTGGTTATAAATCTCATCAAAACGTTCGGAAGAAAGCGCAGTAAGATCGACCAAGAAAGTAAGAATTTTGCCATTTGGCAATTCATGCAGCATTGTTTCACCTCCCTTCCGGGAGAAATTATACCACACGATCAATGGAATGAAAATGCAAAGGCGGTGTGAGTTGTGAGCAATAACGCTGATTTCATACGCCCGCAGATCGACCCTGCTATGCAAAGGAAGCGGTTTTCTGACGCACAGATGCATGCCGATAAGGATTCTGGCGTAGCGGTCAACAGCCTATGGGTGAAATCCAAGTATCTGGTTGTTTTCCGCGAAATGCTCAACATGATTATGGAAAGCATTCAGCAAAACAAAGCGGCGCGAATCGTAGTGGAGTACGACCCGCGCCAAGAGAAGTTCTTCATCGGTACAGTTACAAAATACGATGAAGCAGACCGGAAGGAAGCTGCGACGCCAGACGGCTGAATGTGTCGGCATCCAGGAAAAGAACGAACTCATCCTGCTTGCCAGTTGGGCACAAGCCGGTCTCGGATTCATGTTCGAGCAGGGCATAGATGCTGTTGCGTTCTTCTTCCCCAAGAGAATGAAGATTGAGCGCAAATTTCAACAAAGGCATGATATCACCTCCCTTCCGGGAGAAATTATACCACACGATCAATGGAATGAAAATGCAAAGGCGGTGTGAGGATGGCTAAGCAAGAAAAGTATATCCAGGTTGGCGTAACGGCCATGCGCGATCCGGCAACGGGCGAATTTTTGCCTGCCGTGCCGCTGTACATCAAAGCAGAGGACGGCGCAGAAGCCGGGGAAGAAAAGCTGATTGAGGACATCGGCAAGCTGCTTGCCGAGCGCATGCGCCGCTACAAGGCCGCGTGCGCGGCCGCCGGAGTTGCTTCCTTCTGAGTTGGGAGGATGCGACCATGCCGCTGGTTGTAAGCGAGGAATGGGTGCGCGACTACTGCAAGCGCACGGGGCAGAAAGTGCCCGCAGAGCTTGAAAAAAACGCTGCCCGCCGCAGCAAATACGGCAATGAAAAGGTAACGATGGACGGCGAAACGCTGGACAGCAAGCACGAGGCGCGGATATACAACGATTTGCGCCTGCGCTGCCGGAGCGGCGAATTTAAGGGGCTGGCCCGTCAGGCAGCCTTTTACCTGCCGGGTGGGGTCAAGTACATGGCCGACTTTGTGACGCTGAATGCGGACGGCTCCTACACGGTGTACGACGCTAAAAGCGAGGCTACGCGCAGGGACAAGGTATACAGGCTGAAACGCAGACAAATGCGCGAATGCCTGGGGCTGGAAATAGAGGAAGTATAGCAGCCTGCGGCGGCAGATCGCCCGTTTTCCCCCCATTAACATGAAATGATCATGGACGATGGATGTGCCAAACGGAAAACGGGGCGGGTTTGATTCCCGCCCGCCGCGCAAGGGGAGACCAAATCAGAGCTACCCCTATACAACCCCACAAACGATTTAGGAGGCGCTGACAGCCGGGAAAAGACCGGCGACATACGACGGCTGGGCAGCGGGCGGATTTGCTGACGTTCGCCCGGATGGTTCAACTCCATCCCGTCGTTCCAATGTTCCGTAGGCCCTGGATCATATGCGGCGGCTCGCCATTCTGCGTGACGCGGGGTTCGATTCCACAAGCCTGATGGTTCGACTCCTGACGGCGCGCGGCGCAAAACCGCAGAATTTATTCAGAATACGGATGGGTTTTAGGATGGCCTTTAACGAAGCCTCCCAAGCTGCACGGCGACGATTGCGGTTGCGACGGCCAACCAAGAGGCAGTATTCTCCGTCAAGCGGTCCGGCATGGGCCGCCTTTGCGGCGGCTGGGTAGAGCGCAGGCTGATTTCCCTGCGCGGGCGGTTCAATCCCGCCCCGCCGCGCCACCGGTATGTGTACTTGGCATACTGGGCATTCCTCCGAGCCGCATGGCATGACATCCCCATGCGGCGGCGGGCATCGGCATGGGGGCTGCGATGCCCGCCAATTTGCCGGGTTAGCTCAACGGCAGAGCATCGGCCTTCCAAACCGAGGATACGGGTTCGACTCCCGCGCCTGGCTCCATTGCGGATATTGGTATATCCGTTGTAGCAGTATGCCGCGCCCGTCCGGCAAAAGGCGGGCGAAAGGGGGTACGCTGGAACGGATGCAGGAATATGCGCATGTAATTTTTGCTGCGCCCGTGCCTGGCGTATGCCCCATTTGCGCGATCAAGCATGCCGCCGATCAGCCGCACAACTGTGAAAGCGTTTACTACCGGATGCGCTTTCGCCGCCGTTACGGGCGGGGCGTAACCTGGCAGGACGCATGCGCGCACTGCACGGACAAAGTGCGGGAAACGGAGAGACGCAAGCATGGATCGCTGGATTAGCGTGTCAGAGCGCCTGCCTACGGCACAGGACGCGGACATGGGCGGCTGCGTGCTGGTGTGGCACATACACCAGGGCATGCTGGTGATGGGCTGGCATCAGGTGGATAAAAACCGCTTTTTCTCGCACTGGATGGCGCTGCCCGAACCGCCCGAAGCGTGGCAAACGCTGCGCACCGGCTGGGTGGATGGCGCAGGCCGCCGAACAGCGCAATAAGGGCAACAAAAAAAGGAGCTGCCTACCCTCGCAAAGTAATCAGCTCCAACGTGTAATGACAGCCAAATGCCTATCACACTGTTGTTATTATAACACAAAAAGCGTGTGATTGCAAGCATTTTGCCAGTATATAGCATCGGAGGAAAACGACGTGGAACAGATTGCAAAGCGCGCGGAAGCAGGGCTTACCGTGCTGGATGGACTGGCCATGCAGGCGCGCATGTTTACCGAAAACGTGACACTGAACATGCTCCAGCTTGGCCGAGTGTTTATTCAGGCCAAGGAGCTGGTGCAGCATGGGCAGTGGGAGAAGTGGGTGCGCGACAACAGCGGCATGAGCGAGCGCCAGGCGCAAACGCTGATGCAGGCTTACCGGCGCTTTGGTGAGCGCCCGGCCTTTCATGGCTTGGAAAAGAGCAAGCTGTTTAAGATGCTTGCGCTGCCGGACGGCACAGAAGAACAGTTTGTGCAGGAGCACGACGTAGCCGCCATGAGCAGCAGAGAGATCGAAGCCGCTGTGCGCAGGGCGCGGGAGGACGCGCAGGGTGAAATCGAAGCAGAACGCAGCCGCCGCATTGCCGCAGAGGAGCGCGCACAGGAGCTTGCCAACAGGCCGCCCGAAATTCCGGCCGACATCATGGACACGCTGCGGCAAAAGGATGCGGAAATCAGCCGCTACAGGGCTGAATGCGAGCGAGTTGCCAGCCTGAGCCGCGACGTGCTGGAGGAAAAAAACAGCCTGACGCGCGAGCTTTCCGCCGTCCAGCGGGAGCTGAAAGAGACCGAGGAAATGCTGCGGGAGAGCCAGGAGGGCTATGACCGGATGCAGACGGAGCTGCTGAACGCGCAAAGCACGCTTGCCAAGGGCGATGCGGAGCGCGTGATCAGCGAGCAGCTGACGGCGGAGGACTTTGCGGCAGCCGTGCGGCAGTTTATTGGGAGCGTGGCACAGATGCCCTTTATGGGCAAGACCTTTGCGGCCATGCAGCATAACGAGGTGCAGCAATACGACGAGCTGCTGTCCACTGTGGAGGATTGGGCGAAGCGCGCCAGAACGGCGCTTAATATGATTGATGGAGGTGCGATTGCATGACTAAAGACAGGCCCCACGAGCTGGCGCTGACGGACAGCGGGGCGCTTTCCCCCGAGCAGCAGGCGGCGCTTGGCGCGATTATCCAGCAGCTTATGACCCCGGTGATCGAGGCCATGGCGGGCATGATGCGGCGCAACAGCGAGGCGTTGGAGCGCCTTGCCGCCGCGCAGAAGGTGCAGAGCGACCGCATGGAAGCGCTGGAAAAGCAGATCAGGCTGAACACGCTGGTAACTGCCCAGCAGGTACGCTTCCTCAATGCGACCATCCGGGAGCGGGCGCGGGAGCTGCTGCTCAAGCGCGAGGTGGAGGATGCGGCGGCAGTAAAAAAGCTGGGCAACGCCATCCGGCGCGGCGTGCTGGTGCGCTACGGCGTGGGCGCGCTGCACGATATCCCCCGCCATGAATACCCGGTGGCCATCCATCTGATTGAATTGTGGAACGATGCGCTGGCCATCCGCGACTGCGCTAAGGAGGCACGGGGCAAGCATGAAAACCAAAACACGCCTGCTGCGGGCGCTTGACGGCCTGCGCGTGCGAATGGCGCGCAAGCGGTATCCCGCATGGGCAATCAATATGATCAGCGCGCTATGCGTGCAGATTTGGAGGAAGCTATGACGATTAACGAGTATCAGGAAAAGGCGCAGCGAACGAGCAGTACGAAAACGCCCACCCATAAGCTGACGAACGCCTGCCTTGGCCTTGCCGGGGAAACGGGCGAGGTGTGCGATTTGCTGAAAAAGGCGCTGTTTCAGGGGCATGAACTGGATGCAGACAAGCTGATTGAGGAAGCCGGGGATTGCGCCTGGTATTTGGCGGAGCTGGCGGCGGCGCTTGACGTAAGCCTTGAAACCATCCTTGACCGAAACATTGCCAAGCTCGAAAAGCGTTATCCTGACGGCTTTGACGCGGAGCGCAGCAGGCACAGGCCGGACGAGAATCAGGCGTAACGCCTCGAAATGAAGGGAGCATATCACCCATGAGCAAGGTAAACTTTGTGAATGAATTTAACTTGTTTATGCGATATGCGAGGAACAACGGACTTTCTTTGCGCGAACGTATGCTTTGGATTGCTTTATTTCACATCGCCAACGACAGGGCGATTTACAATGAGCAAACTCAAGAATACGACTGGCCGGAGGGGTTGTTTTTCGTATCGCATGGCGAGCTATATTCGTTCTGCTGCCTTGACAAGCGCTCCATTGAGACGCTGCGCAACAGCCTGAAACAGCGTGGGCTGATTGATTTTAAGCCCGGCAACAAGAACAAGAGCAATCCCGCCTACAAGATTAATTACCTGTCGCTCCATGTTGGGTGCAAAAATGTACCCAACGATGTATCCAGCAATGTACCCAACACATCCCCCAACAGTGTACCTAACAATGCGCCCAACAGTGTACCCAACGATGTACCCAGCGAACTCGCCATTATACGTAAATATAAATTAAATACAGGTGTAGGCGTAAATGATGAGAACGATACTGCTGCTACTGCTGCTGCGGCAAACGCCTGCGCGCACACACGCGAGGAAGCCGATGGGCTTTGCGCGGTAGATGCGACGGCAGCCGAGGATGCGGCGTGGCAGCGGGAGATCATACAGGCGGCACGGGATTGCGGGCTGCCGCTGCAACCGGCGCATATGCGGATTATCAAAGAGCTATGGGACGAATACAGCTGCTACTGGCTGATAGACGCGATCAACCGCTGCGCACGCAGGCCGAAGCAATCATGGGGATGCGTCGAGGGGATCTTGCAGAGCTGGCGGGCACAGGGCAGGCGCGATGCGGCAGACCCTTACTGCGAGGGCATGGAGGCGATATGAGCAAGGCTGAAAGCTACCTGCCGCCATCGCAGATTACCATCAAGAGCCTTGCATCGGTGTACCTGTGCAGCGGCATACGATCCACATGCTGGGATTGCGAGTGCGCAGACCATTGCGAGTATGGGCGCATCTTTTGCCAGATGCTGCGCCAGCGAGTGAAAAAGCAAAAGCATGGCTGGCGCGGGTATGAGCTGGCCGCCGCGCCGCTGATTGCAGCGCAGGAAAGGCACGACCGGGCAAAGAGCAGAAAACAGACGCAGCGCTGGATGCGCAGAAGGAATGAGGTACGGAAAGACCTGCGACAGGAGGAATGATCATGCTGACAAGGGACGAGGCGCGCGCCTACTTTGCGGCCTGCGGACTTAATTACAAGGATATTACGCTGCATGAGCTGCGATACCTTGAGATCGAGCTGAACGGAGAGTTTAACAAAATCTACAGAGAAGTGCTGGACGGGAAGCGGAAAAAGCCCCTGTACTGGGTACGGATGAACCATGCCAAGTATTTCAAGGGGCAGTACGACCCAGCGGACGACCATCTGATCCACGCGCATATGACAGCCCAGGGCACATATTTTAACGCCCGAAACGTGATTGACTTTTGCAGCAATGGGCATATCGAGTTTTGCTACGAGGCGGACGATATCAACACGCAGCCGGTGCTTGAGGCGTTTGTGACCTGGTGCGATTTGGTGAAAGAACGCAAGGAGGCAACCAATGGGCGCTAAGACCAAGATCGACTGGTGCGACAGCACATGGAACCCCGTAACCGGCTGCTTGCACGGCTGCGAATACTGCTATGCGCGGAGGATCGCGGAGCGATTTGGCGGGTGTTGGAGGCTCGACTTGCCGCCGGATACAAGTTGGCGTGGAAATGTTGGCGTGAGAGAGTTGATGGGAGATTATGCAAGACACAGCAACGGTAAATGCCATGTGTTGGACGAGCCGGAAATCGAGTGCGATGTGATTGATCCGCCGAGCGGATACCGTGGAAAGGTAAAACCGTATCCGTATTCATTCGACCCCACCTTCCACCGCTACAAGCTGGGCGAGCCGCAGCGCTGGAAGAAGCCGCGCAATATTTTTGTATGCTCAATGGCAGATCTGTTTGGCGACTGGGTGCCGGATGAGTGGATCGCGGAGGTGTTTAAGGCGTGCGAAGCCGCGCCGCAGCATCGGTATTTGTTCCTGACGAAAAACCCGGCGAGATTTGGCTCTATCAATGGATGGAACCATCGGTACAACAACGAGTACGCAAAGGACAATATGTGGTTTGGTACGACGATCACCCGGCAGCATGAGCTTAACCGCATGCTCAAGCTGCCTTATGGCAATGCGCATACATTTTTGTCCGTGGAACCGATATTGGAGCGCATAGACATTGACCACTATCTACCGGCATCAGATGCCCGCTGGCGTTGCTCATACTGTGGCCATTACGCAATTACCTACGCTAACCACTGCGGTTCCTGCAGCCGCATCGGCGGTTATTCCGGCTCCTTTCGCAAGCAGCCGGTAAACTGGATCATCCTGGGCGCTGAAAGCGGAAACCGCAAAGACAAGGTTGTGCCGAGGCGCGAGTGGATTGATAACATTGTTCAAATATGCGATGAGCACAACATCCCCGTGTTTATGAAAGAAAGCCTGCGCGGCCTAATGGGCAGTGAATTCCGACAGGAATTACCTTGGGAGGCGAAATTATAATTGACAAATCCTTGCGCATAGCTACGGCAGAACGCTTAGGTGATCTTATCGTAGTGCGTATGACGGGCGGCAGGGCTGGAAGTCCTTCCCGCCGATGGCTGCGACAATTACGATTCCAGAGGCGTGTGCAAGGGGCATGACAGAAAGGAGGATGGCAATGAACAGGCTGACAACGGATCATCCGCAGAACAATTTTGAAACCGTGATGAATCTGGTGTACGGCAAGGACGGCTGGCAGTATATCCGGCATGGCGAAACGGAGATGCGAACAACGGATTTTTGCCTGATGCTGTGCAAGGAACGCGGGTGCACGACACTTGAGCATCCGATGAACGACGAGGAAAAGGATGAATTTCTTTGTGATTGCGTGTTCAATGGTTGCCCGATTGCTACGATTTATGCCGCTTTGAGCGGATTCGGGCATGTACGCGCGAGGCTCAAGATGTACGAGGATGCAGGCATAATGCCGCCAAAGGATGCGGAGGTGGTGTAAATGAATTGGACAAGCAAACATCAGCGAATTATCGCAGATACAGCCGAAAGGCAGATCGTGCCCATTCCCGGCTTTGCATTTGGCTTTCCACACCCGGACGGAAGCGAAAAATGTAGACTGGTTATCGGCATCTTCTGGCTGAATTTCAGGATTCGCTTATTCTGCTTTAGGAGGCGACAGGTTCATGGGCGCACTCGGCAGTCTGTTTGATGGCAGCGGCGGCTTTCCGCTGGCTGGGGCGCGTGGAATGGGGCGCGACGCCGGGCAAGCAGTATATTCGGCTGCATATCACAAAAGTGAACGTAGAAAGGCGGAACAATGATTAAAAGCAGCAACAGCATTCCGTGCGCGGAATGCAGGCTTAATAGCATTTGCAGATACGCTGGCAGGCTGAAAGCCATGTGGAACAATGTGAAGCGTGCTTGCCTGGGTGCGGATACCCCCAAGCTGCCCGATGAGATTATGCTGACGATCACGGCGGAGTGCCATTGCCAGCACTTTGAAGCCAAAGAACAGGAGCGGGCGCAAGATGCTGAGTAAAATATTGATTTTTACGCTTGGCACATGGTTTGGAATGCTGATTGCGGCGCTGCTTGCAGCGGGCAAGGATTGACAACGACGATGGAGGAGGCAGAAGAATGCGGCTGATAGATGAGCAAGACGTGATCAACAGGATTGTTTCTGTCCGGCACAGGATCAGGAAGTATAAAGAACTGGGCAACGAAATCATTGGGTTTGCAGAACAGGTTTTGACCGACGTGCAGACAAGGGTGAACTGCTGCCCTACGACTATCCCGGAGTTTATCGACGTTTCAGAGGTTCCCCCAAAGTTTCCCTGTCTGGTGCTAACCAAGGACGAACCGCATTGCCCTGTCTGGTGCGAAGAGTTTGTGCGGAGGACTCACGGACAGACGAAGGAAGTCACCTACTATGACGGTTCCACACTGAGAATTAACCTGAGCGATGATTCTGCAACAGAGTGGATGAAGACTTTTGACTTCCAGGGGAAACGCATTACTCACTGGATGCCGGTTCGGCTCCCATGCATTGAGCTTGACAAGGGGGATGCGGAATGAACAGACAGGAGATCATCGAAGGATTAGAGCACTGCATCAAAAACGACCGGTATCCGGGCGGGGACTGCGCCAAGTGCCCGCTGTATCCGGCCAAGGGCGAAACCGACGCATGCGTGCGCTGCATTGACAACCTGATGCACAATGCCGCATGGTTATTGAGGCAGGACGCTCCCGAGCGCAACGCGCCCCTGGCGCTGGAGGACGCAGGCGCACTGCCGCGCATGGTATGGCTGGAGGTGCGGGGATCGCCGGGCAAGGCGCAGCCGAGCATCCTGGTGGATACCGGCAGGCCGATATGCCACCTGCAACTCTACGGGCGCTGGTACAACGAGTATGGGCGCACGTGGCGCATGTGGCCGCAGCAGCCAACAGCGGAGGAAATGGAAAATACGCCATGGGAGGATGAAGCATGCTGTACGAACTGATCAACCCAAGCGACGCTTATGTGTTTGAAGCCCAAACGGAGGAGGTTGCCGTGCTGACTGCATGGCTGCTCTCGCCATCCTATGGGGCGCGCGCCAAGGACGGTGAAACGTGCTTCGGGATACCGGGATTTATGGACGATCCCAAGGCGGAATTTGAGGCGCGCTATGGCAGAACCCCGGTAGAGGCCGTGATGGCGCTGCGGCTGGAAATTGCCGCCGCGATGGAAAGCATGATCCTGGGCAACTTCAAGGACTGGCCCCTGTACCAGGAGGCATACGGCGCGATTGAGGACGCTGAAAAGCGCCGGAATTTCAAGGCCCGCTGGCGGGAAAAGCGGACGAGCATGAACGATATTGGCAGCGAAGCGGAAAGAATATCGTGCGATTTGCGGAAGGGAGCGTAGCGTATGATGGGCGTTGTTCTGATTATTTTAGCCGTTGGGCTTGTTGGCTTTGCGGCGCTGACGATAACGGCGCGGGTGCTGGAACGTCTGCTGCCGCGCGTGGACCTGGAAACGGCGGCCGGCCGCAATACCTGCGTGTGCTGCGGCGCATATGTGCCGGGCGGGCAGGCAATATGCGCGGCCTGCTGGGAGCGGCATCACCCGATTGCGGAGCTGCCGCACTGCCGCAAATGCGGGCGCGTGCTGGTGGATGACGCGGAAGGAATTTGCCAGGTATGCCGCGAGCTTGAAGACATGGCGCAAAAGCGCGAACGTTTGCGCTTTTGACAGGGGAGCCGGAAGATGGAGAAGAAGATAATCCGGAATGCCGACATTGCCCTGCTGCGCGACGTGTTTTTCATTATGCAGGATATCCGGGCGCTGGAGGAAAGGCGCGCCTGGCAAAGGGATCGGATGAGCAACATCAGCCAGCACTTATCCTTTACAGGCGGAGGCGGCGAGCCCAAGGGACTGGACAGCGCGTATGCCGCGCTATCGGGGCTGGAAGAAGAACACAGCGAAAAGGTGCGCCAGTACAAGCGGGCGCTCAAGCAGGCGGAGAACATCGTTAACGGGATGGCAAGCCTGCGCATGCGCACGCTGGTGATGATGCTGTATGTGGAGGATATCCCGGCGCGGGAAGTACGGGAACGGCTGAACATGAGCCGCAGGCGCTTTGACGCCGCCGTTGAGGCGATCGAGCAGGCGGAGGATATGTCGCACGTGAGGTGGCGCGAGAACGCATTTAGCGAAGAATAAGAATATTTTTCAAAATGTGTTGAATGTGCAAGCCCTCTGTGCTAAAATGATAATATCGCAAGAGATGGGAAGCGGACAGTGATTTCGTGCCGATGAAAGTCAGCTAAAGCAGTCTTTCATCGGGAGCGTCATTTTCTTGTGAGCCTATGGCTCACGGGCAGAAAATGACAAAGGAAGCAGCCTGACGGCTGCTCCTCGCGCCGGCGGCATCGCCGCTCTCGTAGCTTCGCCAAGTCACCTGACTACCGATGCCGCGCAGATCAGGCGAAGCCTGCGCCGCCGCTGCGGATGAATAGCGCCGCCAAAGGCGGCTGAGGGCAGGCGATTTTGCAAATCGCCCCCCGAAACCCGCGCTTGCCGTAAGGCAGCAGCGCGGGGCGTAAAAAGTACGGTCTCAAAGCCGCCCGTCGCGCGCCTCAGTTCAGCAAGCGCTGATCGGACGCAAATTTACAACTCAAAAGCTCAAAAA
>ERZ827150.830-NODE-830-length-42919-cov-12.209290_pt1 | contig 42919 bp, 31 predicted proteins | sample MGYA00519779_ERZ827150 | MGnify/ENA primary metagenome ERZ827150 (study PRJEB31778, sample SAMEA3449267) | human gut metagenome | biome: human gut; feature: human-associated habitat; material: faeces | place: United Kingdom | collected 2010/2012 ...
GACTCCTCTTCGCCGCCCTCGATGGGGCCAGTGTCCGCGCTGTCGCCGATAGCGCCGCTGTCATCGACGCCGTCGCCGATCGTGCCGCTGTCATCGACGCCGTCGCTCGGCTCTGCGCTCGGATCCTCCGTCGGCATGGTGTGCGTCGTCGGGTCGCCCTCCTCCATGCCGTCCGCGGGGAAGGCGATGTAGTCCTCCGCCGCAAGACCGTCGAGGATCTCATAAGTATTGTAGGACTCGTCAAACGTGCCGACGGTGACGGTGCGTTTTTCCAGCTTGCCGTCCTTCTCGGCCCAGACCCAGAAGCCCTCCTCCGCAGAGCCCTGCAGGAATGAGGCATCGAGCTTCATGGTGTCGGAGACTGTGCCGCCGTCCGACGGCTCGATATAGACGTGCTGACCGAGCATCAGGCCGTCCGTGCTGTTGAGCTCGACATAGAACGGATAGTTGCTGGAGCTGCTCGTATCATCGGAATTGGAATTGCCGTAGCCATAGGACATGGCGCCGTTGCCGGAGCTCGGGTTTTCCGTATCGATCTCCGTGATAGTGCCGGACCAGACGGAATCATCCACGCGGGAACGGATGACAACGGAAACACCGACCGCGATGTCGCTGCGGTTCAGCTCGTTGATCTTGCCCTTGACGCGGTAGGCGCCGTCCTGCACCAGCGTGATGTAGGCTGCGGCATTGCCGCTGCTGTCCGTGCCGTTCTCGTTGATGGCCTGTACCTTGCCGTCCACAGGAGCCGTCACATTCGCGGTGCCGGAGCCGGAGGTCATGGAATCGAGTTCCTTCTGCTTGACGGTGATATTATACTCCGCTTCCTTCTTGTCGGCCTCAAGTGCCTGGATCTGCACGGTGTAGGAGAGCTGCTCCGAGGTGGGCGCGCTCTTCTTTTCCTTCTCGAGCTGGGAGATCTGGGCCGTCAGATCCTTGACGTTGTTCTTCATCTGCTCGATCTCGAGCTTGGCCTTGTCGATGGTGAGCTGCATGTCCTCCATATCATAGGTGAACAGGACCTCGCCGGTCTTGACCTCCTGGCCGACCCCGACATTGAGCTGCTTGACCTTCCGGCTGGAATCGCGTTCGACCTTGATCTCCTTCTGCGCCACAACGATACCGGCGCTGGCATTCGCGCCGCCGAGTGAGCCATAGCCCGTAAGCGCCGCCACAGACTGCACATAAACCGCCGCTTTCACGGAGCCGCAGGCAGACAGCAGCCCGACCGCAAGTACCAGCGCAAGCAGGCAGCAAAGCATTCGTTTCTTCATCGTAGATCCTCCGTTTCTGCGCCGCAATGGCGCTTCCTCTCAGCCAGCCGAAAAAGTCCCTCTGGTTTTTCGCCGGACTGTTTCCTCTATATAGACGGCGCCGGTGCGCCGTTCGTTCCCTTGTATCGGAAAATAATTCCGTGGAAAAGGTGCCTCAGCGCGCGAGGATGGCCTGCAGGGCAGGCTCGAGCTCCGTCGTGTCGAGTGATTCGACACGGCCCGCATCGCAGGCCTCCGCCACGGCGGGGTCGATGGGCAGGCGCGCGAGCACCGGCAGATGATAGGCCTGCGCCGTCTCGTCCAGATGACTCTTGCCGAAGATCTGATGGCACTTGCCGCAGTCCGGGCAGCGGAAGTAGCTGTAGTTCTCCACAAGGCCGATGACGGGCACATGCATCATCTCGGCCATGCGTACGGCCTTGGCCACGATCATGGAGACAAGCTCCTGCGGCGAGGTGACGATCACGATGCCGTCCACCGGCAGGGATTGGAAGACCGTCAGGGGCACGTCGCCCGTTCCGGGAGGCATGTCGACGAACAGATAGTCGACATTTTCCCACACGACGTCCGTCCAGAACTGCTTCACCGCGCCCGCAATGATGGGGCCGCGCCAGAGAACAGGGTCGTCCTCGTGCTCGAGCAGCAGGTTCACGGACATGATCTGGATGCCGCTTTCCGTCACGGCCGGGTAAATGCCCTCCTCATCCGCACTGGCGCATTCGCTGACGCCGAAGGCCTTCGGGATGGACGGGCCGGTGATATCGGCATCCAGCACGCCGGCGCGGCGGCCGGTGCGCTGCATGGCCGTTGCCAGCATGGCAGAAACGGTGCTCTTGCCGACGCCGCCCTTGCCGGACACGACGGCGATGACCTTGCCGATCTTGGACTTCGGATTGGGCTGCGCTTGCAGGCTCTCCGGCTTGCGCTCCGAGCAGGCTTCGCTGCAGCTCGAGCAGTTGCCTCCGCAGGATTCACTCATAATGCAAAAATCTCCTTCTGACCGCTCCGGGGTGTACGGAGCAGATATAGTCATGGTATATTATAGCCGCTGCGGCCCCCGGACACAAGTCCGAAAGCCGCAGAATTCATGAATATTCCATTAAGAAATCGCAAACCGTCAAAAACCTGCCCGACCGAAAGTTTCGGAGGGAGGAAAAATGGGAAAGGAAACCATACGAGTGTCCTTTCCCGTTCCACAATTCGGCGTGCAGGCCTCACCCCTGCTCCAGCGCCTGCGCGGCCTCCTCCCAGCGAGCCATCAGGTCCTCCAGCTCCGCCTCGCAGCGCTCCTTTTCCGCCGTCAGGCGCAGCAGCTCCTGATAGTCGCTCGCAGCCCCGGCCAGCGCCTGCTCGAGCTGCGCCGCCTCGTCCTCCTTCGCAGCGATCTCCCGCTCGAGCCTGCGGACGAGCTTTTCCAGCTCCTTGCTGCCGGAGACCGGCTTGGCCTGCTTTTCCTTCTTTGGCTGGGCGGGCCGCTGACGGGCAGCCGCCTCGTGCTCCAGAATGGCGCGGTATTTGGCATAGCCGCACGGGAAGTCGCGGATGGTCCCGTCTGAAAGCTCCCAGACACGGGTGGCGAATTTATCGACAAAATAGCGGTCGTGCGAGACGAAGATCAGCGTGCCCTCGTAGTCCTCGAGGGCGCATTCGATCCATTCGCGCGAGGCGACGTCCAGATGGTTCGTCGGCTCGTCGAGCACGAGCAGATTGATTTTTTCATCCATGAGCATGCACAGCCGCAGCCGCGACTGCTCGCCGCCGGAGAGCGTGCCGACGGTCTTGAACACGTCCTCGCCGGAGAACAGGAATGCGCCGAGGCGGTCGCGCGCCGTCTGGGGCGTGCAGTTCTTCTCATAGAGCATCGTGTCATAGAGCGTGCGCTCCGGGTGGGCAAAGTGGATGACCTGCGGCAGATACGCCGCCTTGACCGACGGCCCCAGCCGGATCGTACCGGCGTCGGGACTGTCCAGCCCCACCAGCATATTCAGCAGGGTGGTCTTGCCGGTGCCGTTCTCGCCCAGCAGGGCGATACGCTCCCCGCCCTCCACCCGGAGGTACACGTCCTCGAACAGCCTTCGCTCGCCGAACGCCTTGGAGACGCCCTTGATCTGCAAGACCTCGTCGCCCTTGAACTCCCGGCTCTGGAAGCGGGCCTCCAGACGGCGGGCCTTGGTGGGCTTCTGGGTGGTACGCATCCGCTCGATACGCTTTTCCATGGAGAACGCCCGCTTGTGCAGGGCGTCGTTGCCCATGAACGCCCACAGGTGCATCTGCTCGGCGGCCTTCTCCAGCTGCTGGATCTTCACCTGCTCCTTCAGATACTGCTTCATGCGCTCCTGATAGCGGCGCTCCTTCTCAATGGCGTAAAAGCTGTAATTCCCGCTGTAAAACTCCGCCTTGCCGTCCTGTATCTCGATGATACGGGTCACGGTGCGGTCCAGGAAGTAGCGGTCGTGGCTGATGGTGACCACGGTGCCGCGGAACTTGCGGAGGTACTCCTCCAGCCACTCCGTGGCCTGTAAGTCCAGATGGTTGGTGGGCTCGTCCAGCAGCAGGACGTCCGTATCCTCCAGAATCAGGCGGCCTAAGTTCACACGGGTCTTTTCGCCGCCGGACAGCCGTTCAAAAAGACGGGTACGCATCTCGTCGGAGATGCTCAGGCCGTTGGCGACCTTGTTCACCGCCGTATCGGTGTCCCAGCCGCCCAGCCCCTCGAAGCGGGCGTTCAGCTCCCCGTAGCGGCGGAGGGTGGCCTCGTCGGACGCCCCCTGCTCCATGCGGAGAGCCAGCGCGTCCATCTCGTCCTTCATGCGGAACATCCGGGCAAAGGCGGTTTGCAGCACGTCCTCCACCGTGTAGCCCGCGGGATAGACGGGGATCTGAGAGATCAGACCCACCCGCCGGCCGGAGGCGATCTGCACCGTGCCGCTGTCGTAGTCCAGCTCGCCGGTGAGGATCTTAAATAGTGTGGTCTTGCCCGCGCCGTTGCGGCCCAGCAGACCCACGCGCTCGCCGGTGTCGATCTGGAACGTCAGGCCGTCCAGTATTTTCTTTTCCAGGTCGAAGGACTTTACCAGTCCCTCCACGCGAATGTCGATCATTTAGCTCTGTTCCAGTTCCTTTACGATGTTTTCAAAATGCATGGCGTGGGACGCCTTGACCAGCATGGCTGTGCCGCCGGTAAAGGCGGCGCGGACAGCAGGCAGCGCGTCCTCCACAGACGGAAACCACTGGGCGTTGGGTGCGGCGGACGCGATATCCCGCGCCTTTTCCCCGATGGCGATGACGCTGTCCAGATGCAGCTCGCCCGTCAACGCGCCGATGGCGCGGTGGGCGGAGACGGTCAGCTCGCCCAGCTCGCCCATGTCGCCCAGCACCGCTGCACGGCGGCGGGTCTGCGTGACCGCCAGCAGCCGCAGTGCCTCCGTCATGGCCTGCGGATTGGCGTTATAGCAGTCGTCGATGAGCAGACGTCCCTCCGGCAGACGGATGATGTGCATCCGGGAGCCGGTGGGAACATAGGCGGCCACACCGGCGGCGATCTCCTCCCCCGTCAGACCCAGCGCCTCGCCGATGGCGGCGGCCATGGCCATGGGGTAGATCATAAAGCCGCCGGGGGACGCAGTCGCCAGCCGGTAGGAGGCCTTGGCGGTGGTGACGGTGCAGGCGATGCCCTCGATGCCCCGGTCGTCCACGTCAGTGACGCGGACGCTGCAGCCCTCCCCCCTGCCGCAGCGCAGGATGGTCTGCGGCAGGGTGACGGTGTCGAGCAGCGGATCGTCGCCGTTGAGTACGGCGATGCCGTCGGGCGCCAGATTCTCGAATATCTCGCACTTGGCCTGCAAAATGCCCTGCCGGGTGTTGCCCAGATTCTCGATGTGGGCGTCGCCCACGTTGGTGATAACGGCGATATCGGGCCGCACCATCTCGCCCAGATAGCGTATCTCACCGAAGTGGTTCATGCCCGTCTCGATCACCGCCGCCTGCTGCTGCGGCGCAAGCCCCAGCAGCGTCAGGGGCGTGCCGATATCGTTGTTGAAGTTGGCCTGTGTTTTCAGGGTGTCGTACCGCCGGGACAGGACGGCCGCCACCATCTCCTTGGTGGTGGTCTTTCCCGCCGAGCCGGTGATCTGTACCACCGGCAGGGTAAAGCGGCTGCGATACCACGCCGCCAGCGCCTTCAGCGCAAGGCGGGTATCCGCCACCTGTATATAAAATTTGCCGGGCTGCATCGTCTCCGGCTCGCGGGCCGTCAGGCAGCCGGCGGCGCCGGCGGACAGGGCGCCGTCGATATAGGCGTGGCCGTCGAACCGCTCGCCCGTCAGCGGGATGAAAAGCTGTCCATCCGAGGCGGCGCGGCTGTCGGTGGTGACGCCGGTAACGACGGCGGCGCCGTCTCCGGAGAGCAGCTTGCCGCCCACGGCGGCGCACAGCGCCGCCACGGTGCAGGGGCTCATAGCTGCGCCGCCTTTCGCAGCGCCAGCGAATCCAGCACGAGCTTTTCACACAGGTCGGCATAGCTCAAGCCCACCTGCGCCGCCTCCTGCGGCACAAGGCTGGTGGGGGTCATGCCCGGCAGTGTGTTGACCTCCAGGCACCATGCGTTTCCGTCCTCGTCCAGAATAAAGTCGGAGCGGGAGTAGACGGACAGCCCCAGCCCCCGGTGGAGCGTCAGCGCCATCTCGCCGATCTGACGCCACGCCTCCTCGGTGATGGGCGCGGGACAAATCTCCTCCGCGCCGTCCTTCTGGTATTTGGAGACGTAGTCGAAATACGCGCCTCTGGGGATGATCTCCACGGCGGGGAGATAGGTGTCCCCCAGCACGGCGATCTGGATCTCCCGGCCCTTGATCTTCTTCTCCACCACCACATGGCCGCCGTAGCGCAGCAGACCGCGCAGCGCCTTTTCCAGCTGCTCCTTGGTGTCGGGCAGCTCCACGCCGATGGAGCTGCCGCCGTTGACGATCTTCACGGCACAGGGTACGTCCAGCTCCTCCACCAGATGGGGGATATCGGCCTCTGTATAGTACACATCGTGCCACGGGGCGGTGCGGACGCCCAGCGAATCCATAAAGCGCTTGGTGACGGCCTTATCCATGGCCATGCCGCTGCCCAGATAGCCGGAGCCGGTGTAGGGTACGCCCAGCAGATCCAGCGTGGCCTGAATACGGCCATCCTCGCCGCAGCTGCCGTGGAGCGCCAGAAATACGATGTCGGCCATCTGGCAGACGGTCAGCACATCCTTGCCCAGCATACTGGGGCCTTGATCCCTCCGGCTGCGGCGCACCGCCTCCAGATCCGGCTCCACGCTCTCCACATGGTTGTCGGGGCAAAGGCCGTCCGGCGCGTCGAAAATATCCTCCAGCCGTCCCTCGTAGCTCTCAAGCCCCAGAAACATATCCACCAAAATGGCCTGATGCCCCTTCTCCCGCAGGGCGCGGCACACGCCGGTGCCGCTGGTCAGCGCTACCTGACGCTCTGTGGAAAGGCCGCCTGCCAAAACAACGATCTTCATCGTGATCCCTCGCTTTCGGGGTGCCGTGCGCCGTCTAATGGCCCACGCCCCCAGTTTTAGATGTAACATTATAGCACGGCGGCGCGACGATTACAACCGTTTCGCCGTGAACAAACAGAGAATAAAGGGGGCGCGCCCCGCAGGACGCGCCCCCCGTTCCCTATGCTATCTATCGCAGCCAGTCCGGCTTTGACCGTCCCTGCACGCCGGACACCATACCCATGGACATGAACAGCATCACCAGCGATGAGCCGCCGTAGCTGATGAACGGCAGCGTCAGGCCGATGACCGGCATGACGAACAGGCACATCCCCACATTGACGATGACCTGAAAGATGACCACGCTGGCCACACCGATGCAGACAAGCCCCTCCAGACTGGTCTTGGCGTGGCGCGCCACCCAGACGCAGCGGACGATGATGGCCGTCAGCAGCGCCAGCGTCAGGATGCAGCCCAGCAGCCCCAGCTCCTCGCCGATGACGGTGAAGATAAAATCGGTGTGCCGGTTGGGCAGAGCGGAGCTGTACTCGCTCTGGGTCTGGGTGCCATGGAACAGCCCCTGCCCCGTGAGTTTGCCGCTGCCCAGTGCCATAAGGCTGCGGGTCTGCTGCCAGCCGGTATCCTGCGGGTCGAGGCTGTGGTCGAACAGCACCTGAAACCGGAGCTTCATATAGGACGGGATCTTGTTCAGATCCCACATCGCCCAGAAGGCCAGTCCGCCGGCCAGTCCGCCCAGCAAAAACCACCGCAGGGCCACGCCCCCCACAAAGCACATACAGGCGAAGATGAACAGGAACACCAGCGCGCTGCCCATGTCGGAGGAAACCTTATAGTACAGGACAAAGATAACGCCCAGATGGGCCGCCAGAAAGAGGACGGAGGGGATGCTGCTCAGATTGCGGTTCTCCTTGAGCCAGACCAGCTGCTTGGCCAGCACCAGCGTCAATGTCAGCTTCACGATCTCGGCGGGCTGCACCTTCACCGGCAGGAACGGGAAATCCAGCCATGCCCGGTTGCCGGTGTTATCCTCGATACCCAGCGGCGTGACCAGCAGGAGGATACATACCACGCCGGCGAGGAAGATCCATTTCCAGTATTTGCACAGGTCGCTCAGGTCGATCTGGGAGATCACCAGATACAGCACCACGCCCAGCAGCAGCGCCACAGACTGGACCGCCACCAGACGCCATGTGTGCATATAGCGGGTGGCGCTGGCCACCATGAGAACGCCGAACAGGGACGCCGCGGCGCACAGTGCCAACAGCACCAGATCCGTCTGGCGCAGGATATCCGCAAAAAGCTCCCGCGAACGGCGCAGCATGGGCGTCCCTCCTCTCCGGTAAAATGTTCATAAAGCGGTATTACCATCAGCTGGCAAGGGCAAGCACGCCTGTCAGCGTGTCTTTTCGGCGCTTTTTATCCTTTTCTTCTTGGCGGGCGTCAGCCCGCCTGCGCCTCAAAAGCTGAAAACCACTCGAAAATACATCGCTGACAGGTGCGAGCAGTTTTGTCGGAGCAGAAATGTGTCCAGACAAGGAAAGGCCCGCAGGTAATACTTGTCGTATTGCCAAGGGACTTGACGCCGTATGGGCACTTTTATGCCCGCCAAAACCGTGTTTGCTCTTGTCAACTGATGGTAGTGTACCACAAGAAGTTTTATCTGTAAACCGGCGTTTCACTCTTTTCTTTTCGAGTAGGGTGTGGTACAATAAGATGATTTGAGCAAAAAGCGGAGGTGACGGCATGGAGTATCTGTCCCACAGCCCGGAGGACACGGAGCGCATCGGCGAGGAGCTGGGACGCACGCTGCATCCCGGCTGCGTGGTAGCCTTCCGCGGCGGACTGGGCATGGGCAAGACCGCCTTCACGCGGGGTCTCGCACGGGGGCTGGGCTGCCGGGGGCGTGTGACCAGCCCCACCTTTACCATCGTCAACGAGTACAGCGGAACCATTCCCCTGTTTCATTTTGATATGTACCGGCTGGGCGGCGAGGACGAGCTGTTCGACATCGGCTGGGACGATTATCTGGCCCGGAACGGCGTCTGCGCCGTGGAGTGGTCGGAGCAGGCGGCCGGTGCGTTGCCGGAGGACGCCATCCTCGTGGACATCGCGCGGGGCGAGGGCGAAAATGACCGCATCATCACCATCACGGGAGGCGAGACACATTGAAGATACTGGCGCTGGAGACATCGGCAAAAAGCGTGTCCGCCGCCGTCACGGAAAACGGCACGGTGCTGGCCTCCGCCTATCAGAACAGAGGCTTGACCCATAGTGTGACGCTGATGCCCCTTGTGGACGGTATGCTCCACGCGGCGGGACTGACGCTGGACGACATGGGGCTGATCGCCGTGGCCAACGGCCCCGGCAGCTTTACGGGTCTGCGGATCGGCGTATCGGCGGCCAAGGGTCTGGCGTGGGCGAAGGAGCTGCCCTGCTGCGGCGTATCCACGCTGGCGGCCATGGCGCGGACATCCGCCGACCACCACGGACTGGTCATCGGCGCCATGGACGCGCGGCGGCAGCAGATCTACCACGCCCTGTTCCGGGCGGAGGATGGCCGCGTGACACGGCTGACTGCGGACTGCGCCATCTCGCTGAAGGAGCTGGCATCGCAGCTGCGGAACGACCCGGCGGACAAGCTGGTGGTGGGCGACGGCGCGGCACTGTGCGCCGGCTACCTCAACGACGCGGGCATTCCCTGCCGCATGGCGGACGAGTCCCACCGGATGCAGTCCGCCGTGGGCGTAGCGCTGTGCGCCGAGGAGATGGCGGCGCGGGGTGAGACGGTGACGGCGCAGGCACTGGAGCCGGTATACCTGCGGCTCAGTCAGGCGGAGCGGGAGCGTCTGGCCCGCGGTCTGAAGATCACGCTGGACTGAGCGCGTATCCCCATACCCATTGTAGTTTATCATCGTATTCCATGCAAAATTTTACATACACGGAGGAGACAAAATGTACAGCGAGAAAGTTCATATCATGAACCACCCTCTGGTGGCCCACAAGCTGACCATCATGCGCGACAAGCACACCAGCGTCAAGGATTTCCGCGAGCTGGTATCCGAGATCGGAATGCTCATCACCTACGAGGCCACCCGTGACCTGCCCCTGACCACCAAGCACATCGAGACCCCCATCTGCGAGATGGACGCGCCCACGCTGGCGGGCCGCAAGTTTGTGGTGGTCCCCATCCTCCGTGCCGGTCTGGGTCTGGTGGACGGCGTGCTGCGTATGGTCCCCTCCGCCCGCGTCGGCCACATCGGTATGTACCGCGACGAGGAGACGCTGGAGCCCCATCCCTATTTCTGCAAGATGCCCAAGGACGTGGCCGACCGCGACGTGCTCATCGTCGACCCCATGCTGGCCACCGGCGGCTCCGCTGCCGAGGCCATCGGCGAGATGAAAAAGTTCGGCTGCAAGCACATCAAGCTGATGGTGCTGGTGGCGGCTCCCGAGGGCATCGAGCATATCCAGAAGCTCTATCCCGACGTGGACATCTACGCCGGCGCCGTGGACAAGTGCCTCAACGAGAACGGCTACATCGTCCCCGGTCTGGGCGATGCCGGCGACCGCATTTTCGGCACCAAGTAACACCTCGTATGCAGGACGCCCCCGGTTTCGGGGGCGTTTTTGTCTGTATGGCGCCGCAGGTATCCCGGTTACTGGTAAATTCCGGCGTTTTGACTGTTTGACGGTGGCTGCACAATGTGGTATACTGTCTACGATTTTTGATTTTATCCGTAAAGGAGCTGTATCATGCGCGTTATCGATCTGGAAAACATCAAGGACTCCATGAATAACGAGACTCAATTTGTCCTGCGCTGTGAGGAGGTCTTCCACGACAAGATCTCCGCTGCCGCAGCCGCGATCCTCTCCAGCAACCGGCCCATTGTGGCGCTGACCGGCCCCTCCGGCAGCGGCAAGACCACCTCCGCCATGCGGCTGAAGGACTATCTGGAAAATCTGGGCGTGACGGTGTGCCTGCTGAGCATGGACAACTTCTTCCTGCCGCTGGATCAGCGTCCGCCGGAGGCCACGGACTGGGAATCCCCCTATTGCGTGAACGTGGATCTGCTGGTGTCCTGCATCAGCCTCCTGCTGGACGGCAAGGAGGTTGACATCCCCTGGTACGACTTTAAGGCCGGATGCACCGGCGGCTACAAGAAAATGCAGGGCGAAAAGGGCTGCATCGTTATTGCCGAGGGCATCCATATGCTCAATCCCCTGATCTTCGATAAGATCCGCGGCGCCGCCACCGGCGTCTATGTCGCCCCCCGCACCCGCATCCTCACCAACAACGACCGGGTGGTGCGCCCCGAGCAGCTGCGCGTGGCGCGGCGGCTCATCCGGGACTACAACACCCGCGGCCACTCCCTGCGGGAGACGGTGGAGCGCGCCGAAAGCGTGAACCGCGGCGAGGTCAACTATATCAAGCCCTACAAGAGCAACGCCGCCATCCATATCGACTCCTTCCACGACTATGAGCCGTGCATTCTGACCAAGTGTCTGGGCGAGATCCCCAACATCCGGGAGGAGCTGACAGCGGAGTATCTGCAGGCGCACGATCTCACCGATCTGATCGACGTGGTAAACACCGTGCCGCCGCTGCACACCCCCTTCGTTCCCCGCAATTCCATCGTCCGCGAATTCGTGGGCGGCAGCTGCTATGAATATTGATTTTTCCGTCTAACATACCATAAAGGAGGTCGTATCTATGAACCGTATCATCACCATCAGCCGTGAATTTGGCTCCGGCGGCCGTGAGCTGGGCAAGCGTCTGGCCGAGGCGCTGCACATCCCCTGCTATGACCATGAGATCATCGAGATGATCGCCAAGGAAAATGGCTTTAATGAGGATTATGTGGCACATATGTCCGAAAAGAGCATCGAGGCCGCCTACCCCCTGACCATCGGTCACCGGTTCGGCGTACCTCCCTTCCAGATCATGGACCAGCCCATCCGCGTGGCGGTGGCCCAGCGCCAGATCCTGGAGAACTTCGCCAAGAGCGGCGACTGCGTCATCGTGGGCCGGGGCGCGGATGTGATCCTGAAGGCCTATAAGCCGCTGAACATCTTCGTGTACGCCGATAAGGAGTCCAAGATCGAGCGGTGCCAGCGCCGTGCGCCCGCCGGTGAGGACATGACCGCCTCCGAGATCGAGAAGCGCATGAAGCAGATCGACCGCAACCGCTCCCAGCACCACCAGATGTACAGCGACAGCAAGTGGGGCGCCAAGGAGTCCTACGACCTGTGCATCAACACCTCCCGCCGCTACGTCAAGGATCTTGTTCCCGCCGTCGCCAAGTTCTGCGAGGACTGGTTCAACTCCCCCGAATAAGCACACGCGAAAGCGCCCGGAGCCGTTGGCTCCGGGCGCTTTTTTCATAGTATCGCGCTGTGCGGGAACACTACCGCAAAGGAGTGATGGTATGATCCCCTGCACCGACAGCTGCCAGTGGCAGCGGGACGGTCTGTGTACGCTGGATACCTGCGCCGCGGCGGGGCAGCCCAGCGCCGGACACCCCTGCGTCCACTATGTGCCTATTTCCCCTGCGCCAGCAGACGCAGCGCCTCCGAGATGTTCCGCACCGGCAGCAGCTCCAGTGTGGAGCGAGCGCGGAGATCCACCGCGTGATGTGCCGGAATGATGCACTGTGTAAAGCCGAGACGCTTTACTTCCGAGAGACGCTGTTCCATGTGGCTGACGCTGCGGATCTCCCCGGAGAGTCCCACCTCGCCCACGGCGGCCATGCCGTTTGGCACGGGCTTGTCCAGATAGCTGGAGGCGATGGCTACCACAGCCGCCAGATCGGCGGCAGGCTCGTCCAGCGTCAGCCCGCCGATGATATTCAGATAGGCGTCACACTGGCTGACCTTCAGCCCGCCCCGCTTCTCCAGCACCGCCAGCAGCATGGCGGCGCGGTTGTAGTCAAAGCCGTTGCTGCTGCGGAGGGGTCGTGCTCCGGCGCAGGGTGCGATCAGCGCCTGTATCTCCGCCAGCACGGGGCGTGCGCCCTCCATCACGCAGGTGACGCAGGTGCCGGAGGCGTCCTGCGGGCGGCCGGACAGCAGCATCTCCGAGGGGTTCTCCACCTCCCGGAGACCGCTGTCCAGCATCTCAAAAACGCCGATCTCGTTGGTAGCGCCGAAGCGGTTCTTGGCAGCACGGAGGATACGGTACGTCATGCGGCTGTCGCCCTCGAAGTACAGCACGCAGTCCACCATATGCTCCAGCACCTTGGGGCCGGCGATGCTGCCCTCCTTGTTGACGTGGCCGATGACGAACACCGTGACCCCCTGCCCCTTGGCCAGCTGCATCAGCGCCATGGTGCAGTCCTTCACCTGCCCCACGCCGCCGGCAGGCGCGTCCAGTTCCTCGTTGTACAGGGTCTGGATGGAGTCCACGATCAGCACGTCCGGCGTCTCCCGGCGGACACATTCCAGCACATCGCCCAGCCGCGTCTCCGACAGGACGAACAGGTTTTCGCTGTCCACGGACAGGCGTTTGGCCCGCAGCTTCAGCTGCCGGGCGGACTCCTCGCCGGAGACATACAGCACCTTGCAGGTGCTGCCCAGCTGCTGGCAGATCTGGAGCATCAGCGTGGACTTGCCGATACCGGGCGCGCCGCCCACCAGCACCAGCGAGCCCTTCACGGCGCCGCCGCCCAGCACGCGATCCAGCTCCCCCATGCCGGTGGGGAAGCGTATCTCCTCATCCTCCTGCAACGCTGTAATGGAGGACGCCTTTACAGCATCGTTCATACGCGGCGTTTTACCGCCCTTGGCAGGGCGCTCCGCCGGCTGCTCCACCATGGAGTTCCACGCGCCGCAGACGGCGCAGCGTCCCGACCACTTGGGGTTTTCGCTGCCGCACTCCGTGCAGAAAAAAACAGTTTTTGCTTTCATGCTATTCCCTCGCTCGTACAATATTGGCAGTAGGCCACCGCGATGACGGCGGCGAGCTTCACTTGATAGGACGGCTGCTGCAAAAGCGCCGTCTCCTCCGGGTTGGACAGGAACCCGCACTCCACCAGAATGGCCGGGCAGGTGGTGTGGGACATGAGGTACACCCCGTCGCCGATGGGCTTGGCGGCCTTGTCCCGTCCTTCGTTCACCCCGCTGTTCAGTGCCTGCTGCACCGTCTGCGCCAGCCGTTGGGACGGCTCCACCGCGTTATAGAACACCTGCGCTCCACGGACGCCGGGGTGTCCGGGCAGACAGTTCTGGTGGATGCTGATGAGCAGGCCGTTGGGTGTCCCGTTGGCCAGCGCCGTGCGGTTTTTCAGGTCGGAGACCTTCTTCTCCCGCAGGGTAACGGCGGAGTCGTCGTAAACGGCGTCGTCGCCGGTGCGGGTCATCACCGCCGGATGCCCCAGAAACCGAAGGATCTCATAGAGCCGCCGGGTGATCTGGAGGTTGATGCCGCTCTCCGCCACGCCGCTGCCGGACACGGCGCCGCCGTCCTCTCCGCCGTGTCCAGCGTCCAGCACCAGCATGGTCTGGGATCTCGGCGGTGCGGCAGGCGCGGCGGCAGGCACCTGCGGCGATGGGCGAGGCGCTGCCGCCGCCAGCAGAATGAGGGCGGCTGCCAGCGCACCGGCGTATATCGCTTTTTTGGGAATGAACAGCACCATGGGTCTCCCCTCCTCGGGAAAGCCTATGGCGGCGGGCGGTGTTTTATGTATCATAGCACAGCGGACGAGAAAAAGAAATGCTTTTCCTTAGACTCCAGCCGCTTACGAACACAGAAACCCCATTCTCCTTGCAACAGCCTCCGCCTTATGGTATACTTGTTTTGCTCTCCTGTGTGGCTGAAACGCCCAGAGGGGCGTCGGGACTGACTACTTGTTGCCAGCTATATTCCGCGCCCTGCACAGGGGAGCTTTTCTGCGTCCTGCATTTGGGTCTTGCTTTCTGCGCCGCGGCCTACGTTGATACACATATACAAGCCTCCTCCGGCGGCGCCGGAGGAGGCTTTTCCTCTTTATTCTTCTTTTGCGTCATTTGGCGCAATTTCGCAAATTGATTGCACCATGCTCCCATGCGAAAGCAACATCGGCGCGGCGAAAGAACGGAAATTTTGTGAAAAGAAATGCCGGCTGCGAACAGTGATTGACGGGGCGGCGGCGGGTTGTGTATAATAGGGGGTAGAATGTGCCGGGGAGGATGCAGCATGGAGATACGATTTACAAACGGCAGCTATACGGACAGTGAAGGGCGGGTCATGCTGGACCCCACCGTTTACAAGGACTGGCAGATCGGCGCGGCGGCGGAGAGAGAGCTGCCGCCGGTGGAGGCTTTCCGCCAAAAGCTGGGGCTGCTGCCGGAGGAGCTGATCCCCCACGGCAAAACGCCGAAGCTGGACTTTATCCGCATCATGGAGCGGCTGCAAAGCCGTCCGGACGGCAAATATATCGAGGTCACCGCCATCACCCCCACGCCGCTGGGCGAGGGAAAATCCACCACGTCGCTGGGGTTGATCGAGGGACTGGGACGGCTGGGGAAAAACGTGGGCGGCTGCCTGCGTCAGCCCTCCGGCGGGCCGACCATGAACGTAAAAGGCACCGCCGCCGGGGGCGGCAACGCCCTGCTCATCCCCATGACCGAGTTTTCTCTCGGCCTTACCGGGGACATCAACGACATCATGAATGCCCACAATCTGGCCATGACGGCGCTGAATGCCCGGATGCAGCACGAGCGCAACTATGACGATGCACAGCTGGCCCAACGGGGACTGCGTCGTCTGGACATCGACCCGGCGCGGGTACAGTGGAGCTTCGTGCTGGACTTCTGCTGTCAGGCGCTGCGGAAAATGCACATCGGCGGCGACGGGAAAATGGACGGCTACCCCATGGACACCTGCGCCAACATCGCCGTCAGCTCCGAGCTGATGGCCATCCTGTCCGTGGCGCGGGATCTGCCCGATCTGCGCCGCCGCATCGGGGATATCGTGCTGGCCTACGACAGGCAGGGCCGTCCCGTCACCACGGAGGATCTGGAGGTAGCGGGCGCCATGACGGCGTGGATGCGCAGCACCATCAACCCCACCCTGTGCTATACGGTGGAGCATCAGCCGGTGCTGGTCCACGCAGGGCCGTTTGCCAATATCGCCATCGGTCAGTCGTCGGTGATCGGCGACCGGCTGGGCGTCAAGCTGTTTGACTACCATGTGACCGAGTCCGGCTTCGCCGCCGACATCGGTTTTGAGAAATTCTGGAACGTGAAGTGCCGCCTCTCCGGTCTGAAGCCGGACGTGTCGGTGCTGGTGGCCACCGTCCGCGCCCTGAAGATGCACGGCGGCGGGCCGGAGGTCATCCCCGGCCGTCCCCTGCCGGACGCCTACACGCAGGAGGATCTGTCCCTGCTGGAGCGGGGGTGCGCCAACCTGCTGCACCATGTGGAGACGATCCGCCGCTCCGGCGTCACGCCGGTGGTGTGTCTGAACCGGTTCTACACCGATACGGAGGCGGAGCTGGCGCTGGTGCGCCGCGTCTGTGAGGCCCACGGGGTGCGCTGCGCCGTGTCCGACCATTGGCGCTATGGCGGCGCCGGTGCGGAGGAGCTGGCACGCACTGTGCTGGAGGCATGTGAGGAGCCGTCGGACTTCCGGCTGCTGTACCCGGACGAGCTGCCCCTGCGGCAGCGGGTGGAGCGCATCGCACGGGAGGTCTACGGCGCCGACGGCGTGGACTGGTCGCCGCTGGCGGCGGAGAAGGCCGCCCGGTTTGAAAGTGACCCCCAATACGCCGGGTACTGCACCATGATGGTCAAGACCCATCTGTCTCTGTCCCACGATCCCACTCTAAAGGGTGTACCCACCGGCTGGCGGCTGCCGGTGCGGGACGTGCTGGAGTACAGCGGCGCACGGTTTTTGTGTCCGGTGGCCGGCGGCATCTCCATGATGCCCGGTACCGGCTCCGACCCCGCCTATCGCCGGGTGGATATCGACACGGCCACCGGCGAGGTCACGGGTCTGTTTTGAGAGAGGAGCGCGTATGGACGATACATTGCGAAGCTGCCGGGAATTTACGGAGGTGCTGGCCTCCGATGCACCCGCACCGGGGGGCGGCGGCGCGGCGGCACTGACCGCCGCCATCGGCGCGGCGCTGGGCGGCATGGTGGCGGCGCTGACCGTGGGAAAGCCGCGCTACGCGGCGGTGGAGACGGAGCTGCGGTCTGTCATGGCGGACTGCGACGCCCTGCGGCAGCAGCTTTTGGCGCAGGTGCAGGCCGACGCGGAGGGCTTCCTCCCGCTGGCGGCGGTGTACGCTCTGCCCAAGGACGATCCTACCCGGCCGGAAAAGCTGGCGGCGGCATCTGCGGACGCCTGCAAAACGCCGCTTCATATCATGGAGCTGTGCTGCCGGGCGCTGGACGCCATGGCGGTACTGGCGGAAAAGGGCTCCCGTCTGGCGGTATCCGACGCCGGATGCGGCGCGGCCATTCTGGGCGGCGCCCTGCGTGCGGCGTCCCTGAACGTACTGGTGAACACGAAGGCCATGGGCGCGGCGGGCGCACCGCTGAATGAACGGTGCCTTGCCCTGCTGCACCGTGGCGAGACGGCGGCTGACGCCGTATTTGCGCAGGTAAAGCACGACCTGCTGTAAGGAGGGACGGCGTATGGCAAAACTGCTGACAGGCCGTGAGGCGGCGTCGGCGCTGACCGCGGCGCTGCAGCGGCGCACGGACGCGCTGACTGAACGGGGCGTCACACCCAAGCTGGCCATCCTGCGCTGCGGGGAAAACGAATCGGACAGTGCATACCTGCGCAGCGCACAACAGCGCGCCGCACGGTGCGGCGTGGTCGTGGAGGTCACCTCCCTGCCGGAGACGGTGACGCGGGCGGCACTTCTGGCCGCCATCGACGGTGTGAACCGCGATGCGTCCGTCCACGGCTGCCTGCTGCTGCGTCCGCTGCCGGCGCATCTCCGGGACGCGGAGGACGCTATCTGCAACCGGCTGCTGCCGGAAAAAGACGTGGACGGCATGACGGATGTCTCCGCCGCCGGTGTGTATCTGGGACGTAGCGCAGGGTTTGCCCCCTGCACGGCGGAGGCGGTAACGGTGCTTTTGGATCACTACGGCATCGACTGTACCGGAAAACGGGCGGTGGTCATTGGGCGCTCTCCGGTGGTGGGTCGCCCCGCCGCCATGCTGCTGCTGGAGAGGAACGCCACGGTGACGCTTTGCCATACCAAGACGCGGGCGCTGTCCGCCGTCACCCGCGAGGCGGATATCATCGTCTCGGCGGCGGGGGCGGCTGGGTGCCTGACGGCGGCCCATGTCCGGCCCGGTCAGACGATCATCGACGTGTCCGCCAACTGGGACGCGGCAAAAAACACCATCGTAGGCGATGCGGACTTTGACGCAGCCGCGTCCATCGTGGACGCCATCACCCCCGTACCGGGCGGCGTGGGCGCGGTGACCTCCGCCGTACTGATGCGCCATGTGGTGCAGGCGGCGGAGCGCACCTTGGAGGGAGGAAACCTGTGAATCTGTTTTTGACATTGGCATATCTGTTTTTCATCGGCTCCGTATTGGGCTGGGTGCTGGAGCTTTTCTACCGGCGCTTTATCTCCGGCGCCAATCCGGAGCGCAAGTGGATCAACCCCGACTTCTGCGTAGGGCCGTATGTACCGCTGTACGGCTTCGGCCTGTGCATCCTGTTTGTGCTGGCGGCCATCGGCGACGCCCACGGCGTCCGCACCGTGGGCGACAAGCTGCTGCTGTTTCTGGGTATGTCGGTGAGCATGACCGCCATCGAGTATATCGCCGGTATCATGTCGCTGAAGATCATGCACGTCCGGCTGTGGGATTACAGCAACCAGTGGGGCAACATTCAGGGTCTGATCTGCCCCCAGTTCTCCCTGATCTGGGCGGCGGCCAGCGCGGGCTACTACTTTCTGGTGCATCCCCACATTCTCGACGCCCTGCAATGGCTGTCGGAGAATCTGGCGTTTTCCTTTGTGATCGGCTACTTCTTCGGCGTGTTCACCATCGACGTGGTGTACTCTGCCCATCTGGTGACCCGCATCCGCCAGTTCGCCAAGGAGAACGAGGTGGACATCAAGCTCGAGCAGCTCAAGGCCCATATCCGCCGCCGTCAGGACGAGCGGCGCGAGAAGGCCAACTTCCTCTTCGCCTTCCGCTCCAGCCACTCGCTGGCGGAGCATCTGCGTGAGGCGCAGGAGGCGTGGGAGGAGCGGCACAAGGCGGAGAAGAAATGACCATCGCCCCGCAGCCAATATGAAAACCGCAAAAGCATTTGTATAGGAGGACTGTAAAGTGAGAGACGTTCACAGCAAGAAGCCAGAGGAGTGCCAGTATTCCTTCACCCAGCACAAGACCTGCGAGTTCTTCCCCTGCCATAAGACGGAGCATCCGGAGGATTTCAACTGCCTGTTCTGTTACTGCCCGCTGTATACGCTGGGCAGCCACTGCGGCGGAAACTTCGTCTATCTGGACAGTGGCGTAAAGGATTGCTCCAACTGTCTGGTACCCCACGGACGGGGCAGCTACAGCTACGTTTTGAAGAAATTTCCGGAGCTGATGGAGCTGGCCAAGAAAAATCGCTGAAACGGCACATAAACGAAACCGGCGGGATTCCCGCCGGTTTCGTTTATGTGCCGGTGACCACCTGTGCAAAGCCGGCGGCAAACAGTCTGGCTGCGCGAAGCGCCTCGTCCAGCGAATTGCCGGCGGTACCTACCTCCACCAGCATACTGCCGGTGGTCAGGTGCTGGTTGTAATTGGAATTGCGCAGCGTCATGGGGCGCATCAGCGTGGGGGACAGCTCCGTCAGCCGCTGCTGGATGGCCACCGCCAGCTTGACATTTTCCAGCCAGTGGTCGTTGTTGCTGCCCATGACAAAGCTGATCTGGGCGCAGTGGGGGTCCTCCCGGGTGATGACCTTATACTGGTGTCCCGCCTTGTCCTCGATGGCGTCCCGGTGGACGTCCAGCACGAAGGACAGCGTGGGGTATTTGGCCAGATATCCCCGGATGGCGTCCGCCGCCCGCTCATACGCGCCGTCGTAGGCGGGATCGTCGTACAGCGCCCGGTCGTGGAGCACGGAGATGCCGTAGGACGACAGGGCGGCGGCGATCTCGTCGCCCACTCGGATCATGTTGACGGAGGTATCCGCCGTGCGGCAGGTGCCGGTGGGAGCGTACGCCTGTCCCTTGGGCATGGTGTACGCCTCGCTGCCGTGGGTGTGGACGATCAGCACCTGCGGCGCGTCCTCGCCCAGCGCCGCCGCGAACGTCCCGTCAAACACGATGCCCTCCACCGTCTGCCGCGAACTGTTCTTGATGAACACGTCCCCCACCCGGGTGTACCCGTTCTCATCCGCCGCCACCACCGACAGCGGCCTCGATTCCCCCTGCCCGCCGGTGTTCTCCGTCTGTTCCGTTGTTGGGCCCTCCGGTGTTTCCGCCGGGGCGGGGGAGGGCGTCTCCTCCGCGTTCCGGGGCGTCTCTGCCTGCGTCACCTGCGTCTCCGCCGCCAGCAGCATCGGCGACTGCCGCAGCACCGTCAGCACCGGCAGCGGCAGCGAGTCCGCCGCCCACAGGTCCCCCAGCTCCCACTGCACCAGCCGCTGCGCCAGCGAGCTGTCCCGCACCGCCTGTGTCGCCGCCCGCAGGTCCTGGCTCCCCGCGCACACCGCCGCCAGCCACAGCACGAACGCCCCGCACACCGCCGCCGCGCCCCGCCGCCATTTCACAAGCCCCACCGCCTTTCAGACAAGCCTATGTCCGGACAAGCAAAAAAATACCCGCCATAATTTCCTCTAATGCCTCCCACACCGATTTGTTATGCCAACATCTGGATATTCCCGTTGCCTTTCGCGACACTTTCTGGTAAGATGGTCGTACAACAGAGCCTGCACGCCGCAAAACTTTCCCAACAAGAAAATTTGCGGCACACAGGCCCGGGAGAGAAATATGTGAGCCATAGAAGGAGGAACCGCCATGAAGAGACGACTGCTCCCCATCCTGATGACCCTGGTATTGGTATGCGCGCTGCCCATATGGGCAGCTTTTGTTACATCGGGGGATGTAACAAATCCCCTGGTGTGCACCGCCGGCGCGGCGGAGCCGACCTTGCAGGGGATGATAGACCATGCAAACGCTGGCGCAACGATTACATTGAATTCCAATACGGAGATCGCTGCCACGCTGCAAATTAAAAAAGACCTGACCCTCGACCTGAACGGCTATGTGCTAAAGATGACCGGCAGCGGCAGTGTGCTCAAGGTGAGTGACCGTGCGACCCTGACCATCACGGACAGCCGTCCCCAAAATCCGCATACAGGATCCTATACGGGCTTGCCTGCCGGCGGTGTCATCACCGGCGGAAAGGGACCAAATGTGATGGGAATTTACTATGACTATGTTGGAGGAGCCGTATTCCTGGAGAAAGATACAACGCTGAATCTGGAGGGCGGCACGCTTACCGTTAACAGCGGCAGCAGCATCTATATCGATGGTGCGATCTTCGTAATGTCCGGCGGCACGATCACCGGAAAAACTGTCGGCGTACATAATAATGTGGGGACCTTCACAATGACCGGCGGCCGTATCACAGGGGGCAGTGACAGGGGCGTATATGTGTACAATGGGAATATGACCATGTCCGGCACGGCGTATATCGGTGGAAATCCGAATGCCAGAAAAGAAGATATTTACGTACGCGAGCCGGTTCGGAAAGAGACAGGACTGTCCGTTACCGGCGGTATCATCGAGGGGAAGGTGTATATTTTCTTCGAGACTTCGGATATGGGATCGAATGATAACGATAACGAGAAAGCCTTGAAAAGCGTGGCTGAATCTGTTGTGAAAGAGAACGGTGTGCTTGACGGACATATACAGGTGAAGATGGACGATACTCCTGGCACCGCTGTGGACTACAACACCGTCAATTTCATTGACGAGGTCGCCAAGACAAGGACCTTCCAGCCTATTTTTACGAAAGGGGACAAAAGGGCCAGAAAACCGGATGATCCTGCCACAGCGAATGGCCAGGCCTTTATGTACTGGGCGGCAAAGGGAACCTCCGAAGCGTGGAATTTTGATACCGAAATAAACGAGTCGATAACGCTGTATGCCGTGCGGACCCCGGCTTCCTCCTCCGGCTATTACTACTACCCTACCACCGATACTAAGGCCGACGATGCCAAGGGTTCTCCCAAGACCGCCGACCCCGGCGTAGCCCTCTACGCCGCCCTGTCGATCCTGTCTCTGACCGGGCTGACCTGCACCGCCAGGAAGAAGTTCTGAGCACACAAAAAATGAGCACCCGGAGGCTATGTTTTCGTAAGTACACATTGTGGCACAAGGGCGGCTGATGCAGAAGCCGGCGCAGGAAATTCCTGTGCCGGCTTTCTTTTGGTGCCTTCAGGCGTGGAAATAAACCCCCGGTTCTACCGGGGGAAGAAAAATAGCTTTAGCATGAGTAAAACCTCCTATTGCGGTATACTGGTAAAGGTTTGGCGACCGCATTACCAGAGCAATAGGAGGTTTTATGCAGATAAAGAAAGACGAAAGAAACGAGATAAAAAGCACATCACATTCAAGATACCGTTGTCAGTATCACATCGTATTTGCACCGAAGTACCGCAGGAAAGAAATCTATGGACAGCTGAAAAAAGACATAGGAGAAATACTGCGGACATTGTGCAAGCAAAAGAATGTGGAAATACTGGAGGCAGAGGCGTGTGTAGACCACATACATATGCTGGTGAGTATTCCACCGTACCTGAGTGTAGCACAGTTCATGGGATTTCTCAAGGGGAAGAGCAGCTTAATGATTTTCGACAGGCATGCGAATTTGAAGTACAAGTATGGGTCGAGAAATTTTTGGTGTAGAGGATACTATGTGGATACCGTGGGACGCAATAAAAAGATCATAGCGGAGCATATCCGAAACCAACTGGAGGAGGACTACGCCGCAGATCAGATCAGCATCAAAGAATATGTAGACCCGTTTACGGGTGACAAGAATAAGAAGGCATAAAAAGACAGCCGCTTGAAGCGGCTGCCTGAAATGGTAATGCGGTGTCAAACCTTCAACGCCCCTTTTAGGGGCTACGGTCGTAATAGCCCCTTTTAGGGGCAGGTCAAACCACCAGTTTACTGGTGGTTATGATTATTGCGTCCAAAACGGCTTTCCCGCCACCGGGGTCATCGGTTTTGGTACATCCTTGACTATATGGCTCAGGCGAATTCCAAAGCCGCCTGCTAAAACGATCGCGTCCATAAAACCTCCCGCTCGCAGCGTAAGATTCAATCCATACCCGGTTACCAGCACCCGGCAACGCACTTATGCACCCCATAGCGATTTGCCGAATTAAGAGTGTTATTCTTGGAAAAACATATTGATCTACACTTTCGCCGTACACGCTGTCAGAGATGGATAGTACAGGCACTTCACATTTTCCGCTGTGTTTAAGAAGCGGGAAAGTGCAGTTACGTTAGTGGGAGTGCCACAGTACGGCGGTAAAGGGGAAAACTGCTACCGTGGCAACAGGCAGCGGCAGCGAAGCGGTAGCGGAAAGCTGTGGTGGCACAGTCCTTTTGACCGACAGCGGTACACGGGAAAACCGATTACGCGAGGAACATGAGGCAGGTTTGACACAGGGCATAGCGCGCTGAGGAAGTCTTGAAACGTAGTTTCAAGCGGCGTTTTGGGTACTTTTGTCGCTGGTGACAAAAGTACCCCGCCGGAGGCAACACGTAAAAGACCCCCGCCGGATGGCGGGGGTTCAATAAATGATGAAGAATTTAGGGAACGGATTCCCACGCCAGCCTGCGGACTGGCTCGGAATAACAGGGTGTCCGCGCCTGCGGCGCGGGGACGGGGGACGCGGATTGCCACGCCAGTGACATCGGTCACTGGCTCGCAATGACAGGAACATCGGGGGCGGGTTCGCAATGACAGGAACATCGTGGGGTTCGGAATGGCAGCTCTGGTGGAAGCGGGGGGGCGGAATGACGGGGGTGGCGCGGACGGCTGCGGCAGATTTTTCGTTTTTGCTTTCCGCGGGGTACCTCTCTCTGCGCTAGGCGGGGGCTAAGGGAGGAGGGAGGTCAGATCGAAGAGGCGGGGGGCATTCCGGCAGAAGAGGGCGTAGGCGGTCAGCGCGTAGAAGCCCTGCTCAGTCGCCATGCCGTCCGGCTCTATTGGAACGACTATTGCACCGTCCGACGCCACCTGCTTGGCTGCCGTCCTATCCGGGTTTACTTGACTGGCTGTCACGCTGTTTGGGTGCGATTGTCTGGCTGCTGCGGTGACCGGTGCGGTCTGCTTGGTCACCGTGGGTGCTACGGCGGGAGGCTCCGGCAGCTCATCGCTGTGACGGAAGCCGCCGCCCACGCAGGCAAAGGCACAGAGTCCGTCCAGCGGTGACGCACCGTTTTTGATGAAGCGGCTGTCCGCTGCCGGATCGATGCCCAGCGACGTCAGAGCCACAATGACCTGAGCGCAGGATTCGCTGTTGACCGTACCCCAGCTCATGAAGCCGCCGTTATCCTGCTGGACGCGGGAAAGGCAGGTCAACGCCCGCTCCACGGCGGCTTGGACGTCCCTGTTCTCCAGATAGGGGGACAGGGACGTTAACGCCATGGCGGTCATATCTACGTCCGATGCTTCACCCAGCAGCGTCCAGCCGCCATCAGGGCACTGGGCGGAGAGGATCTCCGACACCAGACCCTCACGGGTGGTCTGCTCCTCGCCCTCCGCCGCCTGCGGGATGGCGTAGCCGCCGCAGTCCAGTGCAATCAGTGCCCAGATGGGGCCGTTGAGACCCTGTATGCGGAGGTAGCTCATGTCCGAAAGACCCGCCGTCAGGTCGATGCCCGCCACGGCCGTGGCGTCGTATCCGGCGGCGGTCAGACCAAGGATGGTGCGGGAGGTGTCCGTGGATTTTGCGCGGTGGAGGCGCGGAGAGCCGGCCTGACGGACATAATCCTCCGCTGCCGCCTTGTAGCTGCGCGCCATCTCATCGGTGAGGAGACCGGCGCGGCGCAGACCGATTACCGCCCACTCACCGCCGATGGAGCCTGTGGTGGGGGCGGGCTGTGATAGCAGGTATTGACCGGTTTCCCGGTAGGCGGTCTGCCACGGGGATTCCTGCGCCTGTCCGCCGCAGGCACAGAGAAGCAGCGCGACGGCCGCCACAAGAGACGTAAAGAGCCTTTTCATAGTGCACCTCGCTTACAGAAACAGCACGTATTTCAGACGGATGCGGCGGAGGGGACCGGAGACGCGCCATGTGCGCGTCCAGACCTCGTCCTTCAGGCGCAGGGCGCGCTGACGCTGGCTCTCCTCCATAGGGTGACCGCTGAATTTTGCTTCCTCCCAGAGAGACACCACCGACAGGTACTCCTGACGGAGATCCTCGTCGATGTCCTGCGCGTAGTCCGCAGGGGAGCAGTTCCGCAGGGGCAGACCCTGAGACAGAAGAACGTCCATGGTGTAGAGGTAGATGGTGCGGATGGCGCGGGGGATGTCGTCACTGAGGAAAGCAGCCTTCCGGCGCGCCGTCTTTTTGCGCTGCCACGCCAGCCACAGGACGAACAGGCACAGGAGAACCACCGCCGCCAGCACCGACAGGAAAAGCAGTATTTTCAGCCGGTATTTCAGCCAGAAGGACAGCAGGGACGGCTCCTCGTCCTCCTGCTGGGGGGCGTCAAGATTCTCGGATTCCTGCGCCCTTGAGGAGTGTCCCACAAGCCCGGAGATGCTGCGGTATGTCTCCGCCTGCTCCATCGCCGAGAGGTAGCCGGGAGTGACCTCGAAGGGGAGCCAGCCCACGCCGTCCTGGTAGTATTCCACCCAGGCGTGGCCGCTGGTGCCGTTCAGCGTCAGCGTTTCGCCGGGCTGTAGGCGGGAGGCATCGTCCTTCGTTACGAGGAAGCCCTCCGCGTACCGGGCGGGGATGCCGTAGTAGCGGAACATCATCGCCGCCGCCGAGGCGTAGTGGACATCGTAGCCCGTCTGGGCACCGTCCAGAAAGCTGAGGACAAAATCGACGCCCGGCGGCACCGGCGATACGCTTTCGCTGTAAGTGGCGTAGGTGCTCAGGTAGAACAGAATGTTCTGCTTCGCCTTCTGGTAGTCAAAGTGGCGTTGCCCGTCCTCTACGGTGTAGGCTCCCAGCTTCTCCCGCAGGAAGCTGTCAAGCTCCGGGGGGAGGGCGGTGTCCACAGTGTGGACGTAGCGGTTATAGGCACCCTCCGTTTGCAGGAAGGCGGAGGGCAGCACCGCGTCCGAGGTGAGGCCGGCGGCGATCCTCTGGTACTGAACGATGATGTTGTTCGCCGCGAGGACGGTGTAGCTCCGCTGACCGCGCAGCCCCGGCGCGTACTGCGCCGCGTCGCCGATGGCGGCGGCATCCAGAGTGGGGCTGGTGGGCATGGTCTCATAGGGAGCGTACAGATACCGGGAGGACGCTGCGGCGTTGGTGACGGTGATGCGGTTCTCACCATGCAGCACCTCCGGGGCGGCGGACTGCGCCGCCCCCACGATCTGGGCTTGCCCGTAAAAGCCGTCGTGGTGGAGCCAGTAGAAGGTGTCCGCATTGGCGGAGAGCGTGGCGTTGGTCTGGGGGAGCCAGCGGCTGCCGTCGTAGACCTCCCCCACGAAGCCGCGCAGGTAGTAGGAGCCGGGCTGGGACATGGTGACGCGAAGCATGGCATCCTCGCTCTGGCGGCGCGTTCCCGCAGAGGTCAGATCGCCGTCGGTGAGTCCGGCATCGTCGTTGGAGCCGCAGCGTATCTCCTGCACCGTGCGGGAGAGGTGCTGCTGGAGGGACGTGAGAGGCGCGGGACGCGCCGTGTCGCCGAGGGCGGTCAGCACTACGGCGGCGGCCAGAAGGAGCAGGGCGGCGCGGCACCATACGCGGACGGCGGCGGTGCTGCCGCGCCTGCCGAAGCGAATGGCGTACAGCAGGAGCAGCACCAGCGCGCCCAGCACCAGCTGCCACGGGGAGGCTGTCGGTGAAAACGTCAGCAGAAGCAGTGACAGCAGAAGGGAGGCCGTCCAGAACCATACGGGACGGGGACGGCGGGCGTAAGCGGCACTCCACAGACCCAGCAGCGACGCCAGAGCAGCCGCCACCGCCGCAGGCGGCGCGGCAGAGTCCGCAGCGGCGTAGGCGGGATAGATGCGGGGGTGGAGCTGCTGCCACGCGGTAAGGAGGCTGTCCAGCAGCGGGGCGACGCCGTCCCGCGCAAGAAGGAGCGTTGCCGCGCACAGGAGCATCCAGAGAGCGGGCGCAGCCCAGAAACGCTTTCGCTCGGCGGTCAGGGCGGCGGACAGGGACGACGCCGACGCGGCGAGAAGGGGGATATACACCGGTACCGGCAGTGAAAACAGCAGCACCGGGAGGGCGGACAGTCCTGCCGCCAGAAGCAGTGCCGACAGCCAAGGGGTATTCTTAAAGCGCAAGGTAGACACCCTCCTCTCCGGACAGTGTTTCCGGTGATACCGACAGGAACGAAAAGCGGCTATCCGCCGCAGGCGGCGCGGGACGGAGCGTCACCACAATGATATGGGCGTATTCCGAGGCTGCTGCCATCAGGTGATGGAGCACGGATGGCTCCTCGCAGCGGATCTCCGAGGACAGGACATCGGGGAGAGACTGGGTCAGCTCCTCCAGACAGGTGACCTCACGGAACGTCAGCTCGCCGGAGGCGCGATCCAGCCACGCGAGGCGGTGGGGGATGCTTTCGCCGCAGAGGGCGGCGGAGACGGAGACCGCCGCCTCACCCAATGCCTCCCGCTCCGCTGCCGAGGGCGCGGCATCCGCGCTGCTGTCCAGCAGGAGAAGGAGGGAGTCGTCCACCGGCAGTCCCAGCTGGCGCACCATGAGGTGATCCATCTTTTCCGACAGCTTCCAGTGGATGCTCCGGATGCGGTCGCCGGACAGGTACTCCCGCAGGGTGAACGTCTCGCTGGGGTCATCGCCGGGGCGGTACATGGAGAACTCGTCGCTGTCGCCGAGGGAGCGTTGCCGCTCGGAGACGGTCAGCTCCACCGGGTAGACGGTGGGCATGACCAGCGTGGCGGCACCGCAGTCCACAGGCACCGCCGCACCCCGGAGACCGAACAGGTCAAACACGTGCAGCTGGGTCAACTCCACGGTCAGCTTGCCGCAGCGGCGGGGGCGGAGAGTGTGCTGAAGCTGCTGCGAGCCCCTGCCGCCCACGGAGAGACGAAGCACCGCGTCCTCCGTCTCGCCGGTGAGCAGGTTGCGGCAGCGGAGGACGGCGCGGAGACCGGCACAGCTGAAAAAGCAGGCGTTGGAGGCGCGGAGCTCCACCGTCAAGTCCTCGCCCTTGCGGCAGGAGACGGGTGCGGAAAGAGAAGCCGTGATGCGGCGGCGCACCAGCAGCGAGAGGGAGATCTCCAAGGCGGCTGCCAGCAGACTTGCCAGCAGTAGGAAGCCCGCCGCGTTTCCGCTGCCCCAGAGCCAGATGGAGAGCCAGAGCAGCAGCCAGAGCGCGAATAAAACTCTGTTTTTCGCCATGGCTCAGATGTGGTCGGGGCGGGTGACCTGCCGGAGCACCTCCGCCAGCACGTCCGATGGGGAGGTTTCGGAGATCCGCGCCTTGGGGGAGAGGACGATGCGGTGGGCGCACACGTCCGCGAATACGTCGGTCACGTCGTCGGGCAGCACGTAGTCGCGACCTGCCATGAAGGCGCGGCTTTTGCACATACGGCACACCGCCAGCGCGCCGCGGGGGCTGACGCCCAGCACCACGAGAGGGTGGCTGCGGCTTGCCTCCGCCAGCTTCGTCACGTATTCCAGCAGCGCGTCCGCCATGTGCACCTGCTGCGCCTGCGCCTGCATGGTCAGGAGTTCCTCCGCAGAGCAGACGGTCTGCACCGCTTGCAGCGGGTCGCCGGTCTGGCGATCCCGGAGGATGTTCACCTGACTGGCGAAGTCGGGGTAGCCCATCTCCAGCCGCACCATGAAGCGATCCAGCTGTGCCTGGGGCAGCAGTTGCGTGCCGGCGGAGCCAACGGGGTTTTGGGTGGCGATGACCACGAAGGGGTCGGGCAGCTTGTGGGTGTGACCGTCCACGGTGACCTGTCGCTCCTCCATGACCTCCAGCAGCGCGGACTGGGTCTTGCTGGAGGTGCGGTTGATCTCGTCTGCCAGCAGAAGGTTGGTCATCACCGCGCCGGGCTGGTAGACGAAGGCACCGCTCTCCTTGCGGTACAGGGAGAAGCCCACGATGTCCGAGGGCAGCACGTCCGGCGTGAACTGGATGCGGCCGTATTGCAGACCCAGCGCACGGCTGAAAGCCAGCGCGGTGGTGGTCTTGCCGGTGCCGGGGACATCGTCCAGCAGCACGTGTCCGCGGGAGAGCACCGTCATCAGAATTTTCTCCAGAGTCGCCTCCTTGCCCACGATGACCTTGCCGACCTCCTGTAATATCTTTTCAATGTGTGCGTTCATACTGTTTTCTCCTCACCATTCTCTATAATAGTTGCCGCTGGAGGCACCGTAGACGCCGGCGTCGGCATTGAAGCCGCCGATGTCCTTGCCCAACGCCAGCGTGAAGCGCAGGCGTATCTCTGCACCGTCCTGCGGCTTGCAGGCACTCATGCTGTAGCCGGGATAGCGTCCGTTGTAGGAATACATCCAGCCCGACCAGCGGTAAAAGTCAAATTCACCCAGACTGTCCATGGACGCGGGCTGGGGGTCAAGGCCTGCGCCGAAGTCGTCCATTTCGTCGCTCACGATCAGCTCCATCAGCTCCTCATCAATGTAGAAGCCGTCGCAGATGCCGGGCCTCTGTATGGCGGCGAGATAGTTACTGCTGACGGAGGGGGAGAAGCCGTTGTCCGACAGCAGCTGCGTCACCATGGTCAGGAGATCCGTGCCGCCGGGAACCGTTACGTCCGTGGGGGGCACCAGATAGCCAAGACCTACGGTGGTCGCCTCTACGCTAATAGTGACGGTCACGTCGCCCTTCTCATAGTACACCGTCCAGCTCTGCTTGACCGCGTATCCGTCCGCGTCCGTGGCGGAGATGGTGATGGTGTTGGCTCCCTCGTTGGAGAGGTACGTTTCGTAGCCGAAGGAGCTGCCCGTCTGGCTGCAGGGGGAGTAGATCTCCTGCTCGTTGACCCAGACGCGGTAGTTGTTCAGGTAGAGCTGCTCGCCGCCGGAGCTGACGGAGTTGATGATCGTGATGACATCCGGGCTTTTCAGAACAAGACCGTTTTCCAGACCGATCACGGTGCTGCCCACCTCGATGGAGGCGTTGATGATGGGCTTTTTCTCCTCCGGCGTCGCCTCTGCGTTCCGGTGGAAGCGCACCAGCCACTTGTAGACAAGATCCGTACCGTCCGCGTTGGTATAGTGCAGCGACAGGTACGCGGGCCGCCGGGTATCCAGCGTCGCCGTGTACCAGCCGTCGCCGTCGGGGGACAGGGGCTTGTTGTTGTAGCGCACCTGCCGGAGCTGCTCCCTGCCCGTCTCCTGATTGAGATAGAAGCGGAAGCGGAAGGACTCAGTGTCCAGATAGACGGGGAGCTCCTCGGCAATGTGGGAGGGCTGGCTGGTGGTATTGTCGATGACGGTGCCGTTGAAGCTGTTGGTGATCTTGAAGCCGTCCTCCTTGTATTCGACAGTGTAGCGGGCGGTGACGGTGTCGTTTCTGCCGCCGGCACTGATCTCGAAGGTGTTGACACCGTATTCCAGCGTTGCGGAGAAGCGGTCGCCGCTGCCGGTGACGGTCTTGCCGTTGAAGCGGACGGAGGCGCGGAGCTTACTGCCGTCCTTCAGACCGTAGGCGGTGAAGGAGAGGGTGCTGTCCGACGTGGTGCGGAGATCCGCAAGGGATACGCCGTCGCTGTCGCGGACGGCGATAATGACCACCTCACCGCCTGCGCCGTAGTAGACCGTGTAGCCCTGAGACGCTGTGACGGTGTTTGCGCCGTCGCTGTAAAAGGCGCGAACCACGATGGAGTTGGCACCCTCGGCGAGCTTCAGGAGCACGCTGGAGGAGGACGCTTTATAGTCGAGGGACTGACCGTTCAGGGTGACGGTGAGCCCCAGCACCTGAAGCTCCGGCTTCAGATGGCGGATGGTGAAGGTGTAGCGTTCGTAGTCCACCACGTCGCCGTCGATGATGCTGGTCTCGAAGTAGCGATCCGGGTCGCCGACCTCGGCACTGCCCTGTGCCTCGCCGGGGCGGCGGGCGGGCAGCTGACCGCCGGAGCCGCCGCCGCTGCTGCCGATGTCCATAAGGTCGCCGATGCCGCTGTCGTCCGAGGGCACGTCCTGGGGCGGTGCCTCAGCGGGAGCGTCCGTCTGCTCCGGGGGCGTCTCCTGGGGCGGCTCCGGCTGCTCCGGCGGGGGCGGCTCCTCCGCTTCCCCGCTGAGAGAGGAGCTGTCGATCTGAGAGGTGCTGTCCGCGTCGTAGAGAAGCTCTGAGGAGGACACCAGCATACGGGAGGCGGCGTCCACGTCCTCGCGGGGCGGGGCCTCTGAGCGCAGTGACAGCGCGCATAGCGTCAGCGCGGCGCACAGCAGCAGCCACAGACCGCCGCGCAGGAGACGTATCGTTCTCTTTTTCATTGATTTTCTCCTTGGTTCAGAACGCCGCTCGAAGGGAGAGACCATAGAAGTCTCCCCCTCCGGGCGAGGTTATTCGTCGTTTCTGCGGCGGGTCTGCTTTGTAGCGGAGAACCACTTCCACAGCAGCACGATGATGCCCAGTGCCGCCAGAATGCCCGCGCCCATCCAGACGATCGTCCAGTCGAAGGGGCGGTCAGGCTTTGCAGCCTCTTCTGTCCGCAGGTCGTCCAGAGGCAGCTCCGCAGGCTGCTCCGCCGAGGCGGTATCGTCCGCCGCCGTCAGCTCCTTGTACTTGGCGGTCGCCTCCTCCAGAAGATCGATCGCCCACTGGGGCACCAGAGCCTTCTGCACGGGGGTCAGCGCGTTATAGGCGTCGGTGGCGCGCTTGATGGCGTCATAGCTGTCCTTGGTGACGGTGCCGATGGCTTTGATGAACTCCACGACCCTCTGCGCCGCCTTGTAGTTTTCCTCGTAGGCCGCCATACGTGCCGCAGCGGTTTCCAGTGCGGTGACGCCCTTGACCAGCTTTTTCTGCGCGGCGGTCAGGGCGTTGTACGCCGACTGCGCCCGGGAGATCTTGCCGCGGAGCACCGCCGCATCGGATTCGGACATAACGTCCGGTACGTAGCCGATGTCGTCGATCAGCGCGTCCACCACGGAGGCGGCGTAGCGATCCAGCGCGGAAAGGATGCCGGAGGTGTCCACACTGCTGTCCATGGCGTTGCGGGCGCGGCTCGCCAGACGCTCCAGCTTGTCCGACAGGTCGGGGTACGCCTTTTTATCCTGCTGGAGACGGGAGCTTAGAGAGGAGATGCCGCTGTTGTAGGCGGAGAGCAGCGATTCCGCACCTTGCAGTGATGCAAGCAGATCCTTGTCAAAGAGCTGCTTCTGCTCCGCTGTGAGGCTGTTGTACGCCGTGCGGGCGTTCTTGATGCGCGTTTCCAGATTCTTCAGTGCGGAGGCGGGGGTCTTGCCGGGCTTGTAGGCAATGTCGCCGGTCAGAGCTTCCGCAATATCCACCACGTAGCCGTTCATCACCGCGTCCATGGCGGCCTTGTCGGTGCACTCGCCCAGCTGCGTCACAGCACCGTTGTACAGCTTTTCCACCGTCTTTTTGATGTAGTCGTATCGCTTGCAGTCCTCGCCGTACCACTTTTTCAGGGCTTCAAGGTTTTCCGTGTACTGCTTGTACAGCTGCTGCATACCAGCCAGCTTGCCGTATTTCGTCACAAGGGACTGCCGTGTCTTGTCCAGAGCGTTGTATGCCGATTCGATGGTCTTGAGCTTGGTCGCCAGCTCCTTCAGCCTGGCACCCGCCGCGTCGTCGATGAGAAGATCCACCACGCCGGCGGCGAAGGCATCCACGCAGCTCTGCACCTCGGCACCGGTCTTGCACTTGTCCAGCGCGGCAAGCCGGTCGTCCAGAAGGGCTTTCAGCTTGTCCTTGATGGCGGGGTAGGTCTTGGCACTGTCCTCCTTCAGCCTGTTCAGCTCGGCTTTCGCCTCGTCCTTCGCCGCCTGCACCAGCGTGTCGGCGTTCATGGCGGAGAGCATGGTCTCGTAGGCTTCCACGATAGCCGGGGCTTTAGAGGCGGGAGCGTTGATAACGGCTTCCGTCTCGGCCAGTTGGGTTTCCAGCGCGTCCCGCTGGGCGGGTGTGGCGGCTGTGCGGACGTTGTCGGTATAGTAGCTGCGGAGATAGGCGATCACCGCGCTGCGGCTTGCCGTTTCCTCCAGCTGCCACATAAACAGGGGGCAGCCGCTGTTCAGCTGGGCGATGCTGTCCACCATGTCGCCGGTGCGGTTTATCGCCGCCGCCGTCAGTGTGTCCAGAACGGTGATGCACTCGCCCTGAGAGCTGAACCAGCCCTTCGCCTGACGGGAGCTGCTGCCGAGGACGTAAAGACCGTCACGGTACTGTCCGGCAATGGGGAAGCCCACCAGAGAGCCGATGCGGTTGGTTCTGCTGCCCACGTCGAGAAGTCCCGCGTTATAGCAGTTTTCCACGGTGAGAGAGGGGTTGCCATTGGAGATAGATGTGCCATAATCTCCCGCCTCGCCGCCGAGGATACCGCCGACGATGGTGGTGCCGGAGACAGTGCCGGTGTTGTAGCAGAGGGAGATGGACACGTTGCCGCTCTTGCCCACGCCGAGGATGCCGCCGGTACCGCCCTTGGGCTTTTCGCCGCTACTGAGAACGGCGGTGGTGTCGTTGGAGATATGGCCGGTGTTGGCGCACTGGGTGAAGGTGACCTCGCGGGAGGTGATGCCGGCGATGCCGCCCACGCCTGTGCCCTTGTCCACGGTGACGGCGCCGGTATTGACACATCTGGTCAGGGCGCCGCCGGCGGCATTGCCCGCCAGACCGCCCACACCGCCGGAGATATAGGCGCCGCCGCGCTTGCAGGTAATATCGATGCTGCCCTCGAAGCGGCAGTCGGTCATGGCGCCGCTGAGCTTGCCGGCGATGCCGCCCACGGCGCAAGTATCTCTGGTGCCGAAGCCGGCGGCGCTGATGCGCACCCGGGATACGCAGCGCTCCAGCTTGGCGTTGGCCTCGCCCACGATGCCGCCTATGTGCTTGGCGGTGGTGGAGACGTCCTCAAGGCGGATCTCGCCCTCGACGGTGAGGTTTTTGATGGTGGTGCTGCCGGAGGTATAGCCAAACAGGCCGGCATAGCCGTTGCTCAGCGCGGTGACGTACAGGCCGGACACGGTGTGGCCCTGGCCGTCAAAGACGCCGCGGTAGGGGTGGTTGTTCTGCCAATCGACATAGCAGCCGATGGGCGTCCAGGGGCGGTAGCCCAAGTCGATGTCCGCCGTCAGCACGGCGCTGTAGCTCTGAGAGTTGTTGGAGGAATTGTTGATCTCCGCGGCCAGCCAGGCCAGCTCCTCGGCGGTGCCGATCTGATAGACGCCGCTGGCGTCCTTCCCGGGCTCGACAGTGGTGCCGTTCCAGGCGCTCTCGTTGGCGGCGGAGGCGGCCAGGGCCGTCAGCCGGGCAGAGACGTCGGCGAAGATGTCCGACAGAGCCTGCTTGCCGGTGGCCAGCTTGTCCTCCAGCACGCCGTAGTCGTCGATGTCCTCCAACGCCGGAGTGGCCGCCGCGTGAAGGGCGGCCTTGCCGCTGTCCAGCACGGCGGTGAGACGCGCCTTCCACGCATAAGAGAGGGCGTCCATGTCACCGGCGATGGCCGTCAGAGCGTCGATGTAGCCCTGCTCCAGCATGGCCAGGCTGTCCAGCACCTCCTGCCGGGCCAGCGCCCGGGCGGCGGAGGCGGCGGTGTCCATGTCCGGCGCGGTGTCGCCGGTGGTGAAGTCCCTGGTCAGAGCGTCCATGGCCTTGCGGGCGTCGGCGTACACCGCCTCCACGCCGTCAAGGTCCGGGGCGCTGAACAGCTTCAGCTTCCAGCCCTCATAGGCGCGCAGGGCCTTGGCCATGTCCTCCGGGGCATAGCTCCGGTCGAAGATATACTTGTTATACAGCTCGTCTGCGGCCTTGGCGGGATAGGTCTTGATCCCCGCCAGCTCGCCGTCGATATTCTCCGTGCCCATATAGACCTGCCGCAGCTTGGCCACGGCCGCCACGGTGGCGGCGCTGTCGATGGCCTGGGCGGCGGTCTCCAGCAGGGCGTCCATGGCGGACTGCTCGTCCGTGTCGTAGATGTTGGCCGCGGCGTAGGCCCGCATATCCGCCAGCAGCGCGGCCTTGTCGGCCTGCAGCTGGGTGGGCACAGCGGACAGCGCGGCGTCGGCCTCGGTCAGCAGGGCGCCCACGGCGCTGTCTGCCGCCTCCTCGATGCGGCGGACGTAGTCCATGATAACGGCGTTGTAGGCCGCGCTCTGGTCGCCGTAGACGGCGTAGCTGCCGTCCCGCTTGGCGTCAAAGCGGATCAGCTTACCCAGCAGGGCCTGGGTGGCGGAGAGCTTCTGCGCGGTGCCGCCGTCGGCGCGGACGGGGGAGTCGTAGCCGGTGACCTTTGCGGTGTCGCTGCTGCCGGTGGTGGCCATTTTCGCGATGCCCCACAGGGCGTTGGCGCTGCTGCTGCGGGCATGGGTGACGGCGCCGCTGAGCCATACGCCGATGATGCCGCCGGCAATGCCGTCGGTGGTGCCGCTGGCCGCCGCCGAGACGGCGCCGCTGTTATAGGCGTGGGTCAGGGACACATCGCCCACATACCGGCTGCTGCCGCCGGTGGTCTTTTCGCTGCCGGCCTTGCCGAGGATGCCGCCGGCACCGCGGCCGCCGGCGGTGGAGCTGCCGGAGCGGACCGTGCCGCGGTTTTCCACATAGGCGGCAGAGAAGGACGCGCCCTCGCCGGGGGTCGCCGAGCCTACGATGCCGCCCACGTCGTACCCGCCGGTGACGGCGGCGCGGTTCACGCACTCCCGCGCCTTGCCGATGCCGCTGCCGCCCACAATGCCGCCGATGGCGTAGCCGCAGGGGGAAGAATTTCCGTAGGTGAAGGTGTAGCAGTCGATCTGCAGGTGGTTTTCACAGTAGCGCACCAGGCAGCCGTCCTTTTCCTGGGCGGCGCCCATGCCGCCCACGATGCCGCCGATCTGGCAGAGCATGGAGGAGTTCACCAGATTTCCCTCGTCGTAGCTCTCCGGATTGGCCAGGAACAGGCCATAGGCGCGGCAATTCTCTATGTAGCCGGCGGCCATGTGTCCGGCGATGCCGCCGATGTTGCCCACGCTGCTGCCGGTGCTGCCGGCGCTATAGCTGTTTTTCAGGAAGGCGGATGCCTCGCAGTTGTAGAGGACGCCGTTGTTCTCTCCGGCGATCAGGCCCGCGCCGCTGCTCTGGCGGACCAGAATGCGGCCGGCGGCCTTGACGTTCCGCACCGTGCCCGTGCGGGCGATGATGCCGAACAGGCCCTGGGGACGGCTGCTGACGCCGGTGGTCACGCAGATGCCGTGGATGATGTAGCCCTGGCCGTCGAAGGTGCCGGTGTAGCCGTTGTTGACGCCGCCGTTGGCGATGGGCGTCCACTTCTGCCCGTTCAGGTCGATGTCCGCCGTCAGCACGGCGCAGGCGGAGCGGCTGCCGTTGTTGACGGCGTTGGCGAACCAGGCCAGCTGCGCGGCGGTGCCGATCTTATAGGGAGAAGCGGCGGTGCCGCTGCCGGAGGGCTGGGTCTTGCTGCTGCCGTCCCACTTGTCCCTCACGCCGCTGTCCACGGACACGGTGAAGCCCTGCAGCACGGCGGACAGCGCGGCCTTGCTGCTGCGCAGGGTGGCGTCCAGCGCGACCGTGTTGGTGCAGGCATCCAGCTTGGCCGTGCCGTCGGACAGTGCGTCATCCAGGGCGGCGGACTTCTCCGCCAGCTGCGTCAGGACGTCGCCGTTTATCCCGTGCCACACGGCGGCGGCCTCGCCCCGGAGGTCGTTCAGCTCTTTCAGCTCGTTGGTATAGGCGTCCTCCAGATCGCGTATCGCGTTTTCCTTTTCTTTGACAAACTGGGTCTCCTGTGCCTTGGTGGGCACTGCCTTCATCTCCGCCAGCGCCGTCTGGGCAATGGGCATCAGTTTGTCGATCTCCGCCTGAGCGTAGGCGGTGATCGCGTCGACAGACTTGTCCTCCAGCTCGCCATAAGGGGTAAGGCTGGCGCCGTTCAGGGCTGCCTTGGCCTTGTTGTAAATGCTGTTCAGAGAGGCCCAGCCGGTGTCGCTGTACTGGGCCTGATCGTACGTCTTGAAGCCGTTGTTCAGCGCGTCCAGCGCAGCGGCCTTGGCGGTATTGAAATCACTTTCCGCCTTGGCATAGGCCGCCTCCTCCGGGTTGGTCACCACGGTGGGGGTCTTCAGCTCCCAGGCGAGAACGGGCCAGCCGCCGGTGATGTCGCTGTCGGCGGTGTATATGGCGCCATCGTCACCGTTGAGGTATTCGACCATCTCCTGGGGGGACATATAGTTGGATTTGCTGATCTGAGCTTCGTCAAAATCCTCGTCACTGATATTGTTATTGGCGCCAAACTGATCACAATAGATCAGCATACGCTCCAGCTCATACGACGACGTGTTGCCGAACAAGTCGCCATAGTTATTTCCGCTGAGTGTCTTTCCTTCCAGCCCTCTGGGTGCATTGTGCGGTTCAGCAGAGGCCGCGGAATAGCAGCCTACAGCGGTAATATCATTATTGCAGCTGCCGATGAGACCGCCCATGGCGCCGTCACTATCGTAGTATTCTATGTCCGCGTAGTTGTAGCAATAGCTGATTTGAATGGCGTTGTCGCTGTATCCAGCAATACCGCCGACGCCCATGCAGCATGTATTGCTTCCAACGGAGATGGTTCCCCAGTTGGTGCACTGCTCAAAGGTGACGTCAGCGTACATCATGCCTACAATGCCGCCCACGCCGTTGCCGTTTAAGCCGGTGTCCTCGCCCACGGTGATGGCGATGGCATTTTTGCAGTTCGTAAAGCCGGAATACGAGCCTACACACGCCGCAATGCCGCCCACAACGGGATAACTCTGGCAATCTGCGGTCACCCGGATGCTGCCGTCGGTTTTGAGGTTCCGGATAGCGGCATTCTCCAGATAGCCGAACAGACCGATGTACTCATATTCATAGCTGCCGTCCGCCGTGATGTCCAGCGTGACCGTAAAATACTTTCCATCAAAGGTACCGCTGTAGGATGCACCTTTCACTCCGATGGGCACCCAGTCCTCGCCGGTGAGATCGATGTTCGCCGTCAGCTCGGCGCAGATACCGGATTTACCCCCGTTGACCATCTCGGCAAAGGCCATCAGGTCAGCCGCGCCGGCGATCTGGTAGGGGCTGTCCGCGCGGCCGTCGCCCGCCAGTTCGCCGCCGGCCGCCAGCACCGCCGTGGGCAGAAGGCTCCATACCATGACCACTGCCAGCAGCAGAGATAGTACACGTTTTTTCATTCTCTTTTCTCCTTCTTTCTGTTGATCTCTATTTGAAATAACAGGATAACATGGTGCCGGGGAAAGGAAGAAGCCGGGAGAGGTCGGTGTACCTCTCCCGGCTCGTGGGAAACACGGCTTATGCCGCGCCGGTATACAAAACAAAACGCCCGTCCCCGGAGGGACAGGCGGTACGTTTTTTCCCGGAAAAAACGCTGCTTTTATCCATAAAAGCAGCGCACGATGACTTTCCTGCACACGGAGAGAACGCCCGCTACACTCACAGCTTCTCCTTCGTGCAATTCTCCTGCCCTAACGCCGCGAGACTGACGTCTCCCGTACATGACCTACCTTCTCGAAGCTTGCGCCCCAATGGATGCTGTTCGCCACGGCTTCGCCGCTTTGGTCACTTCCTTGCGTTCACAGTGCCGTTCGCAGAGGGTATCACCCAATTCCTTTTGAACTGCCGCCTGACCGGAATCGGTCTTTACGGCGGCAGCCACACGACATCACAGAACCTGAATATTCAATTTTACGTTATAATTATATAGGGGAGATGATGCTTTGTCAATATGGCGGGGGTTGATTTCCGACGGGATGTCCATTAAAATAGGGGAAACCGCGCCTGCGGCGCGGGGACGGGGGGACGGATTCCCACGTCAGCCTGCGGGCTGCCTCGGAATGACAGGGTGTCCGCGCCTGCGGGCGCGGAGACGGGGAACGCGGATCGCGAACCAGTGACAGCAATATTGGGGGCTGGCTCGGAATGACAGGAGTTTCGGGGCTGGCTCGGAATGACGGGAGAAATGGGCGGCGATGAGAGTGATGGGGAGGTTTGTCACATGAAAAAGAGAGGGATATGCTTGCTGCTGGCGGCGGTGATGCTTTGCTGCGCCGCCTGCGGGAGCCGTCAGACAACGGAGGGCGGCGGCGACAAGGATCAGTACATGACTGAGCCTGTCCCGGATGGCAAGCCCGATCCGGTAGAGCCGCAGGATACGACGGTGGATACCACTACGACCCACACCTGTACTTTCTCCATCTCTTGCGAGACCATTCTGGACAACATGGACAAGTGCGTGGAGAACAAGAAGTTCCTCGTGCCGGAGGACGGCATTGTTTTTCCCGCCACGGAGGTGGAGTTCAGCGAGGGCGAGAGCGTATTCGATGTTCTCCAGCGCGTCTGTCAGGACAACGCCATCCACATGGAGTCAAACTGGACGCCCATGTACAACAGCGCGTATGTAGAGGGTATCAACAACCTCTATGAGTTTGATGTGGGAAGCCTGTCCGGGTGGATGTACAGCGTCAACGGATGGTTCCCTAACTACGGTTGTTCCCGCTATGCCCTGCAAAACGGCGATGTGGTGAACTGGGTTTACACCTGCGATCTGGGCTATGATGTAGGCGGAGGCTACTCCACTGGAAGCTGATGCCACATCGCACAGCATAGGGAAGTAAGGCTTAAACAAAAGAACTGTATAGAAACACCGCCAGCAAAGCGGCAATCACGCTGCTTTGCTGGCGGTGCTTTTTATCATAGAAGTTCAAAAAATCGACAATTCCATACAAAAAACATCGCATTCACGTAGACCATTGTAGAACGATTATATAACACAAATGCCCAAAAGTCGTGTAAAATTAGCATATCAAGAACAAAACAGCGTATGCCCACCGGCAAGAGGTCCGCCGAGGATCACCGAGTGCTGGCTTTCAAAATACACAGGACAGGAGGGAACATCAGTGCCTTTAGTTTGCTACGTTTCGGAACTGGAAAAGAACGTTTCTTTGGACGCTGAACGTTTGCTGCGTCTCTTGGGTGTATCCGGAAAGCTGTCTGGGTTTCACTTTGCCGTGTATATGTTGGAACAGGTGCAGGAGAAGCCGGAGTATGTCCTGCTGATCACGAAAAGGCTCTACAGTCAGACGGCACAATATTTTCATACTACCGCCTACTGCGTGGAAAGAAATCTCCGAACCCTTGTGCAGGCGTGTTGGAGGCAGCCTGACCACCGCTTACTTGAGCGTATTGCAGGCCACCCGTTGTCGCAGCCACCGACGAACGCGCAGTTCATTGATATGGTAGCCGCTTTCCTCCGCAAGTAAGCTCTACTCGGTTTAGCCCCCTCCGCCACAGCGGCGGCGTATCCCCCCTTGCGCTGCCGCTGTGGGTTTTATATAGACTGGCAGCTGCTGTCAAGAGTATTGACTTCGGCTGCGGGCCTATATGCCCATGTTTCTTGAAAAAGCGCACTTTGCGTGTCATAAAGCAGACAGGTACGTTCGTGTCGGTGTGAGCCAGAGAACAGCGCCCGCCAGGATCTCCTACGCGGAGGGAGCGAAACAGGCGTTGTTCAGAAACAGGGCGGCATTCTGTTGGCCATGACCACCGGCATTCTTAATGATACTCCCGCATTGGACGCCCTCAAAGCATCGTGCGGCGCACCCATCAGCATGGGCCGGGGTGAGATTCCCGTGAGGCTGGCAGCCACCAGCCGCCTGTTTTGCTTGAGATTTTTCCTTAGATGAATTTGAAATAGATGCATTTGAAGGTGTATTGGTAGAGGAAGCTCCCATCCGTTGCCAAGAATAGGAGCTTCCTCCACTGATATAATTCCATATCAATTTTTTGCGCGTATCACAGCACCATGCTACAATTCCTTTGAAGCATGGTGCTGTGGTCACAGAAGGGAGGCTACTATGAGTATTGACCACGGAGACACCAACAAAAGCCTTGGCGGAAAGCGGACATACACCGTTGAGGAAATCGCAAAAATTCTTGGTATCGGGAGAACTGCTGCATACAACCTTGTCCACTCCGGCGTGTTCAAGATGGTGCGGATCGGTTCTTCCATCAGGGTTTCCAAAGTGTCCTTTGATGATTGGCTGGATAAACAGACGCTGTAGGAGGTTTATTATGGCATCTATCAAAAGACGTAGAGGCAAATATCATGTCGTTTATTACTATTTCAATGAATGCGGAGAAAAGAAACAGAAATGGGAGTCCTTTAATACGGAAGCGGAAGCAAAACACCGCAAGGCAGAGATTGAATATAAACAAGGCAACCGCACCTTTATATCACCCAATAAGACGACCGTTTCCGCCTTTCTCGATGACTTTGTGAGCTTGTATGGGGTGAAAAAATGGAGCCCCAGCACCTATGAAGCCAATACGGGGCTGATCCGCAACTATATTGCCCCGCTGCTTGGCGACACACTGATGCAGGACGTAACTACCATCGCAGCGGATCGGTTTATTACAATACTGCAAAGGACGAAATGCCCTGTTTTTAAGAACCGATACAGCAAAACGGAGTACATGACACCTGCCAATATTGAGCGTATCAATAAACTCCTTCGATGCGCTTTCAAACAGGCTGTACGCTGGGACATCGTCGCAAAGAACCCGTTTGATAACACAACTCTGCCAAAGGTCAAGCGCAAACCCCGTGAGATATGGGATGCGGCGACGATTCGAAAGGCGTTGGATGAATGTAAAGATGGGCGTCTTTATGTTGCTATCAACCTGTCGTTTGCCTGCTCATTGCGAATCGGAGAAATCGTTGGCCTGACCTGGGACAACATTCACATTTCCGATGCGGATATTGCCAACGACAACGCCTATCTGTGTGTGGAGAAAGAGCTGGCTCGTGTGAAGGAATCCTCCCTTGCTATTTTGGGCGAAGAAGAAATCATTAAAAAATTTCCACGAACCATGTATTTGGAAAATGCCAGCACGGTGATCGTGTTGAAAACGCCTAAGACAGAAAGCAGTGTTCGCAAGGTGTGGATGCCCAAAACAGTCGCTTACATTCTGCGGGAATGGAAGGATTCTCAGGATAAGCAAAAAGAGTTTCTGGGTGATGAATACCTTGACTACAATCTCGTTGTAGCGCTTCCAAACGGACGCCCCTGTGAGGAAACGGTTATTTCCAATGCCTTCCGGAGATTGAAGCGGGATGCTAAGCTCCCTAATGTGGTGTTTCATTCTCTCCGCCATTCCAGCACGACTTATAAGCTGAAACTTAATCACGGCGACATCAAAGCCACACAGGGCGACACAGGGCATTCGCAGGCCGATATGGTCACAAAGGTCTATGCGCACATTCTTGATGAAGACCGCAAGGTCAATGCCCAGAAGTTTGAAAGTGCGTTTTACGCAAACCCAGATCTGCGCAGTGTGAAAGCGCCTGATGAACCACAGACTGCATTGGACGTGCAGAGTATCATCGTACAGCTCCAGCAGTCCCCCGAACTCTTAAGTGCGCTCACATCGCTCATATCGAACCAGGGTTGCAAATGACTGATTTGTGCCATGCTGCCAAGGTGGTGCCAAACGGCGAAAAATACAAAAACCGGTTCGATATGAAAAAGGGGTGCCAAACAAGATGTAGCGGCTGAATTTCGGATGCTGCCGCTGCCATTAAAACAACGCACTCAAAAGCGAAAAAACGCCGCGATCCGTTGAGATCACAGCGTTTTTGGTACGCCTGCCCGGGCTCGAACCGGGGGCCTCGGGCTTAGGAGGCTCGCGCTCTATCCAACTGAGCTACAGACGCATATTGTGAAATTGTAGGGGAATTGGTGCCATTGGTAATTGATGTCCCTGTCCTTAGGAGGCGTGTGCTCTATCCAGCTGAGCTACTGAGACATTTATAAGTTTTA
>ERZ827150.833-NODE-833-length-42848-cov-6.097329_pt1 | contig 42848 bp, 32 predicted proteins | sample MGYA00519779_ERZ827150 | MGnify/ENA primary metagenome ERZ827150 (study PRJEB31778, sample SAMEA3449267) | human gut metagenome | biome: human gut; feature: human-associated habitat; material: faeces | place: United Kingdom | collected 2010/2012 ...
GACCCTATCTCTCTTTCCTTTTTTGTGTTTGTCCAAGATGTATTGTAGTCCTACATGAAACTTTTCGAAGCATATCAAAACATAAGTTTATTTTCGTGTTAATTATGTTACAATTAGTATTTAGTATGATATTCAGATGGGAGCATTGAGCAACCAATTCCCTGGGGGAAGAAATTTGTCAAGGGTATATTTATCCAGTGTCAAAATAAAAGCAGGCTTCCTGTAAAACACAGGAGGCTTCAGATCATCAACAAACCTCCAACCTGCGTGGCTGGAGGTTTGTTGATGATCTGAGCACAGCCGAAGCTGTGCATACTGTAATGATAGTGGTTGGGGACAACTTTTTTCGTAAAGGGAAAGCATTCAAAGTGGTCAAAGAATCTGAACCAAACGAGAATGGCTTTCTTTATTCTTGGGCTGAAGGGAAATGATCGCAACAAACAGCAGCTACCGTACTGGACGGCGCATGGCACACTCTACCTCGCATCCATTGACCTATGTGGCCCAAATGGGATTTACTTCATCGTCATTTCATCATGTGCGGGTAGCTCGAAGGGCACGCTGGCAGGGTGATCCAGATACCAGTAGGCGGTGGAGGTGTAATCATCATAGCGAGGCCCTGTCCAACCAAGATTGTCCATCGCCATGCGGAAGCTTTGGTTAAACCAGATTTCATCCTTCACATGGAAACGGTAGAGCATGAAACGCTTCTGCGCGTTGTATTGTGCCCGCGGATCGCCAAGAATGGCATACAGTCCGGCGTAGGGTGCACTGTAGGCCTGATATTGCTTGATGGCGATGTCGTTGCCGAAGCCGTAGGAGCCGCAGAAATAATCCTCCGTGCCGGTGTAGTTCATGGAGGGGCGGCTTTCGCCATCGATGTACATCTTCGCCTCGCCCTCTACCCAGCAGGTGTTGTGGCCGTTGACGCCCACTGCCAGGGTCATGCCCAGGAAGCGGCCGCGGCCTTCTACACCGTCCAGCACGACATAGGAACGGCCCTTCTGTACTGGGTGCTCCTGCCGGTAAGCTGCATGGAAATAGCCGATGTCCTCCGGCAGCGCGCCCTTCCAGCCGGAGATCATGTAGAACAAATCGCAGGGATGATCACAGCGGTTTTCCATGGTGATGCGGCAGTGGGAACGGAAGGGCATCTCGAAGTAGCTGTTGAAGCCGCGTCCGGGCGCAACCAGCAGCAGCGCGGAGTTCAGGACGGGATAGCGGCCATCCATGTCCTCCATGTTTTCATCGTATGCACAGCCAAAGAAGGCGGACAGCGGCGCCTCCACGGAGGGCGCTTCCATGCCGTCCCAGTAGATGCGCAGGATAAAGCCATGGCCGATGTAGCCGGTGAACCACATGTGGGTGATCATACCGGGGCCGTCCACATCGCACAGGGTGATGGTTTCGCCGGACTTGATGCTGATGCAGGGGCGGAGTTTCTCGCAATCCTTGCCGGGAGTGCCGCCGTTGCGTGCGCCGGTGGGATTTTCGGCGGAAAAACCAAAGGTCGCCCGGTGATGCAGGTGATACATAGGTTCCTCCTTGAACGTAGCAGCGTTGAATTGGTTATATGATAGCAGACGATGTGCGCAAATGTCAATCTGTATAAACAGAAAAAATAAACACAAAAAGGTGCAAATGCACATCCAAGAAAGTATGCAATCATGAATAGAATGTTGTAAATGAAAATAATTAAACCAAATTGATAAAAATATTGAAAAATACTTTGAAAAAGGTGCAAATGCACACTATATTATGTTGACAAAAGCTTCTGTAAAGCTTACAATATACGTAGTTACAACGTTTCGGAGGTGTCCCCATGAAACACATCCGCAAAATAGCCGCAGTCTTGATAGCGATTGCGCTGCTATTTGCCGTACTTGTTTGTTTGGGAAACAACGGTGTCCGTGAAGTGGCATGGACTGTCCGTGAGATTGAAGATCTGCCACGCACCGCAGCGGAAGATGTTTTGCGTGCCGCAGATATCATGGCGGACAGCAGCGGCTGCGAGGTGCTGCCGGCTTATGAAGGCCGTGAGAAGGTCGTGCGCCTCGATACGGACGGGCAGCTTTCCCTGAAGCTGAACGCGCCTGCAGCAGGTGATTACCGCCTGCAGGTGGGCTATCATACGCTGGAAGGCAAGGGCATTGACATGGAGTTCACCCTGGCGGTGAACGGCAAGCCCTATGGCGATGGCAAGACTGTCACGTCCCTGAACCGCGTGTGGGTGGACGAAGGCGCGCCTGAGCGCACCAGCACGGGCAACGACCTGCGTCCCAAGCAGATGGAGCGCTTTGTCTGGACTGAGGCGCTGCTGGCGGACAGCAATGACGCCTCCGGTGAGGCGTCGGTCTTCCTGAATGAGGGCGAACACACCATCACGCTGACCAATCTGCGGGACGCGCTGGTAATTGACTATGTGTGCCTTCTGGGCAAGGAAACGCTGCCGACCTATCAGGAATACAGCACGGCCCACGCCGGTGTGAAGACGGAGCCCATGCAGGTACTGCTGCAGGCGGAGAACACGCTGTGCAAGTCTGCTTCTGCGATTTATCCCACCTATGATCGCACCTCCTCCTATACCCAGCCCTACCACCCCACCCAGATGCGGCTGAACACCATCGGCGGCAGTGGCTGGAAGCAGGTGGGCGAATGGGTCGAGTGGGAGCTGGAGGTTCCCGCGGACGGCCTGTACCAGATCGGCCTGCGCTATCATCAGAATCAGGTGAAGGGCTACTATGTGACCCGCCGGGTGATGATCGACGGAAAGGTGCCCTTTGCTGAGCTGGATGCGGTGAAGTTCTACTACCACGCCGATTGGGATTACATGACCTTTGGCGAGGATGAGAAGAATCCCTACCTGTTCTACCTGACCGAAGGTAAGCACACCCTGCGCATGCAGGCAACCCTGGGCGATATGGCGCCCCTGCTGGAGGAAATGCAGGATACGGTCTACGACCTGAATGAGCTGTATCGCCAGATCATCATGATCACCGGTACGGAGCCGGACTTCTACCGTGATTACTATCTGGAGAAGGTCATCCCCAACCTGACGGAGCGCCTGACCGGCCTGGCAGACACGCTGGACGGCTATCAGGATGACATGGATGCTCTCCTGGGCTCCCACAGCACAGCGGGTCAGACCATTCAGGTGCTGTCCTACCAGATGCGGGAATTCGCCAAGGAACCCTACACCATTCAGAAGCGTCTGACAACTTTCTCTTCCAATATATCTGCCTTTGCGGAGTGGACGCTGTCTGTCCGCGAGCAGCCGCTGGAGATTGACTACTTCATCCTCAGCGATGCCTCCGGCAGCTACAAGGCAAAGAATGACAACCTCTTTGATTCCGTCAAGCGTGAGGTGAGCGCCTTCCTGGGCTCCTTCACCCAAGATTACAATGCCTTTGGCGGCGGCGAGGAAAATGTCCGTCAGGAGCCCATCACGGTGTGGCTGTCCACCGGCCGTGACCAGGCGACGGTCATCAACCGCCTGATCGAGGAGGGCTTCACGACCAAGACCGGCATTCCCGTCAACCTGCAGCTGGTATCCGGCGCGCTGCTGAAGGCGACCATCGCCGGTCAGGGTCCGGACGTCAATCTATTCACCGGCCGCGGCGAGGTGATGAACCTGGCCTTCCGCGGTGCGCTGGCTGACCTGAGCGGCCTGGAGGGGTATGCCGACACTGTGTCCGCCCTGCGGGACGGCGCACAGATTCCCTACACCTTCGGTGAGGGTGTGTACGGCCTGGCGGAGGGTCAGGACTTCCTGGTGATGTTCGTGCGCGACGACGTGCTGGAAGACCTGCAGCTGAAGGTCCCCAACACCTGGACTGAGCTGATGAACATCGCTCCCATCCTGCAGAGCAACAACCTGGGCATTGGCCTGCCCTACGCCCAGCTGGACGGGAACACCGTGCTGAGCAACGGTGTGGGTCTGACCAACATTTTCCCCTCTCTGCTGCTGCAGCGGGGCGGAAGCATCTATACCGAGGATCATCGTTCCACGCTCCTGCATGAGCCGGTGGCCAACGCGGCCTTCCGCATGTGGACGGATTTCTACACCCAGTACGATTACGAGCTGTACAAGGATGACTTCACCCGCTTCCGCACGGGCGAGATGCCGGTGATCATCACCTCCTACGGCATGTACACCCGCCTGGAGGGTACGGCTCCTGAGATCGCCGGCAAGTGGAGCATGCATCTGCTGCCTGGCACCGAACAGGAGGACGGCACCGTGAATCACACCAGTGCGGCCAACGGCTCCGCGGCGGTCATGCTGGCGGACTGTGAGAACCCTGAGGCTTGCTGGCAGTTCCTCAAATGGTGGGTCAGCGCGGAAACCCAGGCACTCTACGCCCGCGACATCGAGGCGGATCTGGGTGTGCTGGGCCGTCACACCACGGCCAACAAGGAAGCCTTCAGCGTGTCCAACTGGTCCATCCACGATCAGCGCATGCTGGAGGAGCAGTGGAAGTGGGTCTATGAGCTGCCGGAGATCCCGGGCGGCTACTATGTGTCCCGCAACCTGGACAATGCATTCCGCGCGGTGGTGCTCTCCAATGAGGATCCCCGCGAGAGCCTGTTCTACTGGACAAGCTCCACCAATGAAGAGATCCTGCGCAAACGCGAAGAAATGGGTCTGGAGTAAAGGAGGCGCCTGAGAATGATGAAATCGCAAACGGTCAAGCACGGCACAGTGCTTCAGCGGATCAAGCGCCACCGTGAGAGCTATCTGCTGATGCTGCCCTATCTTCTGTTCTTCACCGTGTTCACCCTGGCGCCCGTGGTGGTGGCATTCGTGCTCTCCTTCACGGAGTACAACATGCTCCAGCCTCCGCGCTTCGTGTTCATGGCCAACTACATCCGCATGTTCCTGGAGGACAATGTCTTCCTGACGGCGGTGAGCAACACGCTGAAAATCGCGGTCGTCATCGGCCCGGTCAGCTACATGCTGTGTTTCTTCATTGCCTGGGTCATCAATGACCTGAAGCCCGCTGCCCGTGCCTTCCTGACGGCGCTGTTCTACATCCCCACGGTGGTGGGCGGCGCAGCCTGGGCGGTGTGGCGCCTGCTTCTCAGCGGCGACCAGTACGGCCTGCTGAACAACATCCTCATGTCTGTGGGCATCATCTACGAGCCCATGGCCTGGCTGACCGAGGAAACCACCATCCTGCCGGTGCTGATCATTGTGCAGCTGTGGATGAGCATGGGCATCAGCTTCCTGTCCTTCATCGCCGGTATGCAGACGGTGGACGTCTCCCTCTACGAAGCCGGTATGATGGACGGTATCAAGAACCGCTTCCAGGAACTGTGGTACATCACCCTCCCGGCAATGGTGCCCCAGTTGCTCTTCGGTGCGATCATGCAGATCATCTCCGCGTTCACTGTGGCGGACGTCTCCGTACAGCTGGCGGGTCTTCCCTCCACCAACTACGCAGGCGAAACCATCGTCACCCACATCATGGACTACGGCAGCATCCGCTATGAATTCGGCTATGCCTGCGCCATGAGTGTCGTGCTGGTGCTGCTGATGCAGGGCGTGCGCGCGCTGGTGACCAAGATGCTGAGCAAGGTTGGCACATGATGCGCCGGAAAGGAGTCAAGATGAAACAAGTAGCCAAGCGCGGGTTCTTTCACCGCAAGGGGCGGGTTGGCATGAAGAAGCGCCGCTCCAAGACGGGCAGTGTTCTGCTGTTCCTGCTCATCTTCCTGCTGGCGGCCTTCATGGCGTTCCCGCTGTATTACACGGTCATTCAGTCCCTGAAGCCCATTGAGGAGATCTTCCGTTTCCCGCCCACGCTCTATGTGAGCCGTCCGGTGATGGACAACTACGGCGAGATGTTCCGCATCCTGGCGAACATGTGGGTGCCGCTGTCCCGTTATCTGTTCAACACGCTGTTCATCGCGGTGCTGGGTACGGGATTGCATGTGCTGGTAGCCGGCATGGCTGCCTACCCGCTGGCCAAGCATAACTTTCCCGGCCGGAACCTGATTTTCGGCGTGATTATGCTGGGTCTGCTCTTCGTCAACCAGGTGACCTTCGTGCCCTCCTTCGTCATCATCGCCAAGCTGGGCATCCTTAACACCTATCTGGCATACCTGCTGCCCACCATCGGCGTGTCCCTGGGTCTGTTCCTGATGCGCCAGTTTATCTCCCAGCTGCCCGACAGCATGCTGGAGGCTGCGAAGATCGACGGTGCCAACGAGCATCGGGTGTTCTTCAGCATCGTGTTCCCCAGCATCAAGCCGGCGGTCATCACGGTCATCATCTTCCAGTTCATCAACCTGTGGAACGGCCTGCCCTCCGATGTCGTGTACAACGAGGAGTTCAAGTCCCTGACCCAGGCGATGTCCCAGATCACTGCGGCCAATGCCTACGCGCGCTACGGCCCGTCCATGGCGGCGTCGGTGATCATGATGATCCCCCCCATTGTGATTTTTGTGTCCCTGCAGAGCAAGGTAATCGAAACCATGACCAGTGCCGGCATCAAGGGTTAACCGGAGGAGGCGAGAAAATGCGAAAACTGATAAAGGTCGTCATTCTCTCCCTGCTGCTGGTCAGCTTTGCAGCTGCGGCGCTGGCGGATGTTCCCTATGCGTCCTATTCCTATGATGAATGGGATCGCTCCGTATCTGCGCCTGTGGGCTATACGGTGGAAAAGACCGTCTACGGTGCAATGACATCCTCCGGCGCCTGGAAGGAAGCTCAGGATCTGATCACCACGGCGGACGGCCGCATCCTGGTGGCGGATACCGGCAACAACCGTATCCTGGAATACGATGCGTCCTTCAATCTCCTGCGGACGATCACCGAATTCCAGCGGAATGGTCAGCCCATGGCAGTCACCGGCCCCACCGGTTTGCATGTGGATGCGGACGGCAAGCTCTATGTGGCCATGTCCAGCGCCGCCCAGGCCGTGATCGCAGACCTGCAGACCCTGGAAACCACGCTGGTGATCGAGAACCTGGAGCATGCCCTGCTGGGCAGCGACTTCAAGTTCGTGCCCGCCAAGATCGGCGCGGACAACGCCGGCCGCATCTACATCCTCAGCACCGGCTGCTTCTCCGGCCTGCTTCAGTTCTCCCCACAGGGCGAGTTCATGGGCTACTACGGCAGCAACAAGGTGGCTGTGACGGCGGAGGTCATCTTCCAGTATTACTGGAAGTCCATCATGACCGACGAGCAGCGTGCCAACATGACCAGCATTCTGCCGGTGGAGTATTCCAACCTCCACTGCGCGCCTGACGGTTTCGTGTACGCGTCCACTGTCGGTACGGAAACACCCGTCAATCAGATCAAACGCTTGAATCCCCTGGGCAACAACACCTACTTCGCACGGGGCGGCAAGGAAGTCAACTTTGGTGACGAAGAGCTGGCCTCTGTGAAAAACGTTTCCACCATGGTGACACTGCTGCCCACCTTTGTGGACGTGGTTACCACAGAGGACTGCGAGTTCATCTACGCGGTGGACCGTGCCTACGGCCGCATCTTTGAGCGCGACCGCAACGGCAACCTGATTTCCGTCTTCGGCGCATTGGGCAACCAGGAGGGCACCTTCAAGCAGCCTTCCGCCATCGCGCTGCTGAACGGCGATGTGCTGGTGCTGGACACCGGCAAGAGCAGTGTGACCGTCTTTGAGCCCAGCGAGTACGCAGCCCTGGTGCACGAGGCTGTGCAACAGTACAATGCTGGTGAATACGCTGCCTCCCGTGATGTGTGGCTGGAGGTGCTGCGCCGCAACACCAATGCCACCCAGGCTTACGCCGGCGTGGGCCGCGCACTGCTGAAAGAAAACCGCTATGATGAAGCCATGGAGTACTTCAAACTCGGCGACAGCCGCGAGGAGTATTCCCAGGCATACCGCATCGTCCGCCTGAACGTCATCCGTGACAACGCCCCCTGGGTGGTGTGCGCGGTGGTCGTCGCGGTGATCCTCTTCAAGCTCCTGGGCTTGCTGCTGCGCAAGCTCGGCTGGAAGAAGGGGATGATCGCCGATTTCGGCGGCAGGCTGCTGGATAAGGTGCATCTGTCCCGGAACACCGTGTTCCCCAAGGTGCTCTTCCATCCCTTTGACGGCTTCAACCAGATCCGCTTTGGCGGCTCCGTAGCCCTGTGGCCCTCGGTGATCATCCTGGTGCTGTATGTCATTGCGACGATCTACCAGTTTGTCGGCACGGGCTATCTGTTCAACCAGAACAACATTGCGGATATCAACCTTTGGCTACTGCTGGCCAAGTCCCTGGGCGTGGTAGCGCTGTTCATCGTGGCACAGTGGTCCATGGCCATTCTGACCAATGGCAGCGGCCGCTTCAAGGATATCATCGTTACCGCCTGCTATTCGCTGGCGCCCTACACCGTGGGTCTGCTGGTGGGCACCTGGCTAAGCAATTTCATAATCATGGACGAAATGTACGCCGAGTACATCATCCTGATCGGTCTGGCCTGGAGTGCGATGCTGCTCCTCATCGGCACGATGGTGATTCATGAGCTACCCTTTGCAAGGGCTCTGGGCTTCCTGGCGCTGACGGTAGCGGCCATGGCGGTAATCCTGTTTGTCCTGGTTCTGTTCTACACGCTGCTGATGCAGCTGCGCACATTTGGTTACACGCTCTATGTTGAGCTCGTGTTCCGCATGTAAAGGAGGCGCGTTGATGATGAAAAAGTTCCTGATTCTTCTTCTGCTGTGCCTCCTGCCCGTCATGGCATGCGCTGAAGTGATCCTGGTGGCTGAAAATGACCGCCTGGAGCTGCACTACGACACGGTGGAAAGCCAGATCATCCTTAAGGACAAGCTGACCCAGGAGGAATGGCGCTCCACCCCCGACGATATTGCACAGGACAAGCGCGCTACCGGCGTGAACAAAATCAACCGCCAGAGCGACCTGATCGTGCAGTATCACAACACCTCCTATGTGACCGACCAGGTCAACAGCTATACCGGCGCGATCAAAAAGGGTGACTTCACCTGGGAACTGATCGAAAACGGCGTGGCGATCCGTTACTACTTCCCCAAGCAGGGCTTCGTGATCCCGGTGCAGTACGTGCTGGAGGAGGATTGCCTGGCTGCTTCCATCATCTCTGAAGGGATTGAGGAGGAGGTCTGGGAGGATCCCGATACCGACCCGGAAAAGAAGCAGTCCGTCATGAATGTGGCGCTTCTGCCCTTCATGGGCGCTGCGGGCAGCGATGACGAGGGCTACCTGATCATCCCCGACGGCAGCGGTGCGCTGATCCACTTCAACAACGGCCGCACCGGCGCTGCGATCTACCAGCAGGACGTCTACGGCCGTGACGATGCGCTGACCATCCGCAAGGCCGCCACCACTACCTACGATGTGAATATGCCGCTCTTCGGCATCGTCCGCAATGGCCGTGCCCTGATGGCAGTCGTGGAAAACGGCGACTATCAGGCGCAGCTCAACGCGATGGTGAACGGCCAGCTGACCGGCTACAGCAATGCCTACTTTGCGGTCCAGTACATCCACATGGAAGCCAACACCATCATGCCCGGCTCCGAGCACAGTACGGACGTGATGCTGCCCACCAACACCTTCCGCGACATGGGCAACTTCACCGTGCGCTACTATCCCCTGGCGGCGGAGAACGCCACCTACGCGGATGTGGCTGCGGCCTACCGTGCTCAGCTGGGGCTAAAGGAATCCATTGCGGATGCGGCTACGCAGCAGCTGGAAATGGTTGCATCGATTCCTTCCATTGATACCTTCCTGGGCGTGCCCTATGAGAGCGTCCGAGTGCTGACCAGCTATGAGCAGGCTGCACAGACGCTCCGTGACTTTGCTGCCGAGGGCTTGAATGATCTGACGCTGCGCTATACGGGCTGGTCCAAGCAGAGTGTACGCGGCAAGATGGTCACTGGTCTTGATCTGGACAATCGTCTGGGCGGAAAGAAGGCCTTCGATGGTCTCCGTCAGGCGGTGAAGGAAACCGGTGCGGAAATGGTCCTTGCTGTCGACCTGATTGACATCTACGAGGACGGCAATGGCTACTGGTCCCTCTTCGCGGCGACGGACAGCGTCAACAGCACCGCCAAGCAGGTGCCGGAGTTCCTCCAGAGCACCGGCTATCAGGATCCCGAAGGCAAGCCTTGGTACCTGCTCAGCCCTGACAAGGTGCCTGAGGCGGCCCGCAAGCTGGCGGAGAACCTCTCCGGCCAGGTGGACGGTGTTTCTCTGAGCATGCTGGGCAACACGGTCTACTCCAGCTTTGGCAAGACGGGCATTTCCCGCACATCCGCCGGTATGTACTGGCAGCAGGCGCTGGAAACCCTGTCCGGCAAGATTCAGACCCTGTCTGCAAAGACAGCCTCTGCCTACGCTTTCCCCTACATTGAGCAGGTGGATGCGACGCCCTGTGCTTCCAGCCGCTTTGAGGTGACGGACATGGAGATCCCCTTCTACCAGATGGTGACCCACGGTGCCATGGTCCTCTATACCGAGCCAGCGAATGAGGATGGCAATGTCCGTAAGGCACTGCTGCGGGCCATCGAATATGGCATGTATCCCTCCTGGCGGGTGATCGCCGGGGATACGGCACTGCTCTCCGGTACGGATTATGCCTCCTGGCATGCTGCGTCGCTGGATGCATGGCGCGAGGAAATCAAGAATACCGCGGCCTGGATGGCGCCGCTGGGCGTCTATGCAGGCATGCAGATGACCGGGCATGAGCAGGTGACGGCAACCCTTTCCGTCACAACCTATGCCAACGGTGATATGGTGCTGGTGAACTACGGCAGCGAGGATGCAGAGCATCTGGGCGTCACGGTTCCGGCACTGGGCTACGCGATCAAGGAGGTGAGCGAATGAAGCGCATGGGCTATGAGACTAAGAGAAAGTGGTATGGCTTTTCCTTCATCCTTCCCTGGCTGATCGGCTGTACGCTGTTCTTCATCCTGCCCCTGATCCAGACCTTCGGCTACGCATTCCAGTCCCTGCAGGCAAGCCCCACGGGTTTCACTGCCACCGATGTGGGCTGGCTGAATTTTGAAAACCTCTTCTTCAAGGACGCTGACTTCCTGCCCGCCTTGGTCACTTCTCTGGGCGAGCTGGTGCAGGTGCCGCTGATCCTGGTGTACAGCCTCTTCTTCGCGGTGCTGATCAAGGACAAGTTCCCAGGCCGTACCTTCATGCGTGCGGTGGCCTTCATGCCGGTCATCATTGGCTCCGGCGTGCTGATGCAGATTCTGAAGGAGGACGTGTTCTCCTCCGGCGTGCGCGGAGGCTCGGCGAATACCTACCTCTTCAATGCAGGCAGCATCGCAGAAGTCATGGCGGCCATAGGTCTGGGCCAGGGCATCATCAATTTCGTCAACGATATCATCAACCGGGTGTTTGACCTGACCTGGCGCTCCGGCGTTCAGATCATGCTGTTCCTGGCCGGCCTGCACAGCGTGCCCGGCTACCTCTACGAGGCCTCCTCCCTGGAGGGCGCGGGTTCCTTCGCCCAGTTCTGGAAGGTCACGCTGCCCATGCTGACCCCGATGATATTGCTGAATACCATCTACTCGGTGGTGGACATGATGAATGATTACAGCAATGCGATCATTCAGCGAATGTATTCCACCATGTTTGAACTGGTCAAGTTCGGCTATGCCAGCGCGATGTCCGTGGTGTACTTTCTGGTCATCATGGCGGTGCTGGGCGTGGTGGCGCTGTTCATCAGCCGGTTCGTGATTTACCAGGAATGAGGAAAAGGAGGAAATGACATGAAGGCTGGTCAAAAGAAGCTGGACGCCAAGGTGCGCATGCAGCGTACCGGCAAGCTGCTGGGCAGGATTGTGTTCTACGTGGTCTGCCTCTGTCTGGCGTATCAGCTGCTCTACCCGGTTTTATACATGATCTCCATGTCCATCCGTGAGCCTTCGGACATGAACGATCCTTCCATCATCTGGGTGGCAAAGCATTTTACACTGGATAATTTCGCCGATGCAATCAAGTCTATGAACTTCTGGAACGCCTTCCGGGTCAGTCTGACGTTGTGCATCGTATGCGGTGTGCTGGATGTGTTCTCCTGCGCGATTGCGGGCTACGGCTTTGCCCGCTTTGACTTCTGGGGCAAGAAGGCGCTGTTCGTCCTGGTGATCTTCACCATGGTCGTGCCTACGCAGACGCTGGTGCTGCCCTTGTACATGCGCTGGCGCTATGCGGATTTCGGCGGTATTGTCGGGCTGTTCAACGAGCAGGGCTTTGTGAACCTGATCGGTACGCTCTGGCCGCTGATTATCCCCGCAGCACTGGCGATGGGCGTGCGCAGCGGTCTGTACATCTTCATCTACCGGCAATTTTTCATCAATCTGCCTGTGGCACTGGAGGATGCCGCCTACATCGACGGCGCAGGCCCCTACCGCACCTTCTTCAGCATCATGCTGCCCAACATTAAGAACGCCATCATCACGGTGTTCCTCTTCTCCTTCGTATGGAACTGGGGCGAGTACTACCTGTCCAAGCAGTTCCTGGGTTCCACGGACCGGTCGATCATGGTGGCGCTGTCCGCCATCCGCCGCGACCTGGCGAGCTTGTCCTCCCTGGCGGGCACGCAGATCGGCTCCAACCCCGAGAAGGTCGCCACCCGTGTCATGGCCGGCTGTCTGCTGACGGCTGCGCCCATGCTGATCATGTTCATCTTCACCCAGCGCTTTCTGGCGGACAGCATTGAGCATATCGGCATCAAGTAATCCCGTGTTCCTGTGAATTTAGGGCGGAAAGCCTTAAAGAATAAAAAAGGAGGTATCCCCATGAAGAAGTTCCTGTCCCTGTTCCTGGCCCTGGTCATGATGGCCGCACTGGTTCCCGCTGCGATGGCGGAGGAGACCATCACGATCATCTGGCACACCACCAAGGAAGTCTACGAGAATAATCTGGCTACCAACCCCGACACCGCCTTTGACGCTGTTTGGAGCGTTGTGCCCGCCTTCGAAGAGAAGTACGGCGTGAAGGTTGACGTCCGTGCGGTTGCCTGGGGCGACATGCTGTCCACCGCTGTGAGCATGGTCAACAACGGCGAGTCCGTCGACCTGGTGCAGGCGAACGACCAGTCCTTCCCGGTCTATCCCGCCCGCAACATGCTGCTGCCCATCTCCGATTACGTTGACGTGAACGATCCTGTCTTCACCGCCAGCGCCACCAACGCCTTCACCTTCGGCGGCAAGCCCTACGCTGTGGGCGCTGTGGCGACTCCCGTTGTCCTCTACTACAACGTTGATCTGTTCGAGAGCAACGGCATCGACCTGCCCCGCGACCTGTACGAGGCCGGCGAGTGGGATTGGGAAGCCTTCCGCAAGGCTGCCATGGCCCTGACCTTTGACTCCGACAACAACGGCGAGAACGACGTGTTCGGCTTTGGTTTCTGGGATACTGACTATGTGCACTTCCTGGCTTCCAACGGCACCTCCAACCTGATCTACAATGCGGACGGCACCATCTCCACCGGCTACCTGACCGAGGCTGGCATCGAGACCATGACCTTCCTGCAGAACGCCTACACCGTGGACAAGTACATGTACGTTTCCGCTTCTGGCGATGACTTCGTGGCTGGCTTCAAAAACGGCAAGCTGGGCATGACCTTGGAATACGGCTTCGCTTACATGAGCAAGGCCCTGAACGGCGACTTCGACTTCGAGGTTGACTGGGTTCCCATGCCCCGCGGCCCCAAGATGGACATCAACACCGGCATGTGCGCTCTGACCGGCTGGGGCATCGGCATCACCTCCGCCAACCCCACCGCGGCTGCCAACTTCATCAAGATGTCCTGCGAGATGGAAGCTGAGTTCGCCAACAAGAACAACACCGCCCTGTACGGTGCGGAGGCTGTTGCTGAGATGAACGAGCTGGCTGCCCGCAGCGTGTTCGTGCCGATCGGCATCGACAAGTACTGGGACAACAACCACACCGTGTTCACCGGCCTGCGCTCCAACGAGCCCGTTGTGAACTTCCTGACCATCGCTGAGGAGCAGGTGAAGTCCGGCTTCGAAAGCACCATGAGCAACTAATTCCAAAAAAACCGCCAGCCGGCTCGGAGCAATTCGGGCCGGCTGGCATACGAAAAGAATGTAAATTCAGGAGGATGTGCCATGTTCATGAAGAAAAGAATCATTGCCTTCTGTGCTGCACTGCTGATGATGCTCCAGTGCTGTATTGCTGGCGCATCTGAATTGAAGAAGGAGCCGGATATGCTTCTGACCAATGAGCGTACCTGGGATATCCGTAACGCGCAGTATACCATCTTTGCCAAGCCTCCGGTGGGCTGGGTCGGAGATGTGATGCCCATGGTCGGTGATGAGGATTCCGGTGAGCTGCGTCTGTTCTATCTGCAGGACTGGCGTGACGGAAAGCCCACCTATCACCCGTTCCATTCCTTTACCACCAGCGATTTCGTGCATTACACCTACAATGGCGAGGATATCCCCGTCACAAACATCAGCCATTACGACATGGCACTGGGTACCGGCTCGGTGACGAAGGTGGGAGATACCTACCATGCCTTCTACACCGGCAACAATCCGCATTTCTACAATCAGGGCAAGCCCCGCGAGTACATCCGCCATGCCATCAGCACGGATGGATTGCAGTCCTTCGTCAAGATGGAGAAGGAGACCTTCACCATGGATCAGGATGATGGCTACAACCGCCATGATTTCCGAGACCCCTACCTGTTCTGGAATGAGGAGGGGCAGGAGTGGTGGCTGCTGATCACCGCTGTCAAGGACAATCGGGGCGTGGTTGCCCGCTATCACTCCCAGGACCTGAATCATTGGGAGAAGATGGAGCCGCTGTGCGACATCCGCGGCGGCATCATGGAGTGCCCCGACCTGTTCAAATGGGGCGATTACTGGTATCTTGTGTATTCCACCGACTGGACAACCCGCTACCTGCGGGCTGAATCCCTCGAAGGACCCTGGGTGCATCCGCCGATGACTGCCTTTGACAGCCACGGCTTCTATGCCGCAAAGACCGGCGTGCTTAACGGCAAGCGCTACCTGTGCGGCTGGATCGGTACCCGCGGCGGTTACTCCGGCGAATTCAAGGACACCTCCGAATGGGATTGGGCCGGCAATCTGGCGGTGTTTGAACTTGTGCAGGATGAGGATGGCTGGCTGAAGGTCAAGCTGCCCGAAACCATCCGCACGGCCTTTGGCGAGCCGGTTCCGATGACCTACAAGGTAATCGGCGGCACTGCAGAGGCTCAGGAAAATGACATTACCATCATCGGCGACAAAAATGGCGGCGGCGTGACCTTCGGGAATCTCCCGGACGGGCCGGTGCTGATCAGCACGACGGTGGTGATCTCAAAGGATGCGCGTGCGGCGGGCTTCTTCTTCGGCGGCGACAATTTTATGAAGGCGCTGGCGGTGGAGCTGAACATGAAGCACGAGCAGCTCCGCTATGACAACAGCCTGGTTGCCCGTATGCGCTATGTGGCAGAGGCCTCATATATCAGCCGGGATATCAATACCAGCGAGCGCACCTATCAGCTGGATATTCTGATCGACAACGATATTGCGGTCTGCTTCCTGGATGGCCGTGAGGCGCTGTCTACCCGCATATATAAGATGCCGCAGATGCCCTGGGGGGTCTATGTGGCGGATGGCACAGCCGTTTTCCAGAATATCACCATGCGCATGCTCAAGGGATAAGGAACGAAGGACGGAAAAGGACATGACGATGCTCGAACGGGCAAACGCTTTTATTGCTGCCAACAAGGATCAGGTAAATCCTCGTTATCGCCCCCGTTTTCATGCGATTCAGCCCATTGGCTGGATCAACGACCCCAATGGATTCCACTTTGACGGCGAATACTATCACCTGTTTTATCAGTATTACCCCTACGCTGCCCATTGGGACAGCATGCACTGGGGTCACTGGCGCAGCAGGGATCTGGTGCACTGGGAGGACCTGCCAGTCGCGATGGCGCCGGATCAGCCCTATGACGCAGCGGGCTGCTTCTCCGGTACGGCCAAGCCGGACGGCAAGGGCGGCGCTTACATTCTGTACACCGGTGTGTCCAAGGATGAGACTGAAAAGGATATTCAGCAGCAGTGCCTTGCATATTTTGACGGCACAAGGATTGAAAAGTGTAGCCTGAACCCGGTCATTCCCTTTGAAATGCTGCCGGAAGGCTATGTGCGCCATGACTTCCGCGACCCTTGCCTGATCAAGGTGGCAGACGGCTGGCGGGCCATCATGGCGGCGGGGCACAAGGATGGTACCCGCCTGGTGTGCTGTTCCTCCAGGGATCTGGAAAACTGGACGTATGACGGCGCGTTTATGCCCACAGTCAGCCTGATGCCGGAATGCCCTGATGTGATTGAGTTGGACGGTAAGACGGTTGTATGGTACTCTTGCGTGGAATACGAGGGAGAATTGACGGACAATACCCGTCCCGTGGTGTACAGCGTGGGTGATATGAAGGACAACAGCACGCGCTTTGAGGGCTCCCCGCTGGCTGTGCTGGATCATGGTACGGACTGTTATGCCACCCAGAGCTGTGCAGGCCATGACGGACAGCAGATCTCCATCAGCTGGATGGCCTCCTGGAACAGTAAGTTCCCCACGGCGAAGCTGGGACATGGCTGGTCCGGCATGATGACGCTGCCCCGCGTGCTGCATCTGTGCGGCGACCGTCTGGTGCAGCAGCCTGCACCGGCGCTGGAAGGAGCCCGTCACAACGAGGTCAAGGCGGTGCAGACGGTGGATGCGGCCCATCCTGCAGTGCTGGATGTGTGCGCCAAGCATGCGGAGATCCAACTGGAAGCGGAGGTGTCTGCTGCCAGGACGCTCACCCTGGAGCTGATGCGCACCTGCGATGAAGCCGTCCGCCTCACCTGGGAGAACGATATGCTGACCCTGGATCGTACGACGCTTTCCCTGTGCAGCGACAGCGAGATGACCAAGACGATGTCCATGCCGCTGGTAGCAAAGGATGGCCGCATCAGCCTGCGGGTCTATGTGGACGCCTGTGCGGTGGAGGTCTTTGCAGAGGGAGAAACGATGACCGCGCTGGCTTTCCCGGTGGGAGAGGATTACGGCGTGGCCGTCAAGGCGGAAGGCAAGGCGGATGTGACGCTGACCTGCTGGGAGATCGCCTGAGAGATCGGAAGGGAGTGTTATGTATGGCCGATGTGGTTGCGCTGGGTGAACTGCTGGTTGACTTTGTGTGCAAGGAAACGGATGAGATCGGATATCCGACGCTGGTAGGCAAGCCTGGCGGCGCGCCCGGCAATTATCTGGCAGCGGTGAAGAAGTACGGCGGCTCCTGCGCGATGATCGGCAAGGTCGGCGAGGACGCCTTTGGCCGTCTGCTGTGCCAGACCCTTGCGGACGCCGGCATCGACCTGAGCGGCGTCATCCGCGCGGAGGACTGCTTCACGACAATGGCTTTCGTCACCCTGGATGAAACGGGCAACCGCCATTTCAGTTTTGCGCGTAAGCCCGGTGCGGATATCTGCCTGCGGTCGGATGAGGTCAATGAAGCTCTGATCCGGGATTGCAGGGTGTTCCATTTCGGCACCCTGTCCATGACGGACGATCCGGCCCGGGAAGCTACCCGGTATGCGATCCGCCTGGCAAAGGCGCAGGGCAAGGTGATTTCACTGGATCCCAACCTGCGCAAGCCGCTGTGGCCCAGTGAGGCTGCGGCGAAGGAAGCGATCGAATGGAGCCTGCATCAGGCAGATGTGGTGAAGATCAGTGATGAGGAGATCGACTTCCTGTGGGGCATTTCCCCGGAGGAGGGCGCGCAGAAGCTGCTTCGCGAATACGGTGTGTCCCTGGTATATGCGACGCAGGGCCCAAAGGGCTGCCATGCAGCGAACAAGTTGGGCTGCGTCACCGTGGAAACGCCCAAGGGCATCCATGCGGTGGATACCACCGGTGCGGGCGATATCTTCGGCGGCAGCGCCATGAGCCAGTTGCTGAAGAACGGCAAGCATCCTGGTGAGCTGATCGCGGAGGAGCTGAAGGACATTGTCCGGTTTGCCTGCTGTGCTGCGAGCCTATCCACCCAGAAGCAGGGCGGCATTTCCAGCGTACCGGAGGAAGCGGAAGTGCGTGCTCTGGTGAATACAATGGCATAATCGCAGAAGCCCCAACCGGGAACCTGCATGTATGGGGCTCATCCGCAAGGACGGGTCCCTTTTGCATATCAATCAGTAAAGGAGCGTTGGCATATGAGCAAGCAGGAAATCTTCTACACATCCCCCAATGGTGCGGGCGGCGATATCATTCCCTTTTATGATAATGGGGAGTACCGGCTGTTCTTCCTGGGCAAGGGCTGGACCTGTGTCAGCACAAAGGATCATCTGCACTTTCACGATGAATACAAAACCGGTATCTATGGCGGTACGGGCTCCGTGCTGAAGGTGGACGGCGTGTACCACATGTTCTACTGCAAGTTTACCTTCCACCCCTACATGCGCCAGTATGTCTGCCATGCCACCAGCGAGGATATGGTCAATTGGGTGGAGCATCCTGCGGAGACCTTCCAGCCGGATGATGTGATCTACGAAATGAGCGACTGGCGCGATCCCCACGTCATCTGGAACGAAGAGGAGCAGTGCTGGTGGATGCTGCTGGCGGCCCAGGCCAAGGGCAAGACGATGCGCAAAGGCTGTGTGGGTCTGTGTACCTCCAGGGACTTGACACACTGGGAGATCCAGCAGCCGCTCTATGCACCGCAAACCAACCAGAGCGCCAGCGAATGCCCGGACATCTTCCGGTGGGGAGATTGGTGGTATCTGACCTACTCAGTGTACACTGATCGGTTTGTGACGCTCTACCGCAAGGCTCGCTCTCCCCGCGGGCCCTGGATCACCCCGGATGTGGATACCTTCGACACCCGCTGCTTCTATGCCGCCAAGCACGCCACTGATGGTGCGGAACATCTGATGTACGGCTGGAATCCCACGCGCGAAAAGAACCTGTGGGATTTCAATCCCCAGAAGTACCCCGGGCAGGATTACAACACCTGGGACTGGGGCGGAACGATGATTGCCCATAAGCTGATCCAACAGGAAAACGGCGACCTGTCCGTTACTGTGCCTGAAGCAGTGGATGCAGCCTTCACCGAGCCTGTCGGGCTGAAAATGACTCCCTTGAACGGCAGTTGGCAGCTGGGTGCAGACGAAGCCGAGGTGGATTCCCCTTATGGCTATGCCAGCCTGCTGATGAACCGGGTGCCGGAGTGCTGCAAGCTGGAAATGACGGTCCGCTTTGATAAAGCGCCCCGGGAATTCGGTGTGGCGCTGCAGGTGGATCAGGACTTTGCAATGGGTTACTATCTGAACTTCGAGCCTAAGCGGAACCGCGTGCAGTATAAGACTGGCCTGAGAATGTACGAGGACGGCGGCAAAATGTTCCCCTACGAAGTGGAGCAGGAGCGGCCTATCAAATGGGAAGCAGGCCGTGATTATAAGGTCCGTATCTTTGTGCAGGGGTCGATCCTGCTGCTGTATGTGGACGATCAGATTGCCTTGGGCACCCGTATGCTGGACAGGAGCGGCAAGCAATTCGGCCTGTTTGTGTCCGACGGCAGCGCATCCTTTAAGCAGATCCGTCTGTGGGAATGATCAGGAGGGAATATCATGGCACAGATGCATTGTAATTTTTTCTCCTACTCTCTGGGCTACCCGGTAGATATTGAGGTGACGCTGCCGTCTTTCACGTCCTGCAACCTGCATTTGCCCCACACCCACGCGCTGCCGGGAAAATTCCCGGTGCTGTATCTGCTGCATGGGCATGGCAATGACTATCAGGCATGGCTGCGCTACACCAGCGCAGAGCGCTATGCGGAGGAATACCGCATGGCTGTGGTGACCTTTTCCTGCCACAACAAGGCCTACCAGAACGCTCCTCTGGGGGAGAATTTCTATGACTTCCTCAACGAGGAGCTGCCGGAGTTTGTGGAAAACTACTTCCCCGTTTCCGACAAATCTGAGGAGCGCTACATTGCGGGCCTGTCTATGGGTGGATACGGCGCGCTGCTGCACGGGCTGACCAATCCCGGCAAATATCGTGCCATCGGCGCATTTTCTCCCGGTATCCCGGCAGAAAATGCAGATCCTGATCTGAACAGGATCGCCCGGTTCAATCTGTTTGATGTAACCTGCAAGGCGCTGGCTTCCGGGGAAAAACTGCCGGATCTGTTCATGTGCATCGGCGATGGGGATTTCCTCTACGAGCGGGTGACAAGCTACCGCAAGGCCTTCCTGGACGGGTGGACGGCATCCCGCTGCCGGTATGATGACGTTCCCGGCTATGAACATGAATTTGCCTTCTGGGATAAGGAACTGGTGGAATTCCTGGAGTGGATCCGCCGGGAGGATGCGTACAGCAAAATGGGCAAGAACAAGGTGTAAGGCAATACCGCACAAATGAGTTGGTGCGGTGGCGAATGCATTTTTCGTCAGATGCAATTGCAGATTTTGAAGGTTTACTGGCGGTAAATCGAGAAGTCTGCAAGCAGCAGATGGCGGAAAAGGCATCGCCAACGCTGCCAACGAATTGTGCGGTATTGCCGTAAAAATATGAACCGCTGCTTATGCCTCAGCGGCACAGGCAGCGGTTCTTACGATACGGTTCAGAAGACTTCAATGCGGGAGTTAAGCTTGATGGTTCGTTTGGTTGCGTCAGGATTCTGCATACGGTCAAACAGCAGCATACACAGGGAGGATGCGATCTGCTTGCGGCTAACGTTGAACGCTACGAGCATTTTTTCGTTAATAACCAGATCATGGGTGGTCTCAAACACTACAAGCCCGGAGTTTTCCGGCAGCGTGATTTGCTCATCCCGGACGGCATTCATCAGCTGAATGGCGATCATGGCATTGGCACAGACGAACACCTCGGGAATATCCAGCGAACGAAGTGCACGTCGGTAGGAGTCCGGCTGATGCATCAATTTGTCCGAAGTGAGGATGGAGTGCTTTTCATGGCTGCTCAGTCGGAAATCGGCCAGTGCAAGGCGGAAATAGTCATATCGGTTGCGGAAACCGGCACAGTGGTCAGGATCTCCAACAAAGCCAAACCGGGTATATCCTTTCTGGTAGAGCGTTTCAATAGCAGCATACAGCCCTCGCTCCCCCTGCAGGACAATATCAAAGGGGATTTCGATGTCATCGGTGTCAATGGCGCAGTCAAAGAATACACAGGGCTTGCCGCATTCCACGATCCTCCGGACATAGTCGTGATCCAGCAGCTCCAGACCGATTACGCCGTCTGCCGACTGCAGCAGGGAAGGAATTACACCACGCCGGATTTCCTCGAGGGACATATACTGCATGGTGATCGTGGCGCCCCGGGCTCTGGCAAGATGCTGCAGCTGTAGGTTCAGCGGCCCGAAGAAGGGGCTGATCAGCTGGTGATCCTTGCAGATCAGAAGGATGGTGGAAGGTTCCGTGGGCTGCAGCCGCGTCACATGGGAGCCCATCATCTTATAATTCATTCGGACGGCCTGATCCAGCACGCGCTGGCGGGTTTCATTGCTAATGCCGGCACTGCCGTTCAGGGCTTTGGATACCGTATTGCGGGACAAGCCTAAAGCATTGGCGATGTCGGCAATGCTGACTCTGTTGGACATCGTGAAAGCAACCGCCTTTCTTCTCATTGGAAGGAAAAAGAAAAACTGGAAGAGCATATCAAGTATACCATTTGCAACGATTGATTGTCAAATGTAACGCGGATGCAATATTATTGAGTACATTTGCCCCATGTACAGTGCAGAAAGAAAGCCACGGAGGGGATATGGTGGAACAGTGGCGGCCAATCAAACAGAAGTTTGATGAAATGTATGAAAGGTTCATTGAACATATTGAGCAGCGGGGTGTTGAGATCCCGGACAGTGGGATTCTGGCTGGTCCGGTTTGCCCCGTCAGGCCGATGATCGAGGCTGGTCAGATCCGTTGGCGGGACATGGGGTGGGACAACGCCCATTTCCCGTTGGATTATCGTCTGTTGATGCAGAAGGGCATTCCTGGGATCATCGCATGTGCCAGCGAACCGCACCAGGACTTGACACCCACGCAGCAGATGTACCGGGCGCTGATTGCCGATTGCTGGATCAGAATTCGGGAATATGTCCGCCAGCATGGGGAGGCTGCACTGTCCAGGGCGGCAGAGAGGCCTGCGGAGGCTGATCGATTGAAGCGAATGGCCTTCAACTGCCTGAAGCTGACCAGCCATGCCCCGGAAACCTTTGAGCAGGGGTTGCAGCTGTTCTGGTTCATCTGGAGGCTGAGAAGCAACTTTACCTCCTGTATCGGGCGCATGGATGTGCATCTGCAATCGTTGTATGAGCGGGATGTGCCGCAACGGATCAGCCGGGAAGAAGCGTTGGCGCTGCTGTGCGAGCTGTGGGAGAAGCTCAATGCGGTGTACGCAGGCGATACGCTGATGAATCTGATGCTTGGTGGTGTGGATGCAGAAGGAAAGGATGTGTCCAGCGACCTGTCGGTGCTGATCATGGAAGCGACGATGCGGGTTGCCAGGCCGGAACCACATATCAACGTGCGCATCCATGCAAACAGCCGGGCGGACTTCCTGGATGCAGCAGCCCGGCTGATCGCCATGGGCCAGGGGCAGGGTGTGCTTTATTATGACGAGAACATCATCCCAAACCTGGTTGCCAGAGGGGTGCCGCTGGAATATGCCCGGCAGTATGCCAATGACGGCTGCACGGAAATCACCTTTGACGGCCTCAGCGGCATCTGGTTCTGGCAGATGGAGTCTGTCAAGAGCCTTGAACTGGCGCTGTTCCGTGGCCAGGAGAACCCCAGTACGCCCTTCAACCCCTATACGAAATGGGCACATTTCCAGAAACCAAGCGTGTACCGTACACGCCTGACGCTCGGCCATGACAGCGGCGATTTTGCCCGGATGACCAGCTTTGACGAGGTATATGCAGCTTTCCTGGATCAATACGGTTATCAGATCGACCGCTATATGGATGTACTGGCCCGGGAAGTTCTGAAGAATGCGGCGGAGGATGTGTTTCACACATCTCCCATCGTGGCGGGCTTGAATGAGATAACCCTTGATACCGGCGTGGATCCCATGCGGGGCGGCTGGGCGGTAGAGAATTATCAGCTGCTGTCAGGCTCCATTCCTACGCTGGCGGATGCTCTGTATGCTATTCGGGAGGGCGTTTTTGAACGCGGTCTGTGCACGATGAAAGAACTGATCCATGCGCTGAGCGTGGATTTTGAGGGGTTTGAAGACCTTCGCCTTGCTTTGAAGAAGCTGCCAAAGTTCGGCAATGATGTCGATGCGGTGGATCAGCTGGCAGCAGACCTAGCAGCTTTCTTCTGCGACCGTGTGGAAAACTATCCTACGCCGCTGGGCGTCAAGCCTCTGCCGGGCATCTACAACATTGATTTCAACACTTTCGCAGGGTCTGTCGGCGCTACGCCGGACGGCCGCAAGGGCGGAGATCTGATTTGCGAACACTATTCACCTACGCCGGGCAATGCGAAAAACGGGCCGACTGCTGTCATTCAGTCGGCCGCGAAGGCAGATCTGAAGCGGGGTTGTGCGTCCTCACCCTTGTATCTGGTGCTTCCCCGGGGCCTTGGTGCGGTGGACGCCAAACTGATCCGGCAGATGATGAAGGGCTGCGGTGAAGCCGGTTTGCCGGTGGTCAGCATCTCCATCTATGACAAAAGCGCGCTGGAGGACGCCCTGCTTCACCCGGATAAGCATGAAGACCTGGTCGTAAGGGTGTGGGGCTTCAATGCGCGCTTCATTGATCTGGATGAAGGCCTGAAACGTCATGTAATGAGCCGCATCCTGTAAGGAGGAAGATATCATGGGCCTTGTAATGGATGTTCAGCGTTTTTCGCTGCACGACGGGCCTGGCATCCGGGCAACTGCCTTTCTGATGGGCTGCAACCTGCGCTGCCGGTGGTGTCATAATCCGGAAAGCTGGCTCATGACCCAGAGGATGCTATTCTACGGGAATCGATGCAGACAATGCGGAAACTGTGTGCCATTGTGCCCCAAGGGGGCGCATTGCTTTGATGCTCAGGGACATCATATCAACCTGCAGCTCTGCATAGGCTGCGAAAAGCTGGAGCAGTGTGCATCGTGCTGTCCCGTGGAAGCCATGATGGTATGCGGGCGTGAATATACGCCGGAGGAGCTTGTCAGCCTGCTAGCCAGGGATCGCATCTTCTACGGAGAGGATGGCGGTGTAACCTTTTCCGGCGGTGAAGCGATGCTGCAGGAGGAATTTCTGCTACATTGCCTGATGCTCTGTAAGGCGCAAGGATTGCACATCTGCGTGGATACAGCTGCAAATGTTTCCCAGGACAGCATCCGGCGCATTGCTGCGTTATGCGATCTTTTCCTGATTGACCTGAAGGCGATGGACGAAGCGCGTCATCAGCGGCTGTGTGGTACGGACAACCGGCAGATTCTGAAGAATATTCGACTTTTGGGGGAAATGGGGAAACCAATCTGGATACGGATTCCGCTGGTGCAAAGTGAAAACACGCAGCCAGAGGAACTGCATTCAATGGTGGATTTCCTCATGGAGATACCCACTGTCCAGCAGGTGGATCTGTTTCCTGTCATGAATCATGCGCAGGATAAGTATCGGGCGCTCAACCTCGAAGATGAACGCTTCAACGAAGGAACCGATGGGCATCTGTTGGTTGAAAATGCACGGCTGACACTGCAGCAAAGAAGCGACAGAAGACTGAATGTGCGCAGCTTGCTATAATCAGGGAGAGCCGGCCCGAGCTGTGTTATATCATGCATATCAGCACCGCCTAGTTGATCTTTGGAATCATGCTGATCAGGGAAGCAAAGACCTAAAAATCTTTCGACGCGTAATATCATAGGCTTGATACTGTTCCCGCTTTGCGGTCATCAATTCGCGGATATAATCTTCCATGAATTGAAAATCAGGTTCCCCATCATCAGTCACAGGAAGCATGACTCGCATCTTTTTAATACGGATGTCGTTTATTTCGCGGTTGAAATTGAAATTTGAGCCTTGCTGCTCCAAAACTGTAATCAGGAACAAGTAAATATACTCATTTGCTTCTTTACATTCAAGACTCGTAATATGGTCGCTCGCCACAAACGCAAATGGCTCATAGAACGCGGTACCAACACTTCCGCTATTGGCAAGGCTGATGCAATTCTTAAACACTCGCGTTCCCTCAGTTGCTTCTATGTAATCATCGACACCATTATTATTGGCAGTGGAGGACACATAGGGCACTATACCCGGAATGTGGTCTGCATTTTTTAATCGTTTTCCTCGCTGGATATTCTGAAATATTTCAGGGACAGCAAAATCCTTCCAGTCTCGTTCATCAAGCTTCATCATTTGCGGCACCCCCTGTGAACAGGTATTCCCGGTTTTGCATGATCATGGAGAATTCAAAGCTTAGATAATCCCCAATCGCTTTCTCAAAATCTGCTTCAGTTGGAATCTCATCGTTAAAGTAGTAGAAGCTGTGCAACCATTCATCATCGGCCTGCGCCGTTGATTCCACACAAAACTTGCTCGGTGCCTCTGTGCGACCAAACCACACATCCAAAAGATGCTGCTTTTTATCTTTGGCGGAATCACCTTCAACAAGGCCAATGTGTGCTCTGACCTCGTACCCATCATTCCTGAAATCAATAAACTTACATATTTTATCAGTCGGATGGGGCTCATGAGCAGTAAATACCGCAATAACCGGATTTGTGCCGACTCCGTAAAATGTATCTGTGTTGCAGGTAATCACACCTTCAAGCGTGTGATGCATCATGATGCTCTCTTTGAAGTGTTGCTCATCTTTTGTCTTTCCTGTCATGGAAGACTGTGGGACAATGACCGCCGCTTTGGCTCCTTTCACAAGAGAATCAAGAAGATGCTCCACAAAGGAGAGTTCGTATTGGCTTGGGTCGGCTTTTGTTCCCTGCGAATACGGAGGATTCATCATGCCGATTGTCGCACCCTTTTGCTGCACCAGCGCCGGATTCTGCTTTAGAAAGTCCTGGCATTGAATATTGCTGTTGCCGTCTTCTCTGAGGATCATATTTGTACAGGCAATGGCAAACATATTGCTTTGTAATTCAAAGCCGTGAAGCTGCTTTTTGCGAATGTTTTTTCTTACAGTCTGGTCGTCACCCGCAGCATAGTCCATTCTGTGCATAGCAGCGACAAGAAATCCAGCCGTTCCACAGCAGGGGTCAAGCACGATATCCGTCGGCTGAACATCAAGCAGGTCGCAGAAGAGTTCGCAGATGTGTGCCGGTGTTAAAATAATACCCAACGACTGCCCATCACCACCGCTATAGCTCATAAATTCGCCATAGAAGCGGCCAATGAAGTCTTCCGCAGAGGATTTGTATTTGATACTATCGAAGACCCGTTCCTTCAAGAACTCCGTGTAAAACTTCAATGGCGTCTTCCCGAGCTTTTCGTCTTTTTCGTTCAGCCGTGCACTTGTGCGGATGATAGCAAATTCGCTCATAAGCTTATCACGTTTTGCGTCCGGTCCGACATTGGAGGATTTCAGGCGGCGCTGTATTGCCTCGCAGATCAACTGGCCGTCTGTCGTAATTCCGTCGCCTTTGAGGTTGTCAACAGAAAAGAATTGGTCGTCCAATGCGAGAAGTATACCAGAGACCACGAGGGGCTTGTCCTGATCCTTCAGCGATCCGTATGTACGTAGATATTCATGTAGCTCCGCAGCATCCTTGAGGATTTCTTCTGTCGTCTTTTCAACGTCTGTTTTCTCCTCCAGGACGTTCCGAACATAGTATTCTTGAATGTTCTACTCAGTAAACATGGCAAAGGACTCAACGTCAGGGAGGTGTCTGTAGCTTTCCCTATCGTCGACATACAGCGGGGTTATTTTGTGATGTCTGGAATCGCCGGAAACCCCTATCGCAAACACCTTTCTGAATGAACTTTTCTGCGCAATGTGCTTTGCATAGAAATATGCACCATTCACTGCGAAGTCAGTTACTGCTTTCGTAGAGGTATCAAGTATCCCGGAATCAGTGAGCTTGATATGCTGTCCCAGATCAGCTTTGTCCTCAATGACAATAACAAAGTCGTTTACAACAGCAACATACTCCGGAAACCCAGTCTTTCCGGTCCCTCTTTTGGAGGCAGAAGAAAGGGCCTCGCCAATCTCCTTAACATCGCTTCCCTGTGGCGTGTATTGAATGCCGCATTTATCGAGTTGACCGGCTACCCATAAATCGGTCTTTACTTCTCTCTTTGACATGTTAATCACCAATCCTTATCCGTACATCTCAATCGAATATCGGTCATCTACAGAATGTTAGTTGCAGACTCCGCCGCCCCCAAGAACATCACATCATAAATCGGCAAATACGTGATCTTTCCATTTGTCGTAATCTCGCGGGCATTCGACAGAACAAAAGCCTTTTTCACATGATAATCATCATTTTTCACAAAGTTATTCAGCGCGCTGTGAACGGTGTAATCCTTGCCGGACTTCACCTCAATGGGAACGGCGGAGAGGCTGTCATAATCATCAATCAGATAATCAACCTCGCCTTTGCTGCGGTTATCGTAATAGTACAGGTTGAAGCCATGGGCGATCAGTTCGCTGGCAACAACGCTTTCATAGACCGATCCAAGGTTGATGCTCCGCTCATCTTCCAGAATCGCACGGATATTGTTGCCGTACAGGATAGCGGTCAAAATTCCGACATCGTTCAGATACAGCTTCAGCAGGTTTTTACCGGAGGATTCAATCAGAGGGAAGGTCGGTGTTGAGATGGCTTGCACGTTTAACGCAATGCCTGCGCTGATCAAATACTCGAATTCATCCTCATAGTTGGCGAAGGTGCTGCCCTTTTTGCCTTCGATCCGCTGCGCGACCACGCGCTTCTTTTTGTTTTCCAAGTTGGAGGGAATTTGATCGTAGATCCGACGGATTTTCAGCTTGTTCTCCTCATCGTACTTGGAAGCGTCAGCCGCATAGTAATCGTGAATCTCGCGCTGGATTTCCCGCACGGCCTGGATATTCTTCGTGTCCAGATAAGCATTAACCGCAGCCGGAAGCCCACCCACCAGAAGGTAACGCTTGAAGGTGTCCATGATCTTCGCATGCATGGCCTCATCCAGCGATTCCTGCGCCTCAAACTTCTTGCGCAGCGCGTCAATCGCAAACGCATTCATGCCGTTGGCATAAAGGAATTCCTCAAAGTCCAATGGGAACATACGCACCCTGCGAATACTCCCAATAGGAATGGAAGTGGTTTGCGCAAGCGTTACGCCCAGCAAAGAGCCGCTGGCGATATAGGTAAACCGATTGTCGTCCCGAAGGAACTTCAGCATCGTAAGCAAATGAGGATAAGCCTGAATCTCATCAATGAAAATCAGGGTATCTTTTGCTTCGCCCATCAGTTCACCCTTGATTGCGCTGACACGAAGGTAGAAATCATCTATCGTTTTTGCGTTCTCAAACAGCCTGTCGCCGATGGAATCTTCCAGCATGTTGATCTCAATGAAATTGGGAAACAGCCTCTTTCCAACATGGCGGATAATATATGTTTTTCCGACCTGACGCGCACCGTCAATCAATAAAATGCGCTCAGAGTCCGATCGCAGATGCTCTTCAATCAGCTCTGCGATTTTTCGTTTGAGCACGATTAATCACCTCGCGAGAATTTTTCAATGCTATTATAACCTCAAATAGTCAACTTTTCAATATGTATTTTGCTTTCTAAATCAAACTTTTCAAACTAAACGGCATTAGACAGACCGACAGCCGACAGTCGGAAGGAGCTAGTCATGATAACGCTTTATTGAATTCAAAAGTGCCTGAGCCGAATTCGCCAAGGAAAGCTTTCAATTAGTGTTTCCACTTTGCTTTGATTTTTGCATAAAGGTACAGCAGACAATATATAGCCGACGGCAGGAGGTGATGCTGGCATGATTCGCGGGCTGATTGATGGCTGTCGATACTCGTGAAAAGGTATTTCAAAAAAATTTCCGCCAGAGATTTCCAAAAAGTACGATTTTGGACATTAAACAGTGCGGGGAGAAAACGACGACGATCCGCGTTCTGAAAAAAATTTCTGGAGGTGGTGTCACTTGCCCGGAATTATACATAGGAGGGTGAGGGGTATCATTAACAGCCAGGAAAGGAGAAAGCCTCACGGGGATCCAAAGCGAAAAAATTCCACTTACCGGTGTCACTTTGCCCGAATTTTTACATATAAGGATGCAGGGGATAAATAGCGGGCTGGAATGGAGGCAGTCTTGCGGAGTCCCAAACAAATTTTCAGACACCGGTGTCACTTTGCCCCAATTTTCCCATATAGGGGTGGCGGGGATTACGCCAGAGAGAAAAAAGGACGGGAAATCATGATGAACACGAGACGAAACGCAGATGCAATCCGGCAGCTCATGAAAAGCCCGGTATGGGCTGACGATGGAGCAGTGAAGCTGTATCTCTACTGCCTGGCCATGGCAAGCCATAATCAGTATTGTTGGCGCGGGCTGCAGCTCCAGCCGGGCGATATGCCCCTGTCAGAGCGAAAAACGGCAAAAGCGCTCTGCTGGTCCAGGGACAAGCTGCGCCGCAGGATGCGGATGCTGGAAGCGCAGGGCATGGTGACGATCCAATCGATCCCCAACGTGGGAACAATGCTGCACGTGGTGAACTGGCCTGTTGCTGACACTGCCGTGTTGAAAAATGGACCAGTTTGGCTCCATGATGGAGCCATCACAGAGGTGTGGGATGTTCAGGATTGTACCGGTTACCCGTGGGCTGCCCAGCAGGCATGGTATCAGGATGATACCAGTTACCAAGCAACCGGTATCGCCGTGAGACCAACAGATGCTCAAGATCAAACCGGTACATTGGTAAGACCTAACCCATATAAAAAGAATATATATACTTCTTCTTTAGGGTATGGGATGAAGACTGAACCAGATCGCTTTTCGGAGATATGGTTTGCCTATCCGCAGAACAGGCGGATAAACCGTGAGGCTGCAGCAGAGCTGGTGGAGAAGGCACTGAATGACGGCGCGACAGTGGATAGCATCCTCGCAGCGCTGGAAGCAGAGAAGCAAACCGTGGATTGGTCGACAGCGAATGGTCAGTATGTTCCCGGTATTGTGAAGTGGCTAGAGCGAGAGCCCTGGCGGAGCTATGCGGATGCTAACGTAGCTCCCCAAGTTCCGGATAATGAAGAACAATGGGAATCATGGTGAACCATTAGCCAAGACAAAAAAGCTGAGCCGTTTTATTCATTTGTCGCTGGCATCGTCAGCGAAGCGCATCTTGACAATCAGGGCCACGTTTCCAGATCTGTCCAAACCGCGAAGATCTTCCTCTTCGGAAGGGAGCGCCGAAAGGACCGGCAGTGAGCCAAACAAGGTTTCTTGCCAGAGGCAGCAGTGAAATAAGCCCGAGCCAAACTAAAACATTGAAACAATATACCTGAATTCATTGGATTAAGAAAGAAGAAAGGAAGATAAACATGAGTGAAATGCAAAACCACACTGTTCACTTCAGTTTCGATACCACGCCGGAACAAGCTGCTATCATTCAGCAAAAAATGAAAAACGCCGGCGTCAAAAACAAATCAGGATTCTTTCGCGCGATGGTGTTGAATGGTTATCTTTTGCGGCTTGACCTGCCTGAGCTTCGGGAAGCCTCTCGCCAGATGAGTATTCTTTCAAACAACGTAAATCAGATTGCTAAGCGAATGAACGAACATGGAAGCATCTATGAAACAGAAATCGATGAGATCCTGGAAAAACAGGAGGAGATTACTCAATTGATAAGACAAATCTATGAACGGTTGGAGGTACTTTATGAGTGATAACATCTTTCCTTATACGCAATCTTGCTCCGATCCAGCGGAAGCAATCGCGTTATTTCGTGAAATCTAGGACGGAACAATACGCAGGGAACATGCACAACCACAGCGCTTGCGCTGGCAGAACCGGGGCTTGGGGGCAAAGCCTACCAACAAGCTTTTTGCACAATCTAGCAGATTTGCATTGCTTGCTACTATTCTCCGGGGCTGTTTTCAGGAGAGCATGAAGACGACCTTCTGAAAAAATAAATTTCATTTCGTGAAAACTTTTGGCCCGGGAACCCCAGTAAAATCGTCATTACAAGAAATCGGAAAGACGCAAAAACGCCACGGAAGCCTTATGTCGCAACGCTTTCCGAAGTTTTCAAAACGTGAAAACGATTTTGGAAGCCATGTGATATGGTGTCAGAGGAAGCCGAAATCATGGGAATTACCTCTATGACTTCCCGTACAGGAAAAGCTATCCTGTGCGTTCAGATAAACGTTGCTCTGCGTCATGTCGCCGCGAGACATGATCCGAACGCAGAGCAGCACAACTTTTCCTGACTGTGTGATCGGACGCACAGCAGGATCACAGATTACGATAATCAGACGAAATTAAACGAGGAGAGAGCAAATGAACAATATGCTGATCCGGAAGATCAGGACCCTGGCACACAAGGAATGCTGCAATTACATCGATGGAAAATGTATCGAAGATGGAGATTGTGCCGTCATCAATCCGCGGTATCCGACGATTCATGATGGAGCTATCGACTGCGATTATTTTCTGGAATGTGTGCTGCCCATCAATCCGGATTTGAATCGGATCCTCTGGGCAGAGCTGCTTCGGGAAGAAGATGTGATTCGTCCGAATGAGAGAACCTGCGCCTGGTGCGGCGGAGCTTTCGTCCCCAACAGCGGCCGACAGCAATACTGCCTGCACTGCAAACCACTTCATGAGCTGCTCCGTAACCGGGACAAACAGCGCAGCTACTATCGGCGAAAGCAGATGAAAAGCACGTGATTTGTTACCGGTTAGCACGTCAGAAAGCCTTGCATAGCAGGGCTTTCCGTGGCTGGTTCAAGCATGGGATGAAGAATGAATCGTCCCCGTCAAAAATTGGATTCTAACCGGTAACAAAACGGCAGGTGCAGTCAAACAGAAGAAAGTTTACAACTTTTTATCGCTTTAAAGCGTGAAAGGATATTGAAATGATGAGAAACAGGCTTTATACTAAAGATGAGGTTATTCAGGTCGTTGAGGCAGCGCTCAACGCTCTGAATAATCAAAGCGCTCCTGCTCGGGAGCCGGAGCACCTTGACAACAGCACATCTCAGCAATCATCGCCGGGCACGAAAATGACATTGTCCGTTCGGGAAGCCGCCGAGCTGATCGGGATCAGCAAGCCGAAGATGTACGAGCTCATTCACAGCAATGAGATCCCGTCCATCCACGTCGGAAAGAAGATTGTGATCGCCAGACAGGCGCTCATGGACTGGCTGTCGGAAGGAGATACGAATGGCAAGAAAGCGTGCTAACGGCGAAGGAACCATCAGAAAACGGGCTGACGGAAGCTGGGAAGCCCGATACTGTGCCGATGGGAAGCGGCATTCGGTCTATGGCAGAACCCAGGCGGAAGTCCGGAAGAAACTGACCGAAGTCTCCGTCACCATCGACCATGGTGATTTCAGAGAGGACAGCGGCCTGACCCTCGGTCAATGGCTGACCATGTGGCACCGCGACTACCTGGGGAATGTGAAGCTCGGCACTGCTGATACCTACGAAATGCAGATCCGGGTGCACATCATCCCCGCGCTCGGAGACGTCAAACTGTCGGCACTCCGAACGCCCATGATTCAGCGCCTCTACAATAAGAAGCGGGAGGAAGGGCTCAGCCCCAAATCCATCAAGAACATTCACGGCTGCCTGCATAAGGCACTGGATGTGGCTGTCAGGATCGGCTACCTGAGCAAGAATCCATCCAGCAACTGTATCCTGCCCCGGATCGAACAGGCGGAAATCCATCCCCTGGATACGCCGGAACTTTCCAAGCTGCTGGCCTTTTTGAAAGGCCACGAGCATGAAGCGCTCATCGTGACCGCAATCTTCACCGGATTGCGGTCCGGTGAGCTGCTGGGGCTGACCTGGGATTCTGTGGACTTTGAGAACGGTCTGATCCGAGTCACCAAGCAGCTGGCCCAGCCGAGGAAGAAAGGCGAAGTCTTCCGGTTTGCGACGCCGAAGAACAGCAAGCCCCGCACCATCGCTCCCGCTCCTACGGTCTTCCAGGTGCTGAAGAAGCACAAGGAAGAGCAGGAAGCACAGCGGAAAGCGCTGGGGCCGACATGGAACGATGGCGGCTTCCCCAACCTGGTGTTCACGCATCCGGATGGCAGCCACCTGTCCCAGCCGACCGCATGGAAGATTCTTCACAAGATCCTGGTGGCAGCGGGTATCGACGCGCACCGCTTCCACGATCTGAGACACACTTATGTAGTCAGTTCCATTATGGCGGGGGATGACGTAAAAACGATCCAGCAGAACGCCGGGCATTACTCCTCGGCATTCACACTGGATCGCTACGCACACGTCACCGCCACCATGCAGAAGGAAAGCGCGAACCGCATGGAAAAGTTCATCGCCGGGTTGTAAAACGATGAACAATAATAGAAAATTTCACCCAACCATGTCCCATGGTGTATAGCCCCACCCCAATATCAGGTCCGTTGGGGTGGGGTTGGGGTGGAAGGCCGCAAAAAAGAAGTAGAACCCTTGAAAAATCAAGGGTTCTGTGGTGCGGGAAACAGGACTTGAACCTGCAAGTTCGTACGAACACATGAACCTGAATCATGCGCGTCTGCCAATTCCGCCATTCCCGCAAGCAATTTAACTTGCGAGAGATATATTACCACAGCGGGGCGGGATTGTCAAGCTGGAATTTCAAGAAAATTCGCGTTTTTCGCAAATTCTTTTTAATGGAACTGCGCGTCGTACATTTCGCGGTAGAAGCCGCCCTTGGCCATCAGCTCCTTATGGGTGCCGGATTCCACCACGTTGCCGCCGCGCACCACCAGGATGAGATCGGCGTTTTTGATGGTGGACAGGCGGTGCGCCACCACAAAGCAGGTTTTATCGCGCATCAGGCGGCGCATGGCCTGCTGAATCTGCACCTCGGTGCGGGTATCGACGTTGCTGGTGGCCTCGTCCAGGATCAGCATGTGCGCGTTGACCAGCATGGCGCGGGCGATGGTCATCAGCTGCTTTTGCCCCTTGGAGATGTTGGCGCCGTCGTCGGTAATCACCGTGTCGTAGCCCTGCGGCAGACTCATGATGTAGTGGTGAATCTTGGCCGCCTTGGCCGCCTCGATGACCTCCTCGCGGGTGGCGTCGGGGCGGGCGTAGGCGATGTTTTCGTAAATGGTGCCCGAGAACAGCCAGGTATCCTGCAGCACCATGGAGTATGCGCCGCGCAGGCTCTTGCGGGTGATGTGGCGGATATCGTGATCATCCACGGTGATCTGGCCGTCGTTGATATCATAGAAGCGCATCAGCAGGTTGATCAGCGTGGTTTTGCCCGCGCCCGTGGGGCCCACGATGGCAATCAGGTTGCCGCTGCGGGCGCGCAGGTTCAGGTGCTTAAGGATCAGCCGCCCCGGCTCGTAGCCAAAGCTCACGTCCTTCATTTCCACATCGCCGCGCACATCGGCAAGCGTCACCGCGTCCGGCGCGTCCGCGCTTTCCAGCGGCGCGTCCAGCAGGGAGAACACGCGATCCGCCGCGGCCAGGGCGGATTGCAATTCGCCGAAGATGTTGGCGATTTCATTGATGGGCCCGGCGAACTTGCGGCTATACATAATAAAGGAAGAAATGCCGCCGATGGTCATGCCCGCGATGGCAAGACCGCCGATCTGCACGCCGCCGGACATGTACAAAAGCCCGCCGAACACGCTGATGAGCGACAGGGACAGGTTGTTGACAAAGCTGACCGAGGGGCCCGTGATGCTGGAATAATACTCGCTTTTATAGTAGGCCTGCACCACCTCGCCGTTGAGCGCGTCCAGCTGGCCGGTGACGCTGCCCTCCTGATGGTAGGCCTTGAGCGTCTTCATGCCCGATATTTTTTCCTCGGCAAAGTCGTTCAGCTCGCCCATCTTGCGCGAGCGCAGGCGGAACAGCGGGTTGGTGCGGGTGGTGATAAAGCGGGTGATGAGAATGCTGAGCGGAATGGTGATGACAAACACCAGCACCAGCATGGAGGACAGGCGCAGCATCATCATAAGCGAGCCGAAGATGGTGATAAAGCTGGCCAGGATGCTGACCACATCCGTGGACAGGGAGGTGTTGATGGTGTCGATATCATAGAAAATGCGGCTGATGACATCGCCCACCGGATGGGTATCAAAGAAGCCCACCGGCATATCGGCAATGTGGTTAAACAGGTCGCTGCGCATGCGCAGCGTGACCCTGCGGCTGACATACACCATCGTGACCGACAGGAAATAGCTCATGATGGCCGAAACCAGGTAGAACAGCACCATCAGCAGCGCGTAGTGGCGCACGCCGGCAAAATCCACCCCGCCGGCCTGCGTGCCGATGCAGTCGATGGCCTTGCCCGACAGCGTGGGCCCCAGCAGGGAGAAGGTGTTGCCGCCGATGGTAAGCCCCAGCGCCAGCAGCAAAAACCACTTCATCTGCCACAGATATTTGCCCAGGCGCAAAAGAATTCCGCGCCGCGGCCGTTTCAGCTCTTCTTCCACCTTGGGATTGGGGCTGCCGTACTTGCTGCGGCCGCCCATGCCGCCGCCCATCATTGCGCCTCACCTCCAATCTGCAGCGCTGCAATCTCCTGATACAGCGGGCAGGATTGCATCAATTCCTCATGCGTGCCCAGGCCCAGCATTTCGCCGTCCTCCATCACCAGGATCTGATCGCAGTGCATCACGGCGCTGATGCGCTGGGCGATGATGATGGTGGTGGTCGCCTTGCTTTGCTCGCGCAGCGCCTGGCGGAAGGCCGATTCGGTCTTAAAGTCCAGCGCGCTGGTTGCGTCGTCCAGCAGCAGGATATCGGGCGTGCCCGCCAGCGCGCGGCTGAGCAGCAGGCGCTGCTGCTGACCGCCGGAGAAGTTGCTGCCGTGGGACTGCACCTCGCTGTTTACGCCGCCCTTTTCCTCAATAAAGCTCTCCGCCTGTGCGCGGCGGATGGCGTCGTTTACCTCATCCAGGGTGATCTCACGCCCCAGGCGGATGTTCTCGCCGATCTCGCCGCGGAACAGCGCGTCGTTTTGGAACACCGCGCCGATGCGCCCGCGCAGGGAGGACAGCTCCATGCTGCGCACATCCTGCCCGTCAATGCGGATGCTGCCCGAATCGGCGTCATAGAAGCGCAGCAGCAGGCGAATCAGCGTGCTCTTGCCCGCGCCCGTGGGGCCCAGAATGCCCAGCGTCTGCCCCTTCTTGAGGGAGAAGGACACATCATGCACGTTGGGGCTGACATGGTTATAGGAGAAGGTGACGTGGTCAAACTGGATATGCGGCGCGTTGGGCTCGGCCGGCTCGGCCGGCTGCGTGCTGCCTTCCAGCTCGGTATCCAGCACCTCCTGCAGGCGGTGGGCCGAGGCCAGCGCCTTGGAATACATGGTGAGAAAACGGGTGATGGACAGCATGGCGTTGAGGATGATGGTGAAATAGCTTAAAAACGCCACGATCTTGCCCGGCTCGGTCAGGCCGCTGTTGACGCGCTGCGCGCCGGCCAGGATAACCAGCACCAGACCCGCGTTGAGGATAAACTGCATGGTGGGGTTATTGATGGCCATGATCACCGAGGCGTGCGTTTCCTGCTGCGCCACGGAGGTGTTCACCTGGGCAAAGCGCTCCTTTTCATGCTCGGTCTTGCCCAGCGCCTTAATGATGCGCACGCCCGAGGCGTTCTCGCGCACCACGCGCACCAGATCGTCCACCCGGCGCTGCAGCGCGGCGTAGAGCGGCACGCCCTTGCGGGAAATCAGGTACACCAGCACGCACATCAGCGGCAGCATGGCAATCAGCACAAGCGAGAGCACCCAGTCCATCGTCAGGGTGATGAGGATGCCGCCCAGCAGCATGATGGGCGCGCGCACGCCCAGGCGCTGGGTGATGCCCACGATGCGATAAATATAGAAGGTATCGGTGGTCATGCGCGAAATCAGGGACGGGATGGTCAGCCGGTCGATATCCCGACTTTGCATATGCACAATGTGGTCAAACAGATCGTGCCGCACGCTGCGCGTGCAATCGCGCGCCACGCCCGCCGCCACGCGGTTGGCAAGCACGTTTCCCAGCCACGCCAGGAAGGAGCACACAATCATGATACCGCCCCACAGCAGCACCAGCTTTACATCGTGCCGGGGCGTTACCTGATCGATGATGTGCGCCAGAATGTAGGGAATCAGCAGATCCATGACCGTGCCGAAGAGCTTGATGCTCATTCCCCCCATGATTCTTCCTGCCAGGGGCTTCATATACCGCAGGATATACTTCAAGGCCGCAGCCTCCCCTCTTTTGCTTGCAATCCTTTTCAGTATAAATCAAAATCCGTCCTGCGGCAAGCAAGGCGGATAGAAAATTTTCGGGGGTGGGCGGGAGGCGAGGACGGGAGGCGAGGGGTTACGTTTCTTTCCTTGTACGCCCCGCGCTACTGCCTTGCGGCAAGCGCGGGTTTCGGGCGGCAATTTGCAAAATTGCGCGCCCTCAGCCGCCTGCGGCGGCGCTATGACTGAAGAAAGTAACGTTCCCTTCGTCCCACCGTCCTCCCTCCCGCCCCGCAATGTAACGGATGTGCGTAATCACTTTACGAAACGCGCCAAATGTGCTATACTGCAAATGTATTCCCATTTTTCGTGGGAAAAAGGAGGTAAAAATGTACCGTTATTCCCAGCAGGTACGGCAAAATTTATCCAATTCCCGGGCGCGTGCCCGTGTGCTGGCCGTGTTGCTTGTGCTGTCCCTGGCCGGCTGCATTTACTTTGGCATTGCCTATTCCCGCGAGCGCAGCTATCATGCCACCGCCCAGCAGCAGCTGGCGCAGCGCATCCGCTCCAGCTGCATCAGCGCCAAAGCGCTGGCGGATAAGCTGCCCAGCTCCGTGCAGTCCGATACCGCCTCGCGTCTGGCGCAGATTCGCCAGTCCGTGCATGCCATGGATCAGCTAAACGCCGTGTCCATCGCCCTGGATGGCGAAAGCGGCCGCATCATCCCTGCGGAGGCGATGGATGCGCTGTACGCCGATTTGGATACGTACTTTAGCATCATCCAAACCAATACCACCTCCGTGCTGGAAACGCGCACGTTGCTGATTAACCACCTGGGCGCGCTGCAAGCGCTGCTGAGCCAGTAAACAGGCAGCGATGAACCGCGGCAACGATCTTGCCGCGGTTTTCGCTATATAAAAGAATAATAAGAAAAATCCTATCCAAGGTGCGCCCCTGGATAGGATTTTCTGCGTTATTTGACCACACACACCGGCAGCTCATCCGGCGAAAAGTCCAGCACAATCTCCGCACCCCGGCTGGTTTCAAAGGGCAGGATCACCGTGGCGGGGGCATACAGGCGGCTGAGGCGCCCCTGCCGTGCGAAGGTGACGGACACGACGCCGTTGCCCTGGCGCACGATCGCCTCGCCCGCGGGCGGACGTTTTGCCTGCACCTGCGCACCCTGGATCAGCGCCAGGCGTGAGCCGTTTTCCACCTCGCCGCATATCGGGCAGAAGCGCGCTTCTCCCTGGGCCATTTGAGCCGTCAGCGTCTGGCAGGCTGCCTGCGCCTCATGCGCACAGCCCGAGCGCTGGCACCGCGCGGCATGCGTGCCGTCGCCGCAGGGGGACCATTCGCCATACCAGTGCCCGCGCGCGTCGATGGTCTGCTGCGCAGTCAGCACGGCGCTGCACACGGCGCAGTGGCTGCCCTCCGTAAGGCCCGTATCCGTGCAGGTGGCGGACACGGCGGAATCGATTGCCGGCGTGTGCCCTTCATAGCAGGGATTTTCCGCGTCGCAGCGCTCGCAGTGATCGATTTCCTCGCCGCCGGCTGCGTCGTTGATAAAGTCATGCCCCGTGGCGGGAATCACGATACCGCCGCAGATGACGCAGCGGACGGGCTCCGTGCAGGTGGGCCTTGCGCCGGGTCTGGTGGTGCAGGGGCCGTAATCCACCAGCGCCTTGCACACGCGGCACTGGCTGCCATGCACCAGCTGGCGCACGCCCCCCACCGTGCGGGAATACTGCACCATGGTGGGCTCACGCTGATCCACCGGGTGCGAGCATGTGTTAGCGGCCTGCGCCTGCGCAAACAGCAGGCATAGCAGCGCTATCAGCAGTGAAAGAACGCGCTTTTTCATCGTCATACCCTCCCATTAAATGGTTTACACGCCAATCATGGGATCATCATAACACAGCCGCGCGAAAAAAGCCAGCTAAATTTACAGGTTTTCTTCAGCTTTTACAGTTTGCAGCGTCACCCCGCGTGCAGAATACATGCGCAGGTCGGCCTGACGCAGCAGCGCATCCATGGAAAATTCCTCGCCCGGGCGCGCGCAGGAAAAGCCGCACGTCAGCCCCAGCCGGTAGGGCATGCCGCCCTCGCGGTTAAAGCGCTCCACGGCCTGATTCACCTGCAGGCGGGCATAATCGGTATCCCACAGCAATCCGCGCTCGCCCGCCACCACAAACTCGTCCCCGCCGATGCGGCCCACAAAGTCGCCCGGCTGGCTCAGCTGCAGCAGGATATCGGCGGTCTGGCGCAGGGCGTGATCGCCCATATCGTGGCCGTATTGATCGTTGATGGCCTTGAACTGATCCACGTCGATCAGGCATACGAACATCTGCCGGTCCTCGCGCGGCGGGCGGGACAGATGGCGCAGCATATAGCCTTCGCAGGCGCGGCGGTTGCCGATCATGGTCAGCGGGTCGGTCAGTATCTTTTCATTCTGCCGGTCAAAGTGCAGGTGCAGCATGCCCAGCGCCGAGGTCAGCCACACGATGGACAGCTGGTAAACCAGCGGCCGGATCAGGATGGCCAGCCCCGTGAGCACGGGCAGGAAAAGCAGCACGCCGCGCGAATGGCGCGTGGTGCGGCTGTTATCCGCCGGGCGGATGCGCATGATGGCAATGTCGATGCAGGCCAGGTTGGCCATGGCCAGCAGCATGAACGCCCAGCCGTAATCGCCGCCGACGATTTGCCCCTGCTCGGACACCGAATAGAACAGCGGGTACGCCAGGTTGATAATCAGGAATAGCACGCCCAGCAGCGGAAACAGCCAGAAAACGCACTCGCGCAGGGGCGCCAGCCGCTCGGTCTTTTCCAGGCGGCAGACGGCAAAGCGATAATAGCGCCGCAGCATGAAGCACGGCACGGTATCATGCACAAACAGGCACAGCAGCAGCCCTGCGCGCGCGGCAGGCTGCGCGCGGCCGGACAGCAGCTGGATCATCCCGTTCAGCCCCAGCAGCAGCAGGTTATCCGTCAGCAGGAGCAGAAAATCGCTGTCTTCTGTGCGGTCGATCCTCAGCTCCCGGCGGTCACGCAAAAAATCGAGGACGATCTGTATAACGATCAGCATCCCCGCCAGGTTCAGTACCAGGTTCACCGCTTGCTTCATGGCTTGTTCCTTCCTTTCAGTAGGACAAACCATTATATCATATTTCTGCATAATGGCATAGCATAAAATGCAGAAAAGCGGTTACATGGGTGCAGAAAAGCGGTTACATGGGACGGCGGTGGAATCAAAATGCCGCCCGATGGGCGGCAGAAAATGAAATATACTTTGTAATTTGTTATACGATCGCGCCCTGCTTTTGCAGCCGCGCGCGCAGATCATCCGTATTCACGGCCGTCACCGCGCAGCCGGTTTCGCGGCGCATGGCGGCGGCTACGCCCGCAGCCTCGCCGATGGCCATGCAGGTGCCCTGCACGCGCATGGAGGCATACGCTTCATCCACGCAGCTGACACACCGGCCCGCGGCGATCAGGTTATCAAAGCCCGCGGCCACCATCACGCGGTAAGGCACGGGGCAGGGGGTATCAAAGTACTGCGCCGTCTGGGTGTTATCCTGCGCCGAGTGGATATCCACCGGGTGCGAGCAGAAGGCCACGCCATCCGCGCACGGCGCGCCGCCCAGAATATCCGCGCCCGACAGCGTGTACAGGCCGCGGATGTGATAGGTTTCGCGCACGCCGCCCTGCGCGGCGATTTCGGCAATACTGGCCTTGGCAAACTCGGGATAAAGCTTGCGCAGCAGCGCCACCAGCTTGTACGCATCCTCGCGCATGCGGCACTCCGCCTGCGTCAGCTGGGCGCGATCCGCCGCGTTCGCTGCCGCGCGGGTGATATTGACACAGATCAGATCCTCCTGCATGGTGCTGTTGAACCACGGGCCACCGAACTGCGGCACGTCCTCGCCCTGCTCGGCCAGCTTTTGCAGCGCGTGATAAATGCCCATGTGCTTGGATTGTCCGTGCAGGCCGGTATGGTGGATATGATCGCGCAAAAGCGCCGTGGTCACATCCACATTGCGCAGCAGAAAGCACAGGCTCATGGGCTGCATGCCGCCCGCGCTCACCTGCATGGGCACGCCCGCGCGGCGGCACACCAGGCCGTCGCCCGTCGCGTCGATCACCGTACCGGCAGCCAGCGCCTGCAAGCCGTCCTTGCTTTCGATGAGCACATGGGTGACGCGGCCGTCCGCCATCTGGCAGGCGGATACCACGGTGTTGGTATACAGCTCTACCCCGGCTTCCAGCACCATGCGCTGGGCCAGCAGCTTGTAATATTCGGGATCGAAGGATACATGGCCCTTGGGCAGCTCCACCTGGCCTGCGCCGGCGGCCACCAGGCGCTCAACAAACTCCCAGCCGACGCCGCCCAGCACGCGCTTGCCCTTGTGATAGCCGCCGCTGATGGGATCCACCAGCCCGGCCGTGGGCGTGCCGCCCAGGTAGCTCATTTTTTCAATCAGCGCGGTGCGGCAGCCATTGCGCGCGGCGCTGACGGCCGCCACCCAGCCTGCAGGGCCGCCGCCGCACACCACGGCGTCGTATTGCGCAATCACGGGCGCCTGCCGCTCGATTGTCAGCTGATCCATACGAAAAAGCACCTCCGCAATAAAATCTGCCTCATTATAGCATATTGAAACGTTAAAATGCAACAGAACATGCGTACTTTGTTTGGATTCTTTTGTTCGTGCGCCGCATTTGGCCGCAAGCGCCACTTGGTTACACAGGCGCAGCGTGTTTGCAAGCGGCGGCCGCACATACGCCAGCATTTGGATATTATTCAAAAATAATATTAAAAAAAAGGCTTGCGCCCAGGACACTGGAATGCTATAATGCGGTTTGGAAGCGGCTTAGACCGTTATTTTAAAAACAAAAGGAGCCCGCAAAAATGAAGAAACTGCTTGCCCTGCTGCTTGCCCTGTGCATGGCCCTGTGCGCCGTATCCGCCCTGGCCGAGGAAGGCGGAGACGAAATCCCCTCCCTGGAAAACACCCCTTCCTATGAGGGCACGGAAATCGCCGTGGCCGATACCGGCGTTCTTTTCACCATCCCCAGCGATTGGAACGCTGTGGATGCGCCCGAGGGCTATCTGGCCACCTATGTATCCGCCGACAACACCCTGTCCCTGAGCCTGCTGCTGGTCAACCAGGGCATCGAGGCCTGCTATGACGAAATGCTGGCCATGGTGGAAGCCGGCACGGCCAAGGACATCACCGAAGTGCTGGTGAACGAAAACTACTATGTGCTCTATACCTCCGCGGACGAGCTGTTCAGCTATGCCTACCTGCCCCTGAGCGATGACTACTGCATCGTGCTGTGCTTCGGCGCGGCTTCGGCCGATCTGCAGAGCGATGTGCCCCTGGAAATCCTGGGCACCGTCGCGCTGGCTGAATAAACGAACTTTTTTGCTTAAATATAGCGCCGCCTCCTGCTGATGGGGACGGCGCTTTTTCGTGGGGAGGAGGGGGACGAAGGGGACGGGGGTACGATTCTTTCTTGGAGCCATAGCGCCGCCGC
>ERZ827150.836-NODE-836-length-42780-cov-4.319930_pt1 | contig 42780 bp, 36 predicted proteins | sample MGYA00519779_ERZ827150 | MGnify/ENA primary metagenome ERZ827150 (study PRJEB31778, sample SAMEA3449267) | human gut metagenome | biome: human gut; feature: human-associated habitat; material: faeces | place: United Kingdom | collected 2010/2012 ...
CGTAATCGGGAAGCGATAGAAGAGAATGATTCGTGGAACGAGGAAAATGAAGTATAACCCTTTTAATATATAATATGAAGAAGATTATGATTTCGTTGATGATGGTAGTAACTGCCACCACAACCAGTTTTGCAAAGAGTGACAATACCGATGTGGCAAATGCTGTAAAGAGCGTAGCCGAGCAGGTAAGGCAGGCTTCATCCGGTACAGTGTATGGTGTAGTTGAGAACACCAAGCACCACATCATCGTAGCTACTCCTTTCGGAAAGTACACCATTGAGAAGAAGGATGGCGGCGTCAGCTTTATGGGAATATCGGCAAAGCTGGTATCATCAAAGAATGGCGTTTATAAAGTCAAGACATCCCTTGGTAATTTTACGGCGAATGCCAGAAAGGGGACGGTGGTGAAGAACTAAAATTGAAAAAACAAAGAAAAATAAGGGCATAGGATAAAAAACTAGCTAAAAGTTTGGAGAAATCAAGATAATTTTATACTTTTGCAATGTCTATTCTTTACTGCTCCTTAGGGGGATAAAAAGTGAGGAATGTACATATACATAAAAGGCGTAACTGTACGCTTTGGTTTTGACTGTGTAAGAATCTCGCAAATTCCATCTATCTGTCAAAAACAAAGCAACGGGGACGCCCTATGGGGTGTATTATATACAGCCCTCTTTGGCTTCGGATGTTTCATTCGTTGGTAGGGAGGGGAAACTATATTTGCATCTACGTGGGGCTTTCTGCGTTGCTCGTTTCGGCAGATAGGGCAATGCGAGAGCCTAGATACGTGGAACGAGCGGCAGACTGGCTCCACGTTTTTTTGTATATGTAACCTACTAATATAAACTTTCCAAAATGGAGCCTTTGGGATAAAAATGATATTTATGCAAAATAAGGCTAAAATTATAATACCTTTAGTTGTATTAGTGATAATTATTGTTGCTATTGGTACGATAATAAATAGTAGTATTTTCGTGCAATGGGAACCTGTTGCTATTCAAAATAGCAATAATTCTGTAAAATTGAAAGTTTACATAGAAAACTCTGGTAGTATGGATGGATATATGAGAGAAAAATCAGAGTTCAAAGATGCGGTGAAAAGTTATGTAAATGCGCTTGACTTACAAGTGGATACTACAGAACTATATTATATCAATACGCAGATTTCTTCATTTAAAGCAGATATTGCTAATTTAGAGGAGGCTTTAAATCCTGTGAGTTTTGCAAAAAGTGCAGGTAGTAGAAGTAATTCTGATATTGCTGATATGTTAAGCAATATTGTAATGCAAGCTGGGGATAATAGTGTTTCAATGTTTATTTCTGATTGCATATTAGATGTGCCTCAAGGTGATGCAGTTAATTTCTTTGGGGTAAAACAAACTAACGTAACTCGAGCATTTACTAAAGCTTTACGTAAACATCCAAAGTTAGGAGTAGAAATCATTAGGTTGTCTTCTTCATATCAAGGTGTGTATTATTATGCTAAGGGATGTGAACCTATTGATTCAAAACGACCTTATTATATTTGGATGATAGGTAATAAAGAATTGTTGGGTAAACTTAATAAGAAGGTTGCTTTGACTACTATACAACATGGTTATGATAATTATGTTGCATTTTCTTCAACAACTAATGTGCCTTTCGATATTGCAACTTCATTAAAGAAACACATGATTAAGGGTAATCTTAATGTCAAAGGGCAGTATGTTTTTGATTTTATGGTTGATATGTCTGAAACTCTTCAAGAAGAAGCTACCTTAATGTCTTCAAAAAATTATGTTTCCCGAACTGGTCGAAATGTAAGTGTAAGTGGTGTAGAAAAAGTTAAACAGGGTTCTGAATACACTCACATTTTGACATTGACCATTTCAAAAAATACTAAGCCTTGTTCTGAAACCATTTCCTTTGCACCACCAACTATGCCAACTTGGGTAGATAAGGTAAATGATGATAGTGGTAGCGATATTCGTAAAAATATGGATAAAACAACAGGCATCAAATACTTGATAAAGGGAGTAAGTGATGCTTACAAGGATTATTCAAACTTGGCAACAATCGATTTTAAAATTAAAAACAATTAATACTTTAATATTATGGGAGAATTCTTTGGCAGTGTTTATTGCTGGTTCGAAGATGTATTCGGACTTGAATTGGCTAATTACCTTTGGGGTAATCTGTCTCCAGACCAACAGACAAACATGTATGTGCCTATAGGCTTTACAATGTTGGCTGTTTCGTTGCTGGTTTGCTTGTTGTACTATTATATTATTGACCATCCTAAATTGGCAAAATGGTGGGGGTGGCTGATATTTTTAGGTAGTAATGCAGCTGTAAACTTTTTGATAGGATGGCAATGGGTACTTAGCCATAACTATCTAGGTTATATGGTAGGTATAGATCCTTCTACTAAAAAGGATTATGATTTAAATATCTCTGATGGGGATATGTTGTGTTTTGGTTTTGCTAATATGTTGTTGGCAATCTTGGTATTTTGTTTGTTGACTTTATTAATGAAGTGGGGAAGTAAAAATTCTTCTAATTCCCCATTCTAACAGTTTTTAATATGGCTAAATTATATATTTTTGGTATAGGTGGAACGGGAGCACGAGTGCTCCGTTCCTTGACAATGATGTTGGCTTCAGGTGTACAACTTGGGCAAGACGAGATTGTGCCAATTTTTATTGACCCAGACGAATCGAATGCTGATTTGTCAAGAACTGTGGATTTAATGAATTTATATTCACGAATTAGACAAAATCTAACATTTGCCTCTTCCAATAATAATAAATTCTTTAGAACTTCTATCAATCAGGAACTTCCTGGCTTTAGATTGCAGATTAAAGATACAGATGATAAGAGCTTCCAAAAGTTTATGGATGTTTCTACAATGAGTAGAGAGAATCAAGCTATGGTGAAGTTGCTCTTTTCTGAAAAGAATCTCAAATCGAAGATGGATGTTGGTTTCAAGGGAAACCCAAATATTGGAAGTGTTGTCCTAAATCAGATAGTCAACTCTGACGATTTTGATACTTTTGCAAATGGTTTCTCGGCTGGAGATAAAATATTTATCATTAGTTCTATTTTTGGAGGTACAGGAGCAAGCGGATTTCCTCTCCTGTTGAAAACTCTGAGAACTGGTAATTCTTTTCCGAATTTTCAGACAATCAATGATGCGGAGATTGGTGCGGTGACAATATTGCCTTACTTCAAACTTAAGCCAAGTGATGAGAGCGAAATAGACTCTTCAACTTTCATATCTAAAACAAAATCAGCTTTGGCTTATTATGAGGACAACATAAGCAAAAATAATCAGATTAATGCTCTTTATTATTTGGGTGATAATGTTCAAAATGTTTATGAAAATTATGAGGGCGGAGTTGAACAGAAGAATGATGCTCATCTAATAGAGTTTTTGGCAGCAACTGCTATTGTTGATTTTAGTAAGAATTCATATCCTACAACGGTAAACAAGGAATTGGGCATAAAAGAAAATGATGATGCCGTATCTTTTACTTCTTTCTATGAAGGAATTACTGAAATGGTAAGATGCCCATTGACTCAATTTGTGCTAATGTCAAATTGCTTTAAGCATAGTTGGAATACAATTAGTACAAGTGAATTGGCAGCAAATGGAAAAGTTTCTGGTTTTAATGAGGATTTGTATCGTTCTCAGTTTGTTGGTGGTTTAAAGGATTTTCAAGCTAGATTTTTGGCTTGGCTCACTGAAATGAAAAATAATAAGAGGTCGTTAGACTTATTTAACTTGAATTGTGGGGACAAACCTTTTGATGTTGTGACAAACGTCACTCCTCGTAAAGTTAAAAGCTTGAAATCCAACTACAGTTTGTTTATTGACCGAATCAATGGACAGGTTGGTAAATTAGGAAGTAAGGATGTAAAGGATAAACTTCTTGAGGTTTATTATTTAGCAACAAAACAATTAGCAAAAGAAAAATTTGATTTTTAGTTATGTCAAAGGTTTTTAGATTATATAAAAATGGTGATAATACTTTCACCGATTGGCATGAGAGTGCTTCTTTTCCATACAGTTCAGAGAATCGAGATGGAAAGAATGGTATAGATGATCCTGATGGGGCTTCTTCAAAGAATGAAATTACATCAATCCCTTCTCCATTTGCCCGAATAGATCTGGTAAAGACTGCTTTTGTGCGTGTTTGTCAACCTGATGTGAACACCAAGAAAATTAATCTTGATGGAAATACTATTTTCCATAAGATGGTATCTGATACTCTTGATGTTGGTGAGATATTTTTTAATATAGATAAATATTCTGATAAAATTGAAATTGTAAAATGGGATTCTGTGGCAATGATTTCTTTGTTGGAGAATTCCGATAAGGAAGGTCATCGCTATTTAGCAGATGCGCTGCGAAAGTACATGGTGTCTGATGCTAAGGCTTATAATTTTAATCAATTACAGGACATTTATATTTTGAATTATAAGAATGGCTTGAATGAGTTGGATATTATAGGCGCAACATCGCCAAGAACAATATTCTTTAGCACGGCTAACAGACTAGAGGATGTGTCCAAAGAGATTAATTTTGGACAGGATAGACCTTTTGACTCTGATTTTCAACCATTATATAAGCGTGACAAAGACTATATTAAAGCTTGGTTTGTTTTGGCTAAATCAATTCCTGATTTTGCTGGTTTGTTTCCTGAAGTGTATGAATACCTTCAGATGACATTGAATAATTTGAATGTGAACTTCAGAAATGAGTTAAAGGGCTTGACAAGTTCTGACCCTTTAGCTAAGAGTAATATTCAAGTCTCTGTAAATCAGCAGACAAATATTGTAGAGGTGTTAGGCTTTCCGATTCTAAAGAAATTGAATGAGCCAATTAAAGGAAGCGACTTTGAGATTATTTCTAAGGTTCAGTTGGAGCAGATGCCTTTGGTGCTCCCTGTGGAATCGGGTAATATGTATGCAAATCTTCATTACACTACAGCTTTGTGGGGTAAGGATAATCGTGCAGGTTATTTTGATAAGCAGGATGATTTAAATCTGAGACGTTTGCCAAATGATGGAACCATATATCCTTATTTGACGATTGGTGATTTTTTGGAAGATACAATCATTCAAGTACCTCATAGTTTGAACAAAAAAAGTTTCTTTGATGGAAATTACGATGGAACTCCTAATGTTGAAAAAAGCTACTTGTTGCCATTAAAGAGACGCTTCTTTGAGTTTTTCTCATCTGTAGATTTGCAGAATCCTTTAGTAGATGGTTCTCCTATGATTAAGATGGAGAACATCAATGATATGAGCGTAAAGGTATATTTGCGTATTCCTATAAAGGGTAATAGCAATGTAAAATATGTGGAATATACGAAGTTGTATTATGGAGAAGGCAATGCGGTTAATCCAAGTCGTAACGAGGGGGCAATAGTTGAGGCTGATTTTACAGGCTTCTTAATGCCTAATGTCATGTTTGCAAACCCAAATGAAGCATTGTATAAGATAGGCTGTGTAAGTACATATAGTCGTAAATTTCAATTCTCATTTTATAAAGGTGTGAATAAATTGAGTGTGACTCATGCTTGTAGAAATAAGAATGGAGAGGATTTTTATAAGGCTGTAACTTATACATTGTGTAAGGAGAACTTTGATTATATTGTTCTTACGGATGCAAATAATAACCAAGGTGTTCTTGTGCCAATATTTGCCCAGCAAAGAGGTACGGAACAATTTAAGTTTGCGGTTGATTTAGGAACTTCCAACACTCATGTGGAAGTTATGAAAAATGGAGATTTAGAACCACATACATTTGCCTATGACGTAAAAGACAGTCCTATGGTGAAAATGTTTGAAACTTCTCCTAATGCAATTCAAAACTTTTTGCAGGTTCATGAAGAGCTTGAGGAATATGATTTTCTGCCATTTATTCTTGGTGAAGAATCTATGTTTAAGTTTCCAACAAGAACTGTACTCTCTCATGCCAAGGGGGTGGATTGGAACAACGTAATATTGCCTTATGAGTTGGTGAACATTCCATTTGCTTATAATAAGCGTATGTCTAATGCTTACAATGATACTCCAAAAGATAATATAAAATGGGGAAAGGGGCAGGAACAACGTTATATTTCTGTCTTTATTGATTGTTTGATGCTGATGTTGCGCAATAAAGTTGTCATGAATGGTGGTAATTTGCAGCAAACGGATATCACATGGTTTTATCCAATCAGTATGTCCCCAAAGCGAGTAAATTTGATTCGAACAACATGGAACAATGCATATCATAAATATTTTGGAAATGGGACAACTAAGTCTATGACAGAGTCATCGGCTCCTATCCAATATTTCTTCCGTCAAAATGCCACTGCAACCAATTTGGTTAGTATTGATATTGGTGGAGGTACTACGGATATTGCTTTTGCCAAGAATGGAGAATTGCAGAATGTTACATCTTTCAAGTTTGCTTCTAATGACCTATTTGAAAGCTCATTGGATGAAAGCCTTCATAATGGAATTATTGACTACTTCAAGAAAGTGGTGGAAGATAAAATAAAGGATATTGATGAACTGAAGAAGATTTTGGATACCAATACTAAACCTTCGAATATAGCCTCTTTCTTCTTCTCTTTGCCGGAAAATCCTGCTGCTGCAAATTTGGATAGAAGCGTAATTGATTTTGACGTGCTGTTGCGTGATGATGAGAACTTCAAGATAGTCTTTATCATATTCTATACAGCTATAATATACCACATTGCCCAGATATTGAAGTTGAAGAGTATGCCTATGCCACGTCATATCTCGTTTAGTGGAAACGGAAGTAAAATCTTGCGTGTTATCACACCTGAAAATCGATTGTTGGCAAAGTTTACTTGTAAGATATTCCAATTGCTAGGTGTTGATGGTACTGGGGGCAAGTTGGAAATACTCGGCTTAGGAGATGCTGCGTCTTCTCCAAAGCAGGCCACTTGCAAGGGTGCTTTGGTAACTAATCAACCTTTGGATGAAGACAGGGATAAGGTGGTGATTCTGAAGGGCGATGGTACTTCTTTTGTTGGTAATGATGACACTTATGATTCGACAAAAGAGGCTGTGGAGAAATTCTTTGAGTTTGCTTTAGATAAATTGAATAAAGAGTTTAACTTTGATGAAAATTTTGGTGTAACTCCCGAATCTTTGTCTTTAGCAAAAGATGTTTGCAAAGATGATATTGACACATTCATCAATCGTGGTATGACTTTAGCAAAAGAGGACTCCAATGGGCAAGAACGAATAAGCGAGACTCTGTTCTTCTATCCAATAAAGGGTGTGATGAATGTTCTTTCCGGAGTAATAAACAAAAGTTTAACTAATGAAGATAATTAATAATGAAGAAAATACTATTGATAATAGTTGCAAGTATAACTTTGTGTGCTTGCGATAATGGTAGATTTCAGCCAAATAGTCTGCCAAAGCCATCTGTCGAGAAAACGGATAGTGACTCTGTTGATTCGAAAGATTTGGCAGCTTTACAGCAAATATGCAGAGATATGAAAAATTCAATACGAGACAATAGTTATCGTCTTGAATCGGTAGAGCAATCCTTGAATGAATCCAATAAAGAATTGGAAAGTAAGGTAGACAAACAGTTGGTTTATGTGTTGTTGGCAATAAGTTTGTTGCTTTTGGTGTTGGTTATGGTTTCCTTATGGGAAATTCTTAAATTGCAGAAAAGTAAGGAGAAAATCAAAGATAAATTGATATTCCTTGAAAATGCAATTAATAGACTGAAAGATGAAGGCGCTACTAATAATAGAGCAAGTAGTCGTATAGTATATGATTATCAAGATGATATCAATTATCTGAAAAGACAGATTGTTGCACTGAAAGAGAATGTTAATAAGGAAAACGTAAGTAAGGGAAATCGTACTTATGGACCAGAATCAGAAAGTAAAAAAGCTCCTGCGTCAGTCAATGATGTAAAGAGTGGCTATTTCGGTTTTAACGATGATAGGGGAATCATAGGTAAGGTCTATACATCGGCAACAGAAGAGGCGTTTTTCAAATATTATGCCAAATCAGATAGTTTGGCTGAGTTTGAACCTCTTTCTGTTAAGCGAATAAAGTCTATTTCTTCGATTCGTAAAGCAATAACCATCTTAGAGGGTTCTTTGCAAGAAGCTACAGAACTTAGTGTAGTAAAGCGTGGACAGGCTGTTCAAAGAGAACAACATGGGCAGAAATACTGGCAAGTAATACAACCAGCGGAAGTTAAATTAAAATAGTTGATAAGTATGAAATTTGTAGTTCCTATAATTATTTTAGGTATAATTGCGCTTCAGTTCTATTTCTTTGTAAAGAACTTAAAGCGTATGCATCAGTTCCGAGACATCTTTATGAAAAAAGGTACTTGGGACATATCACATGACAGAGACTCTGGTTTTGTCAAAGGAATATATGGTCAAGGAAATATAATATTCTCATCGATCAAGGATTCCATCAACAAGTATTTGAACAATAGTGTTGGCTCAGTCATAGACTATAATTTGTTAAAGGATGCTGTTGATAGGCATTGTGAAACGGTAGAAGAGGATATATCTACTCAAACACCTGTACCATTGTATTGTGGACTCGCTGGTACAATGTTAGGTGTTATCATAGGTCTTGGTTCTTTGTTGTTTACTGATAGTATAACATCTCTGATGACCAATTCGTCAGCTCAACAGTCTGCTTTTTATTCTGCAGCTGATGGTGTGAGCGATTTGCTTACGGGTGTAGCTTGGGCAATGGTTGCTAGTATCTTTGGTATTGGTCTTACAACATTAAATTCCTTGCTCTTTAAAAAGTGTAAATTGCAAGAGGAAAGTGGTAAAAATGAATTTTTGGCATGGATGCAATCTGTGTTGTTGCCAGAGTTACCATCCGATACTTCTGATGCATTGAATAAGTTGGTGAAGAATCTGAACCGATTTAATAATACTTTCTCTTCAAATACTCAAGAATTGGGAGGGACTCTTTCTAAAGTAAATGAGTCTTATAAGTTTCAGGCAGACATCATCCAGAAAGTTCATGATATGGATGTCATGAAAATGGCTACAGCGAATGTCAATGTATTGAAAGAATTGAAGGGATGTACTGAAAAATTGGAGGATTTCCAGTATTATCTGAATAGTGTAAAAGGATATACTACTGCTATAGAAAAGTTTAATGAGCAATTCTTTGCAGAAAGTGATCGTTTGCATGTCCTTGAGGAAATAAGAGATTTCTTTATTCGAAATAAGGCTGAGATAGCAAAGAATCTGACAGACGAGACAGATGCTTTAAAGACGGCTCTTAAAACTTTGCAGAATACTTCTGTAACCAATATGGCTGAATTGGAAAAGGTCTTGACTGATGAGGTTGATACTTTTAAAACGATTAATAAGCAGTTGCTTGATCAGTTCACTAGTCAGTTGGAGGCGTTCCCAAAGATGAATAAGAATTTGGAAGCTATTTCGCTGATACCTTCTGCTTTGACTGCTTTAGCTAACAAAATTGAGAAAAATAACTCGATTGCAATAGAGAAGATAAATAAAAAGGTAGAGAGAATCGAATTCTTGGCAACGACCACACCTGAAGGAAGTCGTAAAGAAGCAAGATTCCCTGCATGGGGAAAGTTGTTATTGGTAATGTGTGCTATTATGTTCTTTATCTCTTCTTTATTCATCGGGTATTGTTCTTATAGAATCATGAGTGATACAAGTGTCATTAGAAATGCTAATTCTCTTGATGAAGAAATGGTTGATTCTGTTTCTGATTCTTTATCGCATGTGGTAAAGCAAGAACCTGTTGATACTGTGGCTCAGCTGAAGCAAAATATAGTAAATAATAGAAAGGGTAATGTAGAATGAAACAAAAAGAGTCTTTCTTTTGGACAAGTTACTCTGATTTGATGACTAGTTTGTTCTTCATTATGTTGGTCCTTTTTGTTCTGGTGATTGTATTGTTGCATAAACGAATGGAAGCAACTGAGCGAGAATTGGCAGAAATCAAACTTGTTCAGAAATCGACAGAGGATTTGAGTAAGCAGTACTTTGAATATAATCCTTTTTATAAAAAGTATGTGCTTAAGGTGCATTGCTTTTTCGAAGAATTGCATTATGATATAGAAGAGTTGCCAGATGATACAAAACAGCAATTAGGGGCTGCTGGTGTTGAGATTCAAAAGTTCTTATCTAAACATAATGATAATAAGTATCTGTTAATCATTGAAGGACAAGCATCGAAAAACTCAGAGGCATGGACTGATCGTAATTATGATTTGAGTTTTGAGAGAGCTTATTCCTTAATGAAGTATTGGAAGGATGTATGTGGTATTAATTTTGGAAAAAACTGTGAGGTTCAAATTGCTGGTAGTGGAGATGGAAGATATAATATTGAAACAATGCGTGATAAAATGTATGAAGTCAACAATCAGCGTTTTTTGATTCACATTATTCCTAAAAATATTATTGAAGATGAAAAAAAGTAAGTTACTTATAGTACTTATAATGTGTTTATTTGTCTCTTGTGCTCACAAATCTGGGCATAAGAGACTTAATAGAAGTGCAGAGTCTGCAACAGAAAGGGAATCTGTAAGAACTCCTGATTCTGAAGATAACGTAACTTCTGCTACAGCAGAATATGGAGATAATAATGAAATCCTGAATGGCAAAACTATATTTAATAGATATGGAAATGCCGTGTTCATGGTCTTTACTACAGATGGTACAAATACCTATCAAGGTTCTGGCTTTTTCATAAACTCTCATGGATTGGCCGTTAGTAATTACCATGTTTTTAAGGGTACAGCTATTGGTGCTGAGCAGATAAAACTGGTTGGGAGTGATACTGCATATAAGGTTTCGAAAGTTGTTAAGTCTGATGAAGAGGAAGATTTTATCTTGTTCTTCGTCGATGTTGATGATGTTCCTTATATACCGTTAGCTAAAGAAAAGCCAAGTGTTGGCGATAAAGTTTATGCTATAGGTAGCCCCAGAGGGTTAGAGAATACTTTCTCTTCAGGAGAAGTATCGCAATGGCGTGATACCAATTTGATGCAAATTAATGCATTGATAGACCATGGAAGTAGTGGTGGTGCTTTAATCAATGAGTATGGTGAAGTTGTTGGAGTTACATCTGGAACATTTTATGATGGTTCGCAGGCTAACTTAAATTATGCTTGGAGTATTGATGTTATCAAACCTTATCTTGAGTAGTTATGATACATTCAATGTTTCAAATAATATTGGGATATCTGCTTTGGAAGTATTTTCCTTCTTGGCTTAGGCTGAGAGATTCTAAAACAATAGATCATTATATTATTGTCGGTTTGTCTTTAGTTGGCATTTTGATGATAATTCTTGGTGTATTCCATTTGGTTAGACTCTTTTTTACATGGTAATGATTATCCTTACTTCGCTTATAGAAGTAAGGATAATTATTTTTTTGTATGGTAACTTTTGCCATCACATTCAGAAATATACAATAATCATTTAATCTGTAGAAATGGAAAAAACTGGTATTCTTATAATGTTGACCAAGGTTAAAGCTTGTGTTAATCCCTTGGTTCCTTTGATTGGTGTGGTGGTGTCAGTTCTGTTAATGGGGTGTTCTTCCAAGAATCCACCAAAAACTTCTGATGCCCCAATGGATACTGCGATGATTTATGAAGATATGCCGCAGAAGACTTCGGTTTCAAAAGTCGGCATAGATTCTTCTCAATCCACACTTGTCTCTCCGCAAAAAACTGATGCCACTTCTGCTCTTGATCTTAGCATCAATCCATACTATGATGCAGGATATGATCAGGGTCAGGAGGATGGGTATTATGATGGTATCGAGAATACACGAGGCGATTCTTACGACGATGCTTGCCGATATAAGGGAAAGAACAGGAAGGAATATGAGTTAGGGTATGAAGAAGGATATGATGCCGGCTTCGATGATGGCTTCGCTGATAGTGACTGTGATTCAGAGGAGGAAGAATAGCGGCTTTATATAATCCTTCTTGCCAGATTCTGTAAGAAGTTCTATTGAACAAAATGGATTCCGAAAGTTTTTTCACAATTATGTGTTGTGCCAAGGTATGGTAAACTTCAACATGAAAGATACGATAGGGCGAGGAATCCGCAAGGTTTTTACAGAACAGAAAAAACGTAAAATAGGTAATTTCCTCTCTACGCTTAAGAAAAAAGGAATCATAAAATTAACTGTTGGAAAGAGGTGGGTTTTAGACGATGTTTAGTCGAACTTAGTTGAAGTTAGTCGAACTTTTAGTCGAAGTTAGTCAATCTTTAGCTTGCGTCTTTGTTATAATACTCAGAAAATCAGTTGCTAATGATGAAATCTAACTTAGTTGAACTTTAAACGTTTAGTCGAACTCAAAATGGGATGTCAGCTTTGGAAATATTTCCCTTCTTGGCTTAGACTAAAAGTATCTGAAGGAGCATGAAAGGGAATAAGTGTTGTCGTTAAAAAGTGAAGTTGTGTAATCGGTACAGCACTATTGCCAGATAGGGATGACTTTACGATTGGTTGGTTGTATGAATAGAAAAAATATGGAAAATGAAACTTTAAAAGAAAGATTCCTCGGTACCATCTTCGGGCAAGCTGTAGGAGATGCTTTGGGGCTGAGCACGGAGTTTATGTCCAAGCAAGAGGTGGATCGTTTTTATCCTAATGGGATAGAGGACTATTCACAAATCGTGCAGGATGATCATCGTCGTCGTTGGCAAAGAGGCGACTGGACTGATGATACCGACATGATGCTATGCATCTTGGATTCCTTTGTGGCTTGTCAAAAGGTAGATATTCTTGATATTGCCAGAAGGTTTAAGAAATGGATGATGAATGGAGGTATGGGAATTGGCCGGCATACATATAATGTAATGGCTCTTGGCGACTATACTTCGAATCCACAGAAGGCTGCAGAGATTATCTGGAAGATGGGAAAGAAAAAAGCTGCAGCTAATGGGGCTGTCATGAGAACTTCGGTGGTAGGACTTTTGAAGGACAATGTAGCTAATAATGCAGAGAATATCTGTAAGCTAACTCATTATGATCCTCGCTGTGTGGGCTCTTGCGTTATCGTTTCTTCTATCATACATGCTCTTGTCTTTGAAGACAGGATATTGGATGAAGAAGATGTGATTGGCATTGCCAAACAATATGATGAACGAATCGTTCCATTTGTTGACTTGGCATATTATGAAGGTCTGGATTCTTTGTGTCTGGATGATGAAAAGAGTATGGGATATACGCTCAGAACTTTAGGGGCTGCCCTATGGGCTTATTGGCATGCAACCTCGTATAAAGAGGGTATCCTGAAGATTGTTTTATCGGGAGGAGATGCGGATACAAATGCAGCAGTAGCAGGAGCTATCCTGGGTGCTAAATTTGGAATATGCCATATTCCTGAAGAATGGAGGAATGGTCTTCTCCATGCTTCTATGCTCCATGATAAGGTGCAGGAATTCTACGCAATGTATCGCTAAAAGAAAGGATTCGATAATGAATGTGATGCAATTGAATACTGATATTTATAATAGCTTGGGCGTACTTTCTAATGACGAGAGCTATTTGGAAGAAGCCCTTGCTAGTATCAATCAGGCCTTTACGGAATTGAAGCTTCATCGCGAAGGAAAAATAGATTTTATTCCTGCGGAGGATTTGCTTAATGAGTTATAGGATAGAGGTTGCACCTGAGTTTGCCCGTAGATTGAAGAATTTAAGTAAGCGCAGTCTGCATTAGAGTACAATAACGCAGAATCCTGCCGGCATCACTACCAGCAGGATTCACTTTCAAAAACCGAACCTAAAAGTCTACCTTGTAATTTCTATCTATGCAATATCTATTGTAACCTGAATAAGTCTAACAACTAAGAACTATGGCAGTAGAACAAATGGAAAAATAAAAAAATATTGAATTATAGTTAATTTGAGTTTGAAATCATTCTTATCTAAAATAAAACTATTATATTTGTAACCGATAGATACGAATCTGCATAACAAACCTAGATTCAAGAGATTATAGAATATATTATAGTAATTTTAAACAATAACATTATGAATATGAAACGACCATTTATTACCACATTATTTGCGATGTTACTGGTCCTTTTTACAGTTTCATGCAGCAGTGAAGATAAAGAGTTTGATTATGCAGCATTGCCGATGTCGGCACAGCTGTTTGTAAAGCAATATTTTGCTGATGCATCATACAGCCGTGTGGAAAAGGAGAAAGATAATGGCTTTTGGGAATATGAAGTATTGCTCAGTGATGGCTCTAAAGTGGAGTTTAATGAGAAGGGAGAGTGGACGAGTGTTGAGTGCAAATACTCTGAGATCCCTGTAGGCATTATTCCTACTGTCATAGCTGAGGATATTGCAAAGAAATATCCTGATTTGAAGCCTTACAAAATTGAAAAAGAGGTTGGCGGATATGAAATTGATATTCCTGGCTACGATCTCTATTACAGCAATAACGGTATATTCATACGTGCTGAAATTGACAAATAACAGAAGAGGGTGTGTCATGGCTTTATGACACACCCTCATGCAGTTCTGGTACTTACTATAACAGCTCTCTTGCTATCCAGGCACAGGCTTCAGCATCTATTCCGGTTCGGGCTTGATGAGGCTGTAGTAGCTGTCTGCAATCTCGCCATCCCTCACTATCACAATGCCCACCGAGCAGACACTTGTACGCTGCTGGTTGGCCGTTTCGAAATCTATCGCTGCAAAATCTTTCATCGAATTATCATTTTTGTGCCTTATATATTATGGTGTTACTCTGAGGAAATATAGGCTATCCTATTTCTCCCATCAGCCATCTTAGGGCATTGATTCTCTTGATACCGTTGTAATCGGCAGTAGGGTCTTCATCAAGTGTAAGGATATACTTAGGATATTGGTCATTGATCTGCTGCAGAGATGCCAATTCACGTTTTAAGGTAGTCTCATCTCTAACGGTAGCAGCTACCTGATAATACGTGATATTGTTTTCATCAATCGCTACAAAATCTACTTCCAGATTATCCATCTTTCCTATATATACTTTCTGCTGGCGATGGAGTAGTTCCAGATAAACGATGTTCTCCAGGATGCGGCCGGCATCGAATGAGCGGGAACCTAGGAGCATTCTTCTCAAACCGATATCTACTAGATAATATTTACCCAATGTCTTGAGCGGCTGCTTACCCTTGATGTTGTATCTTTTGGTTTCATATACGAAGAAGGTTTCGCAGAGTGCGGTCAGATATCGTTCTACGGTTTTCTGGTCTATTTTCCTTCCATCGGCAGTCATGATGTCGGCTATGCGCTTGGTGGATAGGATGTTGCCGATATTGTCGGCTGTGAAACGGATAACGCTTTCCAGCATCATGACATCGGGTAACTTCTTCCTGCTCATGATATCCTTTACTACAATGGTGTTATATACGCCATTCAGGTAGTCGCTGATTTCTGCGGGAGTATCCAGTTCAAGGGTATATGGAAAACTGCTCCTTGTGATGTAGTCTGTATAGGCTTTGGGAAGATTGTCGGTTCCTCCGATACCTTCAACATACTCTCTGAATGAAAGGGGAAGCATTGCGATTTCCACATATCTTCCGGATAGTAACGTGGCGATTTCGCTTGACAGCATATAGGCATTCGACCCCGTAATATAGAGATCTACTGTTGGCTTCAGGTTGAGGCTGTTGATGATGTCTGGGAAATCTTCCACATGTTGTATCTCATCAAAGAAGATATAAGTCATCTTGTCTTGATGAATTAATGGCTTGATATAAGCGTATAAGTTATGTGGATTACGAAGTTCATAGAAGTCGTAATCCTCGAAATTGAGATAGATGATTTGGTCGGCACTGACACCTTGCCTCTTAAGCCAGTCACGATAAATCTCCATAATGGTGGATTTACCGCAACGGCGAATGCCGGTTATCACTTTGATAAGAGACTTGTCTTTGAAAGCGATCAGTTTATTGAGATATTCCGTTCTTTCTATTCGTTTCATATCATTTCATTGCTCTTTCATTATATATTTGCTGCGAAGATACTATTTTTTTAGGATAAATCATCCTAAAAGTAGAATATTTAAGAAAGTTTTAGGATGAATCGTCCTAAAACTTTTGAAATTAGAGAAGTTTTAGGATGAATCGTCCTAAAACTTTTTGTCTATCCCCATATTTAGGTATTTCTGCGAAACCATCATTTTTAGGTATTGCAGATGATGGAAAAAGGATGTATCTTTGCACCCGAAAATAAATGTAACTAAAAGTAATATAGACAAATGAAAACAACAATCGTAATTTATGGCTCTTCTACTGGCTCATGCCAGTCGATTGCCGAAACCATCGCCTCTAAGTTGGGCGTGGAAGCTGTAGATGTAGCTAACATCGATGACGCTACTATCACAAGTCATGAGAATCTTCTTCTCGGTACTTCTACCTGGGGTGCCGGCGAGATGCAGGACGACTGGTATGATGGCGTGAAGACATTGAAGAGTGCCGGCTTGGCTGGCAAGACTGTGGCCCTGTTTGGTTGTGGCGACAGCGAGTCTTACCCTGATACATTCTGTGGCGGCATGAAGGAACTCTATGATGCTGCCGTTGAGGCTGGTGCTACCGTATTGCCTGGTGTTTCTACAGACGGATACACCTATGATGACAGTGAGGCAATTGATGGCGACAAGTTCCTGGGACTCGCACTCGACGAGGTGAACGAGGACGACAAGACAGAGGAGCGTATCGAAGCCTGGCTCGAGGACATCAAGCCAGCGTTATAATTTTACAAAAATATTTTTCAAGAATTGGAGAATGATGGAATTCTCTGATTCTTGGTTTAAAAACAGATAAATTCGGATAGTATGCAGCAGGAAATCGCAACACCAGTAGATTTGAAGGTTCTGATGAATCATATATATGAATATAAGAAGGGCGTGCGCCGCCTGGTGCTCTACACCTTCAACAAGAAATATGAGTCTTTTGCCATAACTAGATTAGAGCGTCAGAACATTGATTATATCATCCAGCCGGTTGGCAACGACCGTCTGAATCTCTTCTTTGGTAAGAAAGAATGTCTGGATGCTATCCGCATGATAATCACCAAACCGTTGTGCCAGCTTACGCCGGAGGAGGATTTCATCTTGGGTGCCATGCTGGGATATGACATCTGCGCCCAATGCGAACGCTATTGTGAGCGCAAGAAGAAGGTTTGCTAAACTTTTCTTTCATCTTCGTAATGTTTTATGTTTATAAGTAGAAAGAGCGTGATTGCCGTAATGGTGATTACGCTCTTTCTGCATATTTCGGAATAATTCCTCTTTTTGAGAGCTGAAATGAAAGAAAAAGTCCTGAAAACACTACTTATTTATTAGTACAGACTATATCTATGCGTTTAACCTGATACCTAATTCTAAGTATAAAAAATGTGAAAATCACAATTTCTCGGTATTGTACAATTTCTAAATAAGTCTTACCTTTGCAGCCTGAAAAAAGGAATAGATATGAAAAAAGGATTAGGAAAAATCAGAAAGATTAAAAAGAAACACATCTTCCTGGCCTTGTTGGCCGTGATTGTTCTGGGAGGTTTGGCGAAGGCTTACTCTGCCTGGGTGGGTACTACCCGCATCGCTTTCCTCAACTATCAGGCTATTGCGCTGGGACAGATTTCGCATGCCAACGACAATGCGATGATTAAACTGAGTGAGATCACGACCGATGATTTCGATCATCTGGATGATTACGATATGATTATCGTGAATGGTATGGGACTCCGAATCGACGAGAACCAGCGCAAGCAGTTGGAAGAGGCTTCCTATAAGGTGCCGACCCTGACTCATGCTGCTACCAACCCAGCCAACAATATCGTATCAGTAGATAATTTCGATGCCGATTATCTGATGCAGTACATCGAGAACGGCAGCAAGAAGAATTATCACAGTATGCTCGCTTACATCCGCAAGTTTATCGACGGAAAGAAGTTCATGGCTCCAGAACCGGAACGTGTGGATGAGCGACCAGACTATCTCCTGACTCATTTCGACCCGAAGGATGAAAAGGGCGATGAGCTGGGTTTCAACAGCATCCGTGAGTACAATGCCTTCCTGGCGAAGAACGGATTATATAAGAAAGGTGCTCCTACCATCTTGCTCACCGGTTTTATGGGTGCGGCTCCTGATATGGAGAAGGCTTTTGAGAAGAAGGGATTCATGGTGTATCGCATCAACCAGCTGCAGAGCTTTATCGCCGGTCATCATGCTGACAGTATCCAGGCGAATGCCGTAGTGAATATGGCGCATGGCAGACTGGGCGATTACTTCGTAGAGTTTCTGAAGCAGAAGAATATTCCATTGTTCTCACCTCTTAATATCAACCGCTTGACCACCGATTGGGAGAACGACAAGCAGGGAATGAATGGCGGTTTCATGTCGCAGAGCATCGTGACTCCGGAGATTGATGGTGCCATCCGTCCATACGTGGTTTTCGGTCAGCGCATCAACAAGGAGGGCTTGCAGGAGGTTTACGGCATCCCAGACAGAATGGAGAGTTTTGTGGAGAGCGTGCAGGGCTATGTGAATCTGAAGAACAAGAAGAACAGCAGCAAGCGTATCGCCATCTTCTACTTCAAGGGTCCGGGTCAGAATGCACTTACCGCTTCGGGAATGGAAGTGGTTCCATCGCTCTACAATCTCCTGGTTCGCTTGAAGAATGAGGGATACAATGTAGGCAAGTTGCCAGCCAATCCTCAGGAACTGGCAAAGATGATCCAGGCTCAGGGTGCCGTCTTCGGAACCTATGCAGAGGGAGCCTATACCCAATTCCTCCAGTCGGGACATCCAGCCCTGGTTACTGCCCAGCAGTTTGCCGGATGGACCCAGAAGGCTTTGTCTAAGAAGATGATCAAGGAGCTGAATCAGCTCTATGGTTCCTTCCCTGGCAAATATATGGCTACCGATGACGGTAAGTTGGCGGTGGCAAGACTGCAGTTTGGTAATGTGGCTCTGCTTCCACAGGTGATGGCAGGCGTGGGAGGCGACTCCTTCAAGATTGTGCATGGCACCGACCAGGCACCTCCTTACACCTATGTTGCCTCTTATCTCTGGGCTCGTTATGGTTTCAGTGCCGATGCGCTCATCCATTTCGGAACCCACGGCTCGCTGGAATATACCCCGAGAAAGCAGGTGGCACTCGACAGCAACGACTGGAGTGACCGATTGATTGGTGTGGTTCCACATCTTTATATATATACCATCGGCAATGTGGGCGAGGCGATGATTGCCAAGCGCCGTACCTATGCCCAGACCCAGAGCTATCTCACTCCTCCTTTCAAGGAGAGCGAATTGCGACAGACCTATAAGCAGTTGAGCGATGCCATCCAGTCTTACGAAAAGAAGGCATCTGCCGAACAGTCGCTCAAGGTGAAGGCGCTGACCGTGAAGATGGGAATCGCCCGAGAACTGGGACTCGATGCCAAGCAGATGAACAAGCCATATTCTGCAGATGAAATCGCAAGAGTAGAGAACTTTGCGGAAGAGTTGGCAAATGAGAAGATTACCGGCAAGCTCTATACTTTGGGTGTGCCATACGATAATGATGATGTCCGCACCAGTGTCTATGCGATGGCTACAGATCCTATTGCCTACGGAATGCTGGCTGTGGATAAGTTGAAAGGTCGTGCTCTGGAGGGCGTGGAGAAGCATAAGCAGCTTTTCGACCGTCTCTATCTGAGCAAGGCACGCAATACCGTGACCCAGCTTCTGGGTTCTGCCTCGGTTTCTGATGAATACATCTGCCGTTATGTAGGAATCACTCCTGCCGAACTCCAGATGGCACGTAAGGTAGAGGCGATGCAGGCAGCTCCGGATCCTATCCAGATGATGATGCAGATGGCAGACCAGATGGGTGGAGCGAAGGAGGCGAAGCCGAAGAAGGTGGACCACCGTACGGTAAGCGAGCTCCGTGCTGCCAAGGTTTCTCATAAGAAGAAGATTCCGCAGATGAGTCGTGAGGCTTTTGAGAAGATGGAGCAGACCGGTCACTTCCCTGACAAGATGATGGAAGCCATCAAGAAGGGACAGAAATGGTATCAGGAAGATTTGAAGAAGGCGAAGATGGCGAAAGCCGGCAAGGGCAAAGCATCTCAGAAATCTTCTAAAAATAAGGGTATGATGATGTCGAAGGCACCTAAATATACCCGTCAGCAGATTCATCTGGCTCAGGCGATTACTACCGTAGAGCATGCCTTGCAGAATGTGGGCAAGTATTCGGAGGCGCTCCGTCAGAGTCCGCTCAACGAGATGGCTTCTCTGATGAATGCCCTGAATGGCGGCTTTACCGCTCCATCTCCTGGTGGTGATCTGATTGTGAATCCAAACACCCTGCCTACCGGTAGAAACCTCTTCTCCATCAATGTGGAGAATACACCTTCGGAGGATGCCTGGGAGAAGGCGAAGGAACTTTGCGACAATACCATCAAGATGTATTGCGAGCGACATAAGGGTGAATATCCTCGTAAGGTAAGTTACACGCTCTGGAGTAGCGAGTTTATCGAAACAGAGGGTGCTACCATCGCCCAGATTCTCTATATGCTCGGTGTAGAACCGGTAAGAGATGCCTTCGGTCGTGTTACCGATCTGCGTCTCATTCCATCCAAGCAGTTGGGCCGTCCTCGCATCGATGTCGTGGTTCAGACTTCCGGTCAGCTCCGCGACCTGGCTGCATCCCGTCTCTTCCTCATCAACAAGGCGATAGAGATGGCGGCAAATGCCAAGGGTGATAAGTATGACAACCTGGTGAAAGCCGGTGTTACTGAATCGGAACGAGTGCTCGTAGAGAAGGGTATGTCGCCAAAGGAGGCACGCGAGGTGAGTATGTATCGAGTGTTTGGAGGCGTAAACGGCAACTATGGCACCGGCATCCAGGAGAGGGTAACCGCAGGCGACCGCTGGGATAAGGAGAGTCAGATTGCCGAGGTCTATATGAACAATATGGGTGCCTACTACGGTGATGAGAAGAACTGGGAGACCGTTCGCAAGGCTGCTTTCGAGGCAGCGCTGACCCGTACTGATGTGGTAGTTCAGCCACGACAGAGCAACACTTGGGGTGCCTTGAGTCTCGACCACGTATATGAGTTTATGGGAGGTATGAACCTCGCAGTCCGCAACGTAACCGGTAAGGATCCGGATGCTTATCTTGCCGACTATCGCAACCATAGCAATATGAGAATGCAGGAGGTGAAGGAGGCTATCGGCATCGAGGGCAGAACCACCATCTTCAATCCAGCCTATATCAAGGAGAAGATGAAGGGTGGAGCCAGCAGTGCCAGCACATTCGCCGAAATCGTAACCAATACCTACGGCTGGAATGTGATGAAGCCAAAGGCAATCGACAAAGAGATGTGGGACGAGATCTATAATGTATATGTCAAGGACAAGTACAATCTCGGCACCAAGGAGTTCTTCGACAAGCAGAATCCGGCTGCGCTGATGGAGATGACCGCCGTGATGATGGAGAGTGCCCGCAAGGGTATGTGGAAGGCTACTCCTCAGCAGCTCAAGGACATCGCCAAGCTTCATACCGAGACCGTGAACAAGTATAAGCCTTCATGCTCCGGTTTCGTCTGCGACAATGCCAAGCTGCGCAATTATATCGCCAGCAAGACCGATGCTGCTTCTGCCAAGGAATATCAGCAGAATGTAGAGCAGATCCGCGACGCTGAGGCTGCGAAGAACAGCAGCGACAAGGGTATGGTGATGAAGAAGGAGACGCTGAATGAGGAAGCTCAAAAGACCACCACTGTGGTGAGCGGCATCGTAGTAGGTGTCATCGTCATCGTAGCATTCGTGATGTTGGCGATTCTGATTCGCAGAAGAAGAAAGAATATGGTTGAATAGAAATGGAGACATTAGTTTTAGTAATGATGATATTGGTTTGCTTCAGTTTTGTGCTGAAGCAGACCTTCCACGGAGTGAAGGAGATTATGATAATCTCGGTGCTCGTAGCCTTCTTCGTGGGAATGACCTGGCCACTTGCCATCGAACAGTCGAAGACGCAGATTGCGGCCTGGATAGCCGACCAGAAGCTGATGCTCGATATGGCGGTGCTGCTGAGTATCGATGTGGCACTCACGATGCTTTTCTGTGTGCACCACGTAGATCTGAAGACTTCGGAACATGTGAGTCGCCGCAAATGGGTGTTCTTCATCTTCCTGAAGTACTTCCCGGGTTTGCTGGTTTTCCCAGTGCTTTTCAGTGTTCTGGTGATGACCATCTTCCTGCTTCCCGGCGTATCGTTCCAGGTAGTGGCATGGGTGCTTGCCGTAGTGCTGCTGGTCTTGACGCCGGTATTCACCTACGGTTTGAGATGGCTCTTGCCGGAGCGACCAATCCGCTTGGAACTACTTTTTCTGGTAGAGGTGCTGCTCGGATTGATGGGCATCATCGGTACGGTGAATGGCAGGACTGCGGTGGCAGGATTCAACAGTTTCGATGCCCTCTCGCTTCTCGGCGTTATCGCCATCGTCATCGTAGGAATGGCGATAGGATGGGCAATTTACAATTATCAAATTAAAAAATATAGAGTATAATGAATTACATATCAGACGTATTGTTTTGGATTTCCACAGGCATGCTGGTTCCTGTGATTATTTTGTTGATTTTCTTCTTCCTCAGAGCCTTGCTGCTCCTTGGAGGTTTCTTCGGACAGTATCTTGTAAAGCGCAAGTCGGGTGCGGAGATTCGTGAACAGATGAACACCCTGACGCTCGATAACATCGATACCCTGGGCGATCGCTTGCCAAAGAACAAGCAGGCTGTCATCGTTTCCTATATGAAGAAACTCGTGGACAACCGTCAGAGCAAGGCGCAGGTAAACCGCATCCTCGACCAGTATGCCCAGTTTGTTGAGAAGGATCTTTCTCTTCCTTCTACACTTCTGAAGATGGGTCCGATGCTCGGTTTGATGGGTACCTTGATTCCGATGGGTCCTGCCCTGGTTGGTCTTTCTACCGGCGATATTGCTTCGATGGCTTACAATATGCAGGTGGCTTTCGCTACCACCGTAGTAGGCCTGTTCTCTGCAGCCATCGGTTTCGTAACCAAGCAGACCAAGAACCGCTGGTACACTGAGGATATGAGCAACCTCGAGTTTATGGCAGACCTTTTGGAGGAAAAGTAAAAAGGCTTTTAAAGGTAAAAAAGTAAAAAGGTAAAAAAGTTAAGATATATAATTTATGAGACAGAGACGCAGAAATAGGCTTGCGCATGATGGCGAGGATGATGATCCGATGAGCGTAGTGAGCAACCTCTTCGATGTGGCGATGGTGTTTGCCCTCGCCCTGATGGTAGCACTCGTTTCGCGCTATAATATGACGGAAATGTTCAGCAAGGATAACTTCACGATGGTGAAGAACCCTGGCAAGGAGAATATGGAAATCATTACCAAGGATGGACAGAAGATCAATCGCTATACTCCTTCTGAAGACCAGAGCCAGAAGTCGGGCAACAAGGGAAAGAAGGTAGGCATTGCTTACCAGCTGGAGAATGGCGAAATCATCTATGTTCCGGAAGATAAATAATCGGGGATTGCAAATCCCCTCAAACAGAAAATATTATTGTAACTAAAAGAAAAATAAAGAAAAATGAAAAAGTTTAAGACAATGATGGCCATGATGTTGGCTTTGGTTTCTATGTGTGTAGCATTCAGCTCTTGCAGCAGCGATGATGATCCTGTAGCAGTAGCTGCGGCAAAGGAAATTGCGGGTACCTATACCGGAAGTTTGGATATGACTGTAATGGGCACGGCTTCTACATACGATAACCTTACCATGAAGATTGAGGCTGTAGATGATGCTACAGTCAAGGTTACATTGCCAGCTTGTGGCGAGGGTATGATGGCTCTTCCTGCTCTGGAGGTACCTGCTGTGAAGGCTTCCGGTTCTAACGGTGCTTATGCTTTCTCTCAGGAGAACTATGCAGGTACTATTACCGTGAATGGTGCAGAGAAGAAGTACACAGTTACTTTGCATGGTACATTGAAGGACAAAACCCTGACCGTCAACTATTCTGTGCAGTATGGCAAAATGCCTATGCCAATGATTGGTAAGTTTGTTTGTACAAAATAAGAGAATAGTTTCTGGATAAACTTTGATATAACTCGATGAAACAAAAGATATTCGCACTATTCCTGATCCTTTGCGGATTGTGCCTGAATCTGAAAGCCGAAACCCAGGGCGATGTCGTGGGTAGGGTGCTCGATGATTCGGGCGCACCTCTGGCGGGTGCTACCGTCCAGATTTTGCATGCAAAGAGTGGGGTAACAACTGATGAAGACGGATATTTCCGCATTCCTTACAGCAAGGATGGAGCGGTGAGAGTGAAGGTGAGCTTTGTGGGCTATCAGACTCAAACTTTCGTACTGAAAGCGGATGAGAGAAAAGGTGACCAGCATGTGCTTCGCCTTCAACCGGATGCTACTGCCCTCGATCAGGTGGTAGTTACCGCAACCCGAACTCCGAAGGCTTTGAAGGATGCTCCTGTGGTAACCCGTCTGATTACCGCCAATGATATCAAGATAGCTGATGCTACCAATATCCAGGACCTCCTCACCGAGCAGATGCCGGGTCTGGAATTCGGCTATGCCATGAATCAGGAGACTTCTCTCAGTATGAATGGTTTCGGTGGAAATGCCGTGCTCTTCCTCGTAGATGGCGAGCGATTGGCTGGTGAAACCATGGATAATGTAGATTATAGTCGTCTGAACTTGGATAATGTAGGACGTATCGAGATAGTAAAGGGTGCTGCTTCGGCGCTCTATGGCGCCAATGCCGTAGCCGGAGTCATCAACATCATCTCCCGTGAAAACAGCGAGCCTTGGACTGCCAATGTCAATACCCGCTACAACGACTTCAACAAGGAGTGGCGCCACGGTGGAAGCTTCAGCTTCAATGCCGGAAAATGGAATTCGCAGACCAGCATCCAGCGCACCACATCGGATGAGGTTCAGCTCACCAGTCCTTTCGATACAGAATCCAACATCCTCCATATCTATGGTGGAGAGACCTTCAATGTGAAGGAGCGTCTTACCTACAAGCTCTCAGATAAGGTAAAACTGATAGGTCGTGGTGGTTATTTCAATCGTATCAGCAAGCGCAGCAACTATGATGATCATTACATGGATTATTCTGCCGGACTGAAGACCGTGATGAATCTTTCGGAGAATGATAATCTGGAGATTTCTTACGGCTTCGACCAGTATGACAAGGCTCGATATGTGAATGATGAGCGTACTCACGACCACGATTATACCAACCGTCAGAACACCGTCCGTGCCCTCTATTCCCATATCTTCGGCAAGAATACATTGACGGTAGGTGCAGATTTCCTGAACGATTATCTTACCACCTATCAGTTTGAGGATAATGAATCAAAGAATCAGAATTCATGTGATGCCTTCGCCCAGTTCGATTACAATCCTTTGCAGTGGTTGAACATCGTGGCAAGTCTTCGTCATGATTACTTCTCTGCATCCAGCCAGCATGCTACTACCGGTCGTCTGGCTCTGATGACCAAGTGGAAGGGTTTCTCCATCCGTGCCAACTATGCCGGCGGATTCCGTGCCCCAACGCTCAAGGAGATGTATATGAACTTTGATATGGCAGGTATGCAGATGATTTACGGTAATCCGGATCTGAAGCCGGAGAAGAGCAACAACTACAACCTGGCGCTGGAGCATACCGGAAGGGTGAAGAATGCTGGCTTCTTTACTGGTCAGTATAGTCTTACTCTCATGGGCTATTATAATAAGTATGATAAGCGCATCACTACCGAAGATTATGCCGATTATACCCCGGGAACCGGTCAGCCGGATGTGGCTTCGCGTTATTGCAACGAGGATGGAGTAGAGGTGAGCGGCATCGACTTCAGTGCCCAGTACCGTTCGGATATGGGTCTAGGTGTGAAACTCGACTACAGTTATCTCCATGTGGGTGGCAGAAGTGTAGATTCCCAGTTCTCCCAGCCTCGTCCTCATACCGCCACCTGGCGTCTCGACTACGATCGCCAACTCTGTTCGTTCTATCGCATCAATGCCGCTCTGTCAGGCAGATACTTGTCTTCTCCTGATACGAACATCAAGAAGCATGACAGCAGTTATCAGTTGTGGAAGTTCACGCTTCAGCAGCGATTCCTGGATGCCGTCAATCTGAATTTCACAGTAGATAATCTTTTCGGTTATACGCCAAAGAACTATTATTGGAGTTCGGCGATGACCACCGGTCGCACCTTCACGGTAGGCCTTTCTATCGATATCGACCGTTTCGTAAAGGTATTCTAATAAAAATAGCAGGGTGGACCAGTCTTCCATCCTGCTTCTTTTCTGATAGTACCGCCCTAACTATATAAAAATAGGTAGTTAGGGCGGTGTTATCGTTTATAGGTTCGCCCTAACTATGTTAAAAAAGATAGTTAGGGCGGTACTATCCTTGCAGATTTCATTTTTTTTGTTTATCTTTGCACCGTAAGATTTAGTATAAATGAAATAAAATCAGAAAGTTATGGATGCAAACGGAATAATAGGACGTGAATATGAGCAGAAACTCATTCTGGAACGTTGTAAAAGCAACAAGGCAGAACTGATAGCTATCTATGGTCGTAGGCGCGTAGGAAAGACTTTTCTGGTTCGAAAAATATTCAACGACCAGTTTGCCTTTTCCTTTATTGGTATGTATGAAGTGAGCCGTGCGGTACAGCTGGAGCAGTTTCGGATGGCGTTGGCGCAGTATGCTAAGCAGACCGTGCCCAAGCTGAAAACCTGGTTTGAGGCTTTTGCTGCTTTGCGTGAATATCTGTCGGGCTTATCTCTGCAGGAACCGATTGTTCTGTTCTTTGATGAGTTGCCTTGGATGGATACGCCCAAAAGCAATTTTATCGCAGCTTTCAGTTATTTCTGGAATTCATGGGCTTCTATGGTCCCTCAACTGAAACTTATCGTCTGTGGTTCTTCCACCACGTGGATGTTGGCTAAGTTTATAGGCGATAAGGGCGGATTGTATGGTCGCGTTACCCGGCAGATCTATCTGGCTCCATTCTCTCTGGGCGAGACAGAGCTGTTCTTAAACGAATTGAAAGGCCTTGCTCTTACCCGCCAGCAGGTATTGGATGTGTATATGATATTGGGTGGTATTCCTTATTATCTTGATATGCTGGAGCGTGGTGTGCCGTTAGATGTGTGCATCGACAGACTGTTTTTCTCGCAGGATTCGCCATTACGTGGAGAATTCGATTTCCTCTTCCGTTCCCTCTTTAATGACTCCAAGCATTATCGCAAGATAGTAGAGGTGCTTTCTGAAAAAATGAAGGGGATGACCCGTAAGGAATTGATGGATGAGTTGAAACTGAAAGGCGGTGGACAGTTATCAGAAATCCTGGAGAATCTGAAGAAATGCGATTTTATCAGGAAATATGCTACCATAGGAAAGAGTGAAAGGGATGCCCTATATCAGTTAACTGACTTATACTCATTGTTCTATACCCGTTTTGTGGCAAATAACAGTGGGCAGGATAAGAACTTCTGGAGTAACATGCGCAATTCGGGAAGTAGAACAGCCTGGAGCGGTTATGCTTTCGAACAGGTATGCCTACATCATATCCCACAGATCAAGAAGGCATTGGGTATTTCTGGTGTTTTGGCGAATGTTTATTCCTGGTCCTGCCGTCCTTTTGTAGATTCTACTGGTGCAGAATGGCGAGGAGGTCAGATTGATATGCTGATAGACCGTGCTGATGGAGCTATCAATATCTGTGAGATGAAATATGCCAAGGATGAGTTTGTGATAGATGCCAGCTATGAGCAGCGGCTGCGTGACAGGATGTCTTCCTTCTCTGTGGCGACCAAGACGAAGAAGGCATTGCTGCATACTTTCATCACGACTTATGGGGTGAAGCAGAATATGCATAGTGGATTGGTGAATAGTGAGGTAAGGATGAACGATCTCTTTGGATAAATGGTATTTTAATGTCCGTTTTCAAAACTGATACTGCCCCCATGAGATAGGGGGCAGGTCGGTGAAAAACGTTGAAAAATCGCCTAGAACCATCTCTTCTTCATTTTCTTTAAGAAATCCTTGGTGATAGGGAAGCCGGAGGCATCACCTATTACGGAGTCGGTATAACAGAAGGGACATTCGGCTGTAGGCGGCTCATCAGGGAGGTAATCCGTGATTTCGGATGGCGAGAAGATTTCGCCGCAGAAGAAACAGCCGCACTTTTCAGATTTTTCTATTTGTTCCTTGTTGCTGAAGCAGCAATCGTGAGCTTGGCGGAAGATTCTGTCTTTCTCCTCCTCTTCTTTCTGCTTTTTCTCAGCCTTTTCCAGATACCCCTTGAATCGTCTCTGAAGATAGAGCGGCACATGATAGTGAGGGGCGAAGACATACAGCGACGGAACGTGGTCGTGGTATTCGTAGCCGGGACCATCTATCACGGTATAGCTGTCATCCGTCTCATCATATGGCAGTTCATCCAATCCCCTTTTATCCTTGGCAGCCTGGTTTCTCTCCCAGATCCATTCGGTGGTAAGCGGAGTTCCGACAACGATGGCAAGTTTCACCTCATCGCCACGATATACTTCCACTATGTTACCCTTCTTGAATCTGATCTGTTCAGCGCTTCTGCCTCGGAAGGTCTCGTCAGGATGACGGTCGTATGCAGGCAAATCGCAGACTCCGGGATAGTAAATGCTGAAACGCGAACAGCAGTAAGACCGGTCGATCAGTTTTCCCTCCCCGTCATACACCCTTTTCGAAAGACATTCCCGGTTGTAGTGCAACAGTCCCATTGGAATCTCCGAGATATAATAGCAGAAGGTATCCAGCGGATAGTCGTCTTCCTCCTTCATCTTTTTGCGGTAAAGAACATCCTGGTGCATCAGTCTCTCTGCCTCCTCCAAAGTTGTAGTGAAGGCTTGCGGACAATAGGTGTTCACCTTATATTTCGGATAGTGTGAACGCTTTTTCTCCTCCAGCTCTTCTGTTTCTAAAACTTCGAGCTTGAAGATGGCAGGAACATCCCGATGCTGTGGATGCTCAGCCAATTGCTTGAATTCTTCGTATGTCATAGGATGGCTATTTTAAGAATTGGTGTGTCTTCTTGTATTTTGTACCATCACAGTTGGTGATATTGATTTCCAGGACCAATCCTTCCAGCTGAAAGTCGAGCGGGATGTTGATGGCACGTCTTTGGATATCCATTTCGTAGAAGATACTTCCGTCCTTTTTGCAGAGCACGATGTCCAGATAGTCTGGCATATCAGGTATAGTTCCAGGCTCTGACATTTGTGGTTGAAACTCTCCAAACGCTTCCTTCACATACTCGAATAGTCCCCGAGTATATTTTTCGATATCCACCCCTACATATTGAGTATAGGTGTATTTGATGATACATAAAGACATTTTATTTGCCATTTTATTCTTTCTTTTTGGTTATACCTTTATAATATAGTAATATGAAGGGAAAATTTCAAAAAAAGCGCCAATATTTTGAAAAAAGTATTGGCGCTTGATTATTGAATTCGCTCTGTTTGAAAAGAGGGCTATTTGTTAAATTGTTCTTTGAATAGAGTCGTTAAATCAAATAGTTATTTTACTGCCCCTCTATATTTTCAAATATGCTATAAAACTTTAATATGGTATCTACAAACCAATTTACCAGTTCTTCATCTGTTTTGTCCAGAGTGTCTGTTGCAAGCCATATCCATTTGCCATCTTGTTTTGCACCTGGTCTTTGCTTCAGGTTTGGCAGTTGAGAAAGTACATTATTGTTGGAAATGAAATTCTGCATATAATCTTTAGCTTTTTCACCATTTGTTGTATATATAGACACTGTGACTGTATTGTAGCGAACGCTGTAGCCACAATCATATGCGAAGCCTTCGTGGTTTGGTGACTTGAAGCCGATATATGGGCGTCCCATCGGGTTATTAATGTGTGATTGCACTTTGTCTTTTACTCTTTCAATGACTTTTTCCCAAATGGTGTTGCACCATACAACATTGGCGTCAGGGGCTTCGTTGCTGGTAGCAGGAGCGTCAGTAGGTGCACCTTCTGTTACAGGCTCGAAAGGTAACTCTCCAGAATTATTGTGCTTTATCAATTCCATAAAGTCCTCGAAACCATCCTTGCCATAGTAATCTAAGATAAGATCACGCTCAAACTTTGCTACAGCATTGAGCACCTGATTGCGAGTTACGCCATAAACAAACTCACGACCTGCTTTAACCTCGTATTTGTCGACACTTTGGTTATGCATCTTTGAACACTCCAGACAATACATATCGTTGGTCAGCAAGTCGCGGATTCTGTCATCCACGTTACCGCTCATTTCTGGATACTCAAACACATCGAAAAGCTGACACACCTCAGGGATGCCCGTATGAGCCTCTTGATTGATTCGCCCCATAGCGCATTCCCATTTGTCTCTATTGTCGTCGGTTTCTGAAGTCTGGCCAATCTTAAGCCAACCACCATCCTGCTGATTTAACTCAGTATTCGAGAAATACTGAGAAAAAAGGCGCTTAGGACCGAATACGTAAATTATAGTTCTTTTCATTTTTGCATTAATTTATTAAAGTCGAAGTTAATCTTTTCTTTTAGGCAGAATTTTTTTATAGTAATAGTTATTATTCCTGCAAATCCTATTACTGTAAAAATTATGCCCCCAATCCATTCATCGTTATCTTTATAATATCTACCAAATAGTCCATGTCTTTCAGGGCTATTTATAGCACCTATTACGCAAATGATAATTATTATAATAGCTATAATTACTTCTATTTTTACAACATTCCAAGCCTTACGCTTAGATTCTTCTTCTCTTTCGTTAGCATCTTCAATCTCATTCTCTACTTCTTGAAGCAGAAGTTTGATTTTAGGATTGTTGCTATAGTACATCTTTGCCTTGCGAATATAGCGCTCAACATTAGCTTGGCTTTCGGCTGTATTATCACAAGACTTGAATTTAACCAGTGCATCCTCTAGATGATTGAAAATTTCCTCTAAGTCTTTGCTTGATTCTGGTGTGATGAATTGACCGCAAGATGGACACTTGTCTGCTAGAAGAGGAATTGGAGCTCCACAGTAAGGGCATGTGTTTCCTTTTCTTTGGTTCATAACAGCAGCTACTGCCTGATCTGCCTTTTGCTGCTGTGCATCGATGTACAGATCAACCTCGTCAACATTCAAACCCAGAGCCTGTGCTTTGTTCAAAAGCACCAGACGCTCCTTGGCAGAGATGATGCCGTCGGTAAGGTACTCTTTGATGAGGTCATCAAGCTCCTGTGGAATTGCACCTTCCTTCTTTGCAGGCTTAGTTGCCTGAGGATCCTGTGCTTCCATTTCTTTCTTGCGCTTAGCAAGACGACCCTCAAGTACCAGTTCAAACTCGTCGCGGTCGATGCCCATGGCCTCGGCCTTTTTGAAGAGAAGATTCTTCTCTTTATCAGGCAATACACCATCTGCCAATGCTGCAGTGATGAGTGCTTCTAACTTCTCGTTGTACATAGTAGATAAATTTATTTGTTATTATATTCTTTTATATGTATTAATTATGCTTCTCGTAGAATCTTGCCTCAAGCACCATTTCTACCTCGTCGGGATCTTCTCCCTCCTTGACAGCACGGCGCAAGACAATTTCCTTCTTTTTGTCTGTCAGCTCATCGCTTTCTGCTACAGAATTGATGAGTTCCTCAAGACCATCAGAGAATAGGTTGCCAGGAGACTTCTGTATAGTTGGAATCTCTTCGGATTCTTCCTGGATATTCCCTGTTTCTTCTTGGGTATCCAGTGTCTCTTCCTCTTTTGCAGGAGGAGTCTCTATGTCTTGATCCAATTTAGGAAGCGGAGGAGCAGGAATGTCTTCTTCTGCCACTTCGGTAAGTGGTGGAACAGGTGTTCCATAGAAATCTAACTTGTCTGCTGGCATCTTACGAAGACGAACTTCTGTATCGTCAACATCCTTTAGAAGCTCGGCGTAGTAGACATATAACTCTTCTGGTACATACAGAGTTTTTATATAGGCACACAGACTTTCTATATCTGTGAGTTTATTGGTGTAGATATACACATCAGGTGCGTATTCGTCATCATTGAGAGTGCCGATTTCTTCAACAGTGTAAGGTACATATACTTCTCTAATGCTCTTGCTTGAGGCAAATTCATAACCCAATTTTTTAACTCCAACAGGAATAACAAGTGTCTCAATCTTGCAATTTTCACCAATGAAATTATCTGGAATTTCTTCCAACAGATGAACCTTGGACAAATCCAATTCTTCGATATTCTTACATTTATAGGTTGTGCTTTGGAGCGACTTTAGGGTACTTGGAAATGTTATCTTGCGGAGGTTGGTGCATCTATCGAACACTTCACTATCTATTATTTCTACTCCTTCAGGAAAGTTTATTTCTTGAAGTCTCTTACAATTTTCAAACAGACAGTCTGGAATTTCCTTCAATAATTTAACCTTTGAGAAATCTACCTCTTCAAGATAGTCCTCATGTCCATGCTCACTGAAAAAACATCCATCAATTTCTCTAAGGGTTGAAGGGAAGACAACTTTTCTAATTTTCTTATAACCCTCCAAGGCATCTTCGCCGAGAGTTGTATGTCCCTCGTTGATGGTTAAAACGCCATTTTTAAAAGTGCCTAACTGGATTCGTATATCATCGTCATCATCTGATAACTTTGTTAATGGATAATCCCAATTGTCATCATCATCGTCATCATCATAGTTGGATTGATTCAGCTTTGCTTCCTGGATGTTCTTTCTTACCTCTTCGCGAGCCTCTTGGAAACTCTTTTTGGCTTCGTTTGAAACTTCTTCCAGGCTTTCACCTACTGTCTTTGAGATATCACCGACTAATTTTTTGAATAATCCCATATTATCAAAAATTTAATGTTCTTACTTTTGTTTGTATTATAGCTGCCGGGAAATTACATCCCCGGCATAGTAGGAGGCATTCCCGGCATCTGTGGGGCGGTGCCTTGGAACAATGGAGCGAGTTCTGCTACATTGCCGGCAAACTCCCACTGCGCCATACCGTTCTTCCAAACGTATGACTGCTGGGTGAGCTGACCCTACTGAACGAGCTGCTGGAGCTTGTTCCAATCGTATGGACCATACTGCTGACCATTGATACCAATAAAATATTGCACCTGAGGAACTGCGGTACCCATGCCTGGCATCTGAGGCGCACCACCCATGCCTTTCTGACCTGGCATTTGAGGCGCACCACCCATCTGCCCCATATTGTTCATACCACCCATAGTCTGCTGGCGGAAAGCATTGATACCATTATCTGTAGCATTGTTGAGAACACCAGCATTGAGGTTTGCCTGATGAGCACCCATAAAGGTCTGCTCTGTCTGGAGACGAGAAGCACGCTGCATCTCCTCACGCTGAATACGCATGGTTTCACGTTGGTTCTCCAAGTTCATGCGCTGCAATTCCTCCTGACCGCCAAGGTCGAGTTCCTGCTTTCTGCCCATGGCATCGAGATTCAGCTCAGACTGCTTCTTGAGCATATCCTGCTGAAGGTCGTTGTTGAGGTTGAAGTTGGAAATCTGGGCATTATGCTGAGCCATCATACGCTCCTTCTCCAGGTCGGCAGTGAGGGCTTTGAGTTCACGATAACCACGGCTCTCCTTATCTACGTTGATGCCTGTGATGTCGAGACTGCGGATGGTGATGCCGAAAAGCTTCTCTACCTGTGGAGTAACACGCTGCTGGATGAGTTCGCTAATCTCAAAAATCTTGCGCTCAATCTGAACTACAGGAATCTGAGCGTCAGAAGGGGCATTGCTAACTACACTCTTGATGAACTTGGTGAGCTGGCCACGAAGCTTGTTCTTGAAAGTCTCGTCGCTGTAACCCTCATTGCGGTTCACACTATGGAAGAGATCCATGTCCTCGATAGCATATACTACGGCACCATGTACAGATACTGGTACGCCATAATCTTGCAGACGTGGGTCGAAGACATCAAAATAAGGGATGGCGAAATTCAGCTGACTTCCCTTGCTCAGGTTGCTGAGGTTGGTCAGGTTGTTCTGTTCCACTCTTCTCGCTGCTTCCTCGGCAGCCTGTCTTTTCTCTTCTTCTACTTCCTTAGAAGATTTAAAACCAAAAAATCCCATATGTTTCAGTTTTTATGATTGTTATTATTTTTGTTATTTACTATAGAATCCCTTTGTAGGGGACAGATTATTTTGTTGTATAGATTCGCTTCGTCTTGCCCTGGGCATCTACTTCTACGAAGGTGTCTGCTCCATATTGGCGGTTTGCGTCGTGATAGTTGAATGAATATCCCGTTTCGTAATTGCCGTCGATGGTAGGTCGGCTTACCTGGTCGATGCTATCCAGCATTTCCGGTTTCAAGCCCAGCTGCTGGTACAGATGCTGCTCTACCATGTTTCGGATAGCATTGAGATTCTCATCCACATAACCACGAATCTGGTCGATGAGAGACTGGTTGCTCTTATCCTTCTGCAGCAGGCGCTGTCGCATGGTCTTCTTGAGCGGAGAGCCGTCGGCCTTGATTGGAGCTGGTGGCATCGCATCATTCTGCAGTGCTGATTCTACCACATATTCTCTGCGACGGACATGGAGCATCGGGTTGCCGTAGAGACAGAACATCAGGGCGGTGCTCATAGAGAAACAGTCATCCTCTACATGTCGGCACATGTTGAAGTAATCGCACTTAGCCTGGAGCATCGCCTTTCCGCCCGTCATACCCTTGAACTGATAGAGCGGATAGAGGCGCATCAGCACCTCGCTGCCTGTGCCCGGATTCAACAGAAGTTGGCGGGCTTCATCCGTTTCCTCATTAGAGAACATCGGAACAGGAATGAGCGAACCGGTATAGAGCAATACGCCACCTCCGTAGAGGGCGCTGAGCAACATGGAGTCGTTTCGTTTGTAACCGGCATATCGGGCTCCGAAACAAGCCACGGTATTGAAGACTCTTGCCCTGCCTTGGTTGAGGAGCGAAGGATTGAATGCTTCATCCTCACTATAGAATCCGCACATACCCTCTGCATCGGCACCATGAAGATTGAACATCAGCATATCTGCCTTGTCCAGAGACTTGCAATAGATGCTGAGGCTTTCCGAATCTTCGGTCAGCAGCTTCGGACTGATATACATTCCGTTGCGGATCAGCTCAGGATCGTCGGTATTGTAAAGAAGCGGCAGGTGCTGGGTCATCGTGCAGCTGGCTGGAATCCAGTCGCGGTTGCTGATCATCAGAACATTGCCAACAGGAATACCGCCGCCATACATTCCACTGATGTTGAAGTAGGCACCGATGTCGCTTCGGATATCCGTATCGAGCTGACCGTCTTCCAAAGGCAGACGAGCCACATTGTTGCGGGCGCAACCTACGGTGAAGTCTGAATCGCGACTATCCAGCAAATCTACGATATAGGTGCCTTCGAAGGCATAGCAGGTATCTGTAGGGATTCGCTCGCCGCCATACGGCCATGGGTCTTCGACGCGAGGGATAGGAATCACATCGTCACCTCCTATTATAAATAGGTGTAGGTCGGGACCAGCTGTCAGGTTGTTGTCTGCGATGCAGCGGGATACTGCTTCATTGCATTCTATCCAGGATGGAGTTTCGTGGGTGGAATCCAGTCCATATTGCGAGATGTCGAGAAATGTCCAGTACATCTGCTGGTCGTAGGCATTCTGTATGAAGTCGTTGAAGACATCATATACTTCCTGGATGGAGCAACCGTATTTTCTAGCCAGTGCATTGCCATCTGTTAGGATGATGCCGTAGTGGTCTTCCAAGGGGTCGGGCTGGTCGATTGGTTCATCGGCTGTTCTTGCTTCTGATGCCATCTGCACGGCTTCCGGCTGTGGAGCCGCCTTGCTTTGTCCCGGCATAGGAGGAACCGATGAGGCTCCCGGCATAGGGGGAGGAGTTGTACTGCCCGGCATACTTGCCATTTGAGGCTGCTGACTGATCGCATTGACGCTTCCCAGTCCCATATTGTTGGCTGCCTGCAGAGGATTGAAGCCTCTCATCTGATTGAGCTTCACGTTCTGGGCATTAAACTTTGGCATCGGAGGAGGTGTAGGCATCTGTGGTGGTACAGCCATCTTGCTCTTCTCCTTCGGGATGAATTCCGAAAGGGTTGTGTCGCAATAGAACTGATACCATTCTTCTGGCTGAGGCTTATCCTCCAACATCTCCTTTACGGCATACCATAGGGCACTTAGCGGTTCACTCATTCCGTTTTGCACGGCCTGGTCGAGATACTGGATGGTCTGCTGCATGTAGTAATCCTGCTTTCCATTCTTGTGGTAGTCGGCAAGATTATCAAGAGCCATCAGTAGGGCGATGTCGCCTTGCGGACAACCGAAACCGCCCATTCTTGGCAGAAGCACGGTGGCATTGTCGATATTGCCGGTCTTGATGAACGCTACATGAGTCCAGAAGAGTTGCCAGTAGTTATCGGTACGGGAACCGAAGAAGGCAAGGGCGCACTTGTCGGGGTACATCGAGGCAAGCAACAGATGATAGTAGAACTGGATGTTGTTATCATTCGTCATCACACGTGACAACTGCTCCAGACTGTTGAACTTGCGTTTCAGAATGTCGGTATGGTTGGTCTGGATGGCATTGAAGACCTCGGTCAGAATCTGCTCTGCCAGGAATTCGTTACCCTTGCTGCCTTGCAGGATATGGATGTTCTGACGTACCTGATCTATGATCTGGTTGGCTCTTAGGGGAGCAATATGCCATTGGATGCTCAACTGGTTGAGTTCTGCCAACTTCTGATTATCCAACTTGCCATCCTCCAGTCGTTCCTGCACAGCCTGCAGAAAGAGAGTCTCATTCTGCTGATAGATCTCAGTCTGAGTCTTCTGTGCCTCATATACAGTCTGGTTGTTAACCGTACTGTTGTTGGTGGTATGGGTTGTTGTTGAGGTGTTATAGTTGTTTTGCGTATTGTGGGAGTCGGAATGGATTCCGCCTACCACAGCCGCATCACCATCAAGTTTAATATCGCTCATAGTCTGATTACTTTATATGTTTAGACTTCTTGTTGCATTTTCTGGAGAGGGCTTACCATTGGAAAGGTGCGCCACAGTCTGGACAGTTTGGAGTGCCTGGTGCAATGTGGATGGTGTGTCCACAGTTGTAGCACTGGCATTCTATCAATTCCTGCTGAGGAGCTGCCTGTTGTGGAGCTGCTTGGCTTCCTGCTGTATTTCCACCGAGTCCGCCATTGAAGGCGTTCAGATTGTTGGCGGCAGCAGTGCTTACTTGCGAGATGTTGTTCATAGCCACATCCTGGGTATGATCTACTCGCTCCTGTTGGCGTCGGTTTTCCTCTTCCAGCTGGTTGATGCGCTGTTGCTGCTGGCTTTGCTGGGCGCCGCTGATGCCGGTGGCTGTATCTTTTATCATGCCGGCCATCTTCATCATGGCTTCCATCTGGGCATTGCTGTTCTCATGTTGCATCTGTAGCATCTGCTGCATCATTGCTTCCTTTTCTGCTGCAGTCTGTCGCAGGTTTTCGGCTTCCTTCTCGCCGTTATAGGCGTTTGCCATAGCTACCTGTGCATCTCCGGTGAGGTGGGAGAGTTGTGCGGCACGAATCTGTTCGGCGGTCATATTGGCGAAATGGTTGTCACGATTCATCTGCTCATTGCTCTGAATGGTGGCTACGTTCTCTTCGTGCTGATATTTCTGCTGGTCGAGCTGTGCCTGCATCTGAGCCATCTGCTGCAGCTTGTCCATCTGACGCTGGTGGCGGTTGGCTTCCAACTGGTCATCGTCCATTTTTTCCTGGCGGTTGCGCTCATAGGCAAGGCGGTCGTCTTCCAGTTTCTCGTTGCGTGCCAGGAGGTGGTCTTCCTTATCCAGTTCGCGTTGACGCATCATCTGCTGGAAGTCGTAATCATCCTCCTTCGCCTTGCGGTTGAAGTCGCGGTTGTATTCCTTTTCTTCCAGCATCCACTGGCGTTCACGCTCTTCATCTTCGATGCCCCAGTTGCGGCGGCGTTCCAGATCTTCACGTTCCCAGTCGTGGTCGGTACGGGAATCATCGAGTGCCCATTCTGCCTTGAGACGGGCTGTGTCGATGTTCTGCTGGCTCTGGATGCGCATGATTTCCGTGATTTCCTCACGAGGAATCTTCTTGTGTGCAAGTTCATCTTCGAGCACTTCCATTTCCTCCTGCTTGACCAGACGGTTCTTGCGGAGGTCTTCCAGGGCTTCGAACTCCTCTTCCTGGGTCTTAGCCTGGCGGATGCGCTTCTGACTTTCGAGCATCTGGACGAATTCCTCCAACTCATCATCGTGGAGCAACTGGTCTTTGTTGATGCCCTGGAGGGCATGGCGCAAATCCTCGGCGTTTTGTGCAGAAGAAATCTGCTGGGAGTTGGCCTCAACTTCCATTCGGTTTCGGAACTCTCCGGTGCGGTGCATGAAGTCGAGTTCCTTCTCTGTGTTATAGAGCTGGCGTTCTACCTGACGGAAACGCTCAAAGTCCTGGTTGCTGTCGGTGATATTCAGAACCTGAGTGCATTCTATGCCGAATACCTGTTGGTTGATCGTCTGGCGGATTTTCTCTTTCAGTACATTTACTGTTTCTGCAGTCAGTCCGGCAGACTCGTAGTTCTGGTTGCGGAGTTCCTGGCGCAACAGGGTTTCTATGGTACCATTGAGCAACTGCTGTAATTCTCTAGTTGTTACGCTGTTGCGGTCGGTAAGATAATTGGTGGCGAAGGTATGAATATCGCTGATGCTCATCTGGAGAGATACTCCAATCTGCACATCATGGATGCCCATCGGAATGGTGTATGGCTGAAAGGCAAGTTCGCCATTCTCGTTCATTGCTCCACCAAAGGTGAGGGTGATGAAACGGTTGCTGACGATATAGACCGACAGGATAGGAGCCTGGGTGATGCGGGCTAAGATGCGGGCATAATCCAGTTGGCGCTTCTTGGCTTTTTCTTTCTGTTCACCTTTCTTTTCGCCGAAGATGATGCGACCGAGCCAGTTGAAGCCACGGCCTACTTCTCCTACGATACCGAGCTGGCGGAAGGTAGGCTCAGCCTGGCGCTTGCGGTCTCGTTCACGCTTTTCGGCTTCAGCCATATCTTTCTCAGCCTTTTCTACCGCATTCTTGATAGCAGCCTGCTCTTCTTCTACAGACTTATAAAAGAGGTATGCACCTGCTGAGAGGGTTGAAACCAGCTCACCATTGGCAAAAATGATGGCGGTGCAACCTTCCTGAACGATGATACCTTTCAGTTTTTCTATTTCGTCGAGTTCCCGTTCGCTAATCTTGCGGGCGATTTCTCCTGGTTGGATATTCCAGATGGTTCTGCCTCTTACCACGTCAACACCATCCACAGCTTCCATACTGCGGCGGTCGCGGCTACGTTCAGCTTCTCTTTCGGCTGCAATCTGTGCCTGTTCAGCCTGCTGCTGTGCATTTCTGGCATCACGGATTTCCGACTGGCTTTCAGTAGCTTGCTGGTTAACGGCTCTTCTCTGTTCTTCTGCAATCTGGCGATTGAGTGCACCACCAGTCATGGCGTTTGCTACAGAGCGAACGGCATTGGTGAACATACCCTTGCTGGCTTGTGGAGTCTGTAGAGCCTGAGGCATTACTGGGCGCTGAGTCTGCATCGGTTTTGGGGGCATACCTGGTGCTTGAGGTCTCATAGGTTGAGGCTTCATAGGCTGTTGAGGAGCCATAGCTTTCAGTGGTTGAGGACGTTGAGGCTTGCTAACTCCTTGTGGCTGGGTTGGAGCCTGTGGTTGCAAGTCAATAGGTTGTCCACACTTCGTACAGAATTTCATTACCGGTTGCAGCATTGCGCCGCATTTCTTGCAATATGTCATAATGGTTATTGTTTTTAAGATTAAATGACTGGTTATTGTATCAGCGCAATAAATATAGCTATTAGCAGAATCACCCAAAAGAACTTGATGAAGCATCCTATGCATCCAGTGATGCCTTCACCTAAGAGTCCTCCGAGAAATCCCAAAAGCTGTATTCCCCAGCCTAGAATGCCGAGAAGTACAAATATTCCGATTCCTATTAATATGATAAGTAGTATAGTCATATCCCCTATAAGAATAATTTCATTTACTTTATGCAATCGTTAAGAATATCAATTTACGTTGATAACTAACTCATATTTGGGTGCAAAGATATATAAAATAAATGAAACTGAATTGGTTCAAATTGGTTCAAATTTGCCTTGATTTGGATCAATTGGCCAAAAAAATGTATTTTTTTAGTGAAAAATGCCCCCAAAAGGGACTTTTTAGCATTTCTTAAACTTTTGGGAGACGTAGTTGAAGAGGTGTGTCTTTCTCCCGCTGAAGCCTGTTTACCTCTTCCTTTCCCGATTGTACTTCTGAGCTTACACCTTATTATATATAGGGGAATGCTTGCCGCAATTCCCCTCCCTTTTCTCTTATGGAATGTGGAAGCCTACCCCCTTTAATGTCCGTTTTCATAACTGATACTGCCCCCATGAGATAGGAGACTTGTCTAGTCCTAAATGGAGTTTCAGGAAACATAAATCCCCTATCTGCAAACTTCAACAGGTTGGGGATTTATGTTTTATATTATCTTCTTGTTTTACTAAAAACGTCGGAATGTGTGTCTGTAGTAAGCATGAGGAGTGTAAACTCCTCATCATTCTGTTCCCATACCAGCAGCCAGTCTGGATTTATATGAGCCTCCCATTCGCCTTCGTGGTTTCCGTGAAGAATATGTGGCTTGTATTCTTTTGGCAGGCATCCTTTTTCTGCCAGAATGGCTATGGCTTTTCGTAGGTCTTCTATGGGATAGCCGCGCTTTTTGCAAAGCTTTAAAGCTTTGTCAAATCTCTTAGTAGTATCAAGTTTATACATTATTCTCCTAAAATAGTATCAAACATTTCATCAACAGAATTCCAATGGGTAACTCTGCCTTTCTCCTTGTCTTCTTCGGCAAGTTCAAGATCTGTTTTCTTTGGTTTCATGACAGAAATAGAACTAACGCCATTCAGCATTTTGATAGCGTTCTTCAATTTTGTCAGCATTGCTGGATCTGATACTGTTACCAACAATTGAGGCTCGTTTATTGCTAATGTATTCATACTTACTCCTTTTTAAAAACATTCATCAATTTACAGCAGCAAAAATACGTTTTTTTCTCTAAACTACCAAGTAAATTAAAAGATTTTTTTTATTTTGGTATAGAGTACCCGTTTTTATGTGCTAACTTCATGGATTTACAGTCTCTTGGAGATATGATGGATAGAATGTCCGTTTTCAAAACTGATATTGCCCCCATGAGATAGGGGGAGAAGGTCGGTGAAAAACGTTGAAATAACGCTCTAATCCCAAAATTTACTATGTTTTTTTGGATTGTAATCCCAAAAATAGGTATAAATTTTGGGATTACGATTATTTTTCCTTATCTTTGCATCCGAAAGAAAGAAGGATTCATAACTTAAAAGAAAGGATATTTATGATACGTCGTCAAATACAAGATACAATTGAAGCCCGGATATTTTCCGGGAAGGCTATCATCGTGATTGGAGCCAGACAAGTGGGTAAGAGCACGCTGTTTAAAATGGTGCTCGAGAATCGTGATGAACCTACTCTTATGTTGAATTGCGATGAACCAGAAGTAAGAGAGTTGCTGGCAAAGGCAAATTCTTCTGAGTTGCGTCTGCTTATAGGCAACAATCTTATTGTTGTGATAGACGAGGCTCAACGGGTAGAGAATATCGGGATGGTTTTGAAACGAATCACGGATAATTTCCCAGATGTACAACTCTTGGTGACAGGTTCCTCCTCTTTTGAATTGCAGAATAAGCTCAACGAACCTTTGACAGGACGCAAGTTTGAGTACCATCTTTTCCCTTTTTCTACAGGAGAACTGATGAAGGCTCATGGACTGCTTAGTGTAAAACAAACATTAGAGAATCGGCTTATTTATGGTTCTTATCCAGATATCATGAATCATGAGACGGATGCAAAGGAGTTGCTGTATAATTTGTCTAACAGTTATCTGTATAAGGACTTGTTGAATTTAGAAAGTGTTCGGCGCCCAGCCCTGTTGTCCAAGCTGCTTACTGCCTTGGCACTGCAGGTTACAAGTGAAGTTTCATATAATGAGTTGGCGCAAACCGTAGGAACAGATAATAAAACGGTAGAGAAGTACATTGATTTGCTCGAAAAGTGTTATATCATATTCAAGTTGAATGGCTTTAGTCGCAACTTACGTACGGAGTTGAAACGTGCTAAGAAATTCTACTTTTATGATAATGGAATACGTAATGCTATTTTGCAAAACTTTGCACCTCTTGCTCTCCGGCAGGATGTGGGGGCTTTGTGGGAAAACTTCTTCATTAGTGAGCGAATGAAGGTCAATCAAAATGCTGGACGATATGTAAACAGCTATTTTTGGCGTACCAGTCAGCAGCAGGAGATTGATTATCTGGAGGAGTGTGATGGTCAGTTTTCCCTGTTTGAAATGAAGTGGAATCCTAAGCGTGCCAATACAAAGTTCCCGGCCTCTTTCCTTTCTGCTTATCAGGTGAAAGATAAGTGCATCGTTACGCCTGAAAATTGGATAGATTGGGTTATAGAGTGATAATGCTCCCCCTTTAATGTCCGTTTTCAAAACTGATACTGTCCCCATGAGATAGGGGGGAGAGGGGATGTATTTGCGATAGTACCGCCCTAACTATATAAAAATAGGTAGTTAGGGCGGTGTTATCGTTTA
>ERZ827150.842-NODE-842-length-42481-cov-6.731155_pt1 | contig 42481 bp, 32 predicted proteins | sample MGYA00519779_ERZ827150 | MGnify/ENA primary metagenome ERZ827150 (study PRJEB31778, sample SAMEA3449267) | human gut metagenome | biome: human gut; feature: human-associated habitat; material: faeces | place: United Kingdom | collected 2010/2012 ...
CATCACGCCCTGGCCGATGCATTGGCTTGTGCCGAGATTGCAAAAATAATCCTGTAAAATAGCGAGATTATGAAAATGTCAGGATAATAATAAATGCCATTTGACAGAAAAACGTTATATTATTTAATCCTTTTCATTCTTAGACCCATGGCAAACTTCTATTGTGAATACTGTGGACAAAAGTTTTCCTCAGTATCGTCCCTGACCGCAACCAACTGTTCGCGACACACGGACGGTCCTCTAAAGGGTCGGCATGCTCCGGCTTTGTAACCATGTTGTAACCAAAGAAGAATCCGGCTTATTCAGCCGGATTCTTTATAAATTCCGCAAATTCCGTTTCTGCTTGTATGCAAAATTGTTTTACCAACGATTCGTCGGAAGATTCGTCAATGTTGAGGTTGAAACAGTAAAATCGCTTTCGATCGCCTTGCCCATTCTCAAGAGGAGTAGGGCGTATTTTGTATCCCCAATCCTCATTCATCAGATAAATGTCATACTCTGTCGAACTACCTCCTTGGTACCATTGCAGATGCAATGGTTTTCCGTTCTCCGGGCAATAGACAAAGTTAATATCCAGGTTGCCCCAGAATAATACGACATCTTCGTCTCCATATTCGTCCTTTGGTATAATTATCGGTTCGTTCTGGTCTGTCAGTTTTATTTTTCCTTCATTCTTCAATTTATTCAGACATTCGTCACGTTTTTGAAAGCCCAACATGACTCCGTATTTCCTTCCACAGTAGTATAAAGAATCATGAGGGTATCGTATGTACATGTCCAGACCGTGTACGTTTTTTTCTACAAGTTTTTTAATCAATGACCTGCTGGACAGAAGCCGCAGCCGTCTGTCTAGCTTCCGCTCTGTCGAATGGCCTTCTCCCATCAACAGATGGTGAACCGGCTCTGCATATACATATTGGTTATATTCGTCCACCTTTGTCAGAATCTGATCTTTCCAGGTGCTGGCTTTGCCGTTGAATATTTTGGCATTCCACCAGAATTGCGAACCCCAATCATCACAGTAGCTGTATAAGGTATGCATGGCATCCACCATCTTATCGGCCTTGACTCCGTCCTTGTCGAACAGTTGTTGGGCAGTTTTCCATTTCGTATCGAAATTGGTCCAATCCGTTTCGCCCTTTTCGTTGATGAACAGAAAGGCAATAGCCCCTTTGAAGAAGGCTGCCTTTTCGGCTTCATGAATTTTATTTTTCCAGTCGTGATTTTGTTTAATTTGTTTGGCTTTTGCGATTTCTTCAAGCAGTTGCCTGCGGCCGAATACGTTTTTTATCTGCCCTTCGTCTATCCCGGCCAGATAATCGATGATGTTATCGCAGGCTTGATTTGGAGCTTCGTTATTCTCTATCTTCGGTAGTTTGTTGAGTTCCGTGTCGAAGAACCGAATGGCACCGACACTCTGTTCATTGTCCATGTAGCTGTTTTCTACCATATTCCAGACAAAATGCATCCAATCCTTCAAATTCTCCGTTTCGACCTTCTCACAGTGGGTAAGATAAACGCAAATGGCATGAAAAACGACTTGTTGCTTCAGAGTGATTGGAACCGGGGTATTCGTATTGTCATCTGTTACATATCGGGGAATGAAGCTGAAGATTTTGTTTGCCTTGTCGCTCTCCCCATTCTCGGCCACTTCTTCCCAATAGGGCATGAAAAGTGGGTTTATTGCCTGTAGTTTCTGTTTGTTATCTCCTTTTGCATTATTATAAAGATCGCACATGCGATTGAGACACTTGCTGAGAGCTTCTATACACTCGCCGGTAAGTGCCGGTTCGTAGATGGAGATACTTAGGTAGCGGTAGTGGGAGCCTTTCCCGATTTCGGCCGCCGACAGTACTTTGTAGAGGTCGCTGGATATTACCTTATCCGCACTCCCGTCCGTATTGGCGATGTACCAGTTAAGAAAGAAGCGGTTGAGAAAACTCATGTATATCTCGTCAATATGGCAGTCCGTCGAATGATAGAGCCAAAACAGGTCCGTCCATCGGGTATCCAGAAGCAGGCTGAAACTTTCATTGCTCATATTGTTTTCCGGGATAAGGCATTTCCCGCTTGATAACTTGTATTTCAGAAGGTCCACCTTGAAATTCTCGAAGTCTGTCAGTACTTTGCCACGGGCGTTCATCTTGATGTAGAGATCGTCGGCAAGCGGCATGTTCTTGTCTTCCATGTTCAACAGGTAGAAACTGATGGGGGCATCCTCTCCCTTTAATCGCTCCAGCAGCTCTTTAGCCTTTTCTTTTGTAAGGCCTGTTTTGATACAGTATTCTTCAATGCCGTCGGTAATATCCATCTTGTTGCTGTCCGAAATATCCGTCCCATTCAGCATGCGCAGCATCGACTGGATGGTCGGATCCTGCTCGTAGGCCGAGTAGAACCAGGTTTGGTTGCGTACAAAGGTGGCTATACCGTGCGTCTGCGGCTGATAGGACTGGGTGACGCTGCAAAGTTTCTGGCAGAATGTTCTGGAAGAGATTCGCGTCTCGTAGGAGAATCGTTCAAGCACCTTCTTGTCTTCAGACAACGTTCCGGCGCACAATGCCAGATACCAGTGAAGCAGCCATAGAGTAGTAAGACGTTGCTGGCCGTCCAGTGGATAGAGCGTATTGTTTTCCACGCTGCCATACACGAAGTCAAGCACCAGAGGATTGGCGTTGTCCTTCAGGGCGTCGAACAACTGCCCGAGAAAACGTTCGCGCAGGAACTCCTTGCCTTCCCGTCCCTGGGCATAATCGCGTTGGATGATGGGTATGACTATCTTTTTATCGTTCAGAAGTTTCCAGAATGAAACCTTGTCGTTATTCTTGCTCATGACAGAAAATTTTTAAGGACCTCTATTATGTTGTCTTTGTAGGCCTCGGCATCGTTCCGGGTCCATACATTGGGGTCGAATGAGGCCGTGTTGTAATATTTCAGGAATACATATCTGGTGCAGGGTGGGATGAACGCGGAGGGACTATTTTCGGCTGAACCGAGAACAATTTGCCCATTCTCGTCGATTGTCGACGGATTGAACTTTTTCCCTTGGTCCTTGCCGATGATGACCTTGCGTTTGGCCGGGAAAATGGCGTTGCCGTAACTCCGATTGGTCGATGAATCCAGCAGGGTGAAATTCCATATTTTGTTCTTTTCATTCTGGCTCAATCGGTCATTACCACCGACATCTTCTATTTGATGTTTCAGTTCAGTAAATGCCTCGTCGCGTGCCGTCTGTTTGGCTGAATCCTCACTTTGTTCGGAAGCTTTACCTGCGTATTGCTTGAAAAATTTTTGAATTTGGCCTCGAAGGGTCTTGTCTTGAAGACCAAAATAGGCGTTGAGCAACCATTCACGCTGCGATTTAATATTGTCCAAGCCATTTTCGGTATTCGAATCGATGTGCTCCACATCCCACCCTTCTAATTTGTACAGATGGAACGGGAACTTGTAGAATATCCCGTTTTTGTACTTTGCATTGGCGTCCAATATCCTGTTCTGATTGATAACTGTCTGCAGGTTGTGCAACAACAGGATGGGGCGACAGTTTGTCTTGCTTCCTCCCTTAGTTTGAGAGTCTTCCGCATCAACTTCGTAAACCCTATTTTCTATATCCTTGATTTTCTTGCATGGGATTATGTCCTTAATTACCGACATCAGATATTCTTTGAAATCAGGCTTTGTAGTAATCCAATGTTCGTAGATTTCGTCAATATTCCTGCCCATACATATCAGATAACCGACATAGTGATACAGTTCCATGTCGTCGAACCACTCTTGCAAGGTCTGGAATATTTCCCGTACTTTTTCCCAAATAGTGTGGACGGCTTGTGCCAACGAAGTTCCATTCCGTTTCTGTACGTCAAGGTAGTGGTAGAAATAGCGGAATGTCCTGAATTCATCGGATGTATCTTTCTCATCCCTGCATCTCAACAAGTCGCATCGGCAAATCATATCGAAAACATAATCGATACGCGTGGGGCGTTCATCACCGGGAGCATTGAGAAAGAGCCAGAACTCATTGGATTGGAGCGCATATTCGATGACGTCCCACTCCATGGCTATCTCCTGTTGCCAAAGTCTGATTTTATCATCGTCGCGGCTGTCAAAATTGGATTTGTTCAACAGTAAGGCCTTAATTAACTCGGCGTTTGTCAACAAAATCTTTCCAATGTTCAACCGGGTGAATACCTCTTTGGGGTTCTCTTGGGTTTCGTACCATATAAATTTTACTTGGTTGAGCAAAACATTTTGAAAGCGCTCTTTTTGCTTTCCGTCAATTTCCTTTAGCCATTCATCGATTTTTTTGTAAGCCTCGTAAATGCGATAAAAGTCGATATTGGTTTTCGCGTCCTTTTCTCCTTTCGTTGTAATTGTATTCAGAAACTCAGCACTATTTTCTCTTGTTTGATATGTAATATCATAACAAGGACAGTTCAGTACCTCCAAAATCAGGCGTATTGTTGTCAGACGTTGCTGTCCGTCTACAACTTCCCATTGTCCGTTCAAAATGCGTTTTACTTCATCCAGGTCTTTGGCTGCGTGCACCCTGTCCAACAGTTGCTCCTCTGATGATCTTTTGATAACCACCAAAGGTTGCAGGCAGTAGATGCCGGCATTCTCTTTTTGGCTGAACTCGAAAATGTCATTCAGCAGATCTTCTACTTGCCGTCGTGTCCAACGGTATCCACGCTGGTAATCGGGAATGTAAAATGCCAGATTTTGCAATTCGGCTACGGATTTCAGCTCCAATGTATTCATGCTTGTAGTTTTAATAATCCGATTTGACAATATAGTGTTTTTTATTGAGAATAACAATCATTCAGCAATATTTCGACAGCCCGATCTGCATCCTCTTCTTGTAACCCGACCATTTTGTCGGTTCGGACAAAATGAGATTCATGTTTGGGTAGAACAATCTCCTCATCATCAAGTATCGCATAGGAGGCACATTCGGGATGTTGTCTCAACCATTGCTCGATCTCAAATCCCTTGTGACACACAAAATCGCCATCACAATGCATATCCAAAATATCCTGGAAGGTCAGATTGGGAATTGCTCCGTCAATCCGACCTGGATACTGGCGTGCCTCCCACATTTGTTTCAGACTGTTCAATACCGTCTCATCCGTCTCTCCTTCGAACGGGATCTTCCAGGAAGAAGAGATGATGATCTGTGCGTCGGTAGCCTCGATGATACGCCCCAGTTGAGCGATACATTCCGGAGCAAACAATACTCCGAACCGATCCCTCCATGCCTGTCCGCGATCCGCCAATTGCTTCGGATAATAAAAGGCATTCAGTACTCCGTCGAAATCTAAAAAGATAGCGTTATTCATCCCTCATTTTCTGAAATATGCTGCAAATATGTGTGCTCCCTATGCCAATTCGCGGCATGGCTGTAAAACTTTATTCGATGATATTATTTAGTTGTAATGATTTTCAGATGAAAAATCCATTAATATCTGTCGACGAACAGATTTATGTCCGAGCCATTCCGCAGGATCGGCAATTGTTTCGATTACTCTAAAATCTATTCCCATTATGATCACAGTTTTGGAGTGGTAATAAAAATTTTGCATCGCTATGAATTTTGTATAGATATTATTTCAATCTCTTTTATGTATGAGATTCTTTTGTAGATGCCGTTACGCTTAAAACAGGACCCGTTCGTTTCTTCTTTCTTCCAGAAGCGTAAGCCTTTCTGCCAGACCATGCCAATAAACCGATCGCTCGACACACGACCGCAATCCCATCTTGGTCATATCCGACAGATGCATATCGTATAACATCTTTACGAACCAAGCATCAAAACCCGCCGTTACGACGGTCACCGACCTTCTTAATTTTTCAAACCATTTATCGAACCAACCGTCGTCTGTCTTATACAAGCGGATACACATATCGTAAAACCGTGCAGTTCTGTGGGCTAATCTGATCCATAGCGGCCAATGGTCATAAAGATATTGGGCCACTATCTCAAGAGACACGAATTTCGATAGCCGAAGTGGTACTGTCCCCTGCGAAAACATATTGCACTCTGCTGAATCCTCGTCAACAACCGTTTTGGAGTTTTCATTCGAGCATGGAAAAATTCCGGCAAGGCATTCTCTGGCATAACAAAAGAACTGTTGCAAATCCGAATCGGCAATCGACTCGACCTGCTGCCAGTCGACAATTAGTTCGACTGTTTTTGGATAGAATGCAGGATTTTTCATTTGACAGAAAAGTTTTGGTTCATATTGATGTAAAAAGAGCGCGACCCCCGACTTTTTATCTCCAGGGTCCGACCAAGGTACCCATACCACAAAAAGCGAAGCCCGCGCAGCACGCGAGATCCGACGCTTCGGCTCTGTGGTGTTATCCTTTTACTTGGTCGGTTCAGGAGATAAAGAACAAGCCGTCGAAACTGTTAATATGTCGTTGTATTCTATATCATGTTTCAAATATACAACTTTTTTGCCTGCTGCGCAAGGCTTCGCAATTAGTTCTCATAAAATCTAAAACAGGGTCCGTTCGTTTTTCAGGTTGATGAAGAACCATTCATCGTCTTTGCAGGCGGCAATCCGTTCGGGATCGTCGCCAGAGCGAATGTCGTCGTATTCGAACGGCACGAGCAGCTGTCCATCGAGCGAGAAGATTCCGGCACGGAAAATGGGCTTTGCACGACTGCGCCCGGGCTCCCGCACGGCTGCAACAATCCACTCCGGACCTTGATTGTCCATAATCGGAATGGTATATCGAAGCGGGATTACCTCCGTAAGGCTCCTGTCAATCCCGATATGTATCAGGCCGCAGTCGCTGTACTCGGGATCCGTGCGGCTCGGAGCACGGACAATGATCAGGTCATCGTCGGCTTCGACGGGCTCAACACCGCATTCCGACATCGGCATAACCTGACGGCCGTTGCGATCGACAAGACCGGCACACGGACGATCGCTCGCCTTGCCCAAGTCATATTGGAAGTATTTCCTGTTGAACGGGCGAATATCCCCATATATTGGCGGGAGTATCTCCTTGCAGTCTGCGGCATCGAGCATGCCGCACAGCGACGCGTATTTATCGCCGCATCCGTAAACGATGCGATCGCCGTAGAGTTCTGCCCATTCCGTACCGTCGGGCAAAACGATCTCGGAAATCCGTTCCCCGCGGCCGTCTATGTAATACCATTTGTCGTCCTGTTTGGCAAGAGTACGGCCGCTATTATGCCATACATACTGAAAACGGAGCGAAAACGGGACAGCCTGTTCTCCATCGGGAGTGAAGATCGCACAATATCCGGTATGCGGATTTTCGACGATGAAATTATCGCCTATGTGGCCAATACGTCCGTATTTCTCGGGGATAATCTGACGACCTGTTTGATCTTGAATCCCGCAGCGATTTTGTTGGGTATGGGTGTAGAAAAGCCCATCATGTTCTGGTATGGGCCATGGCCTTCGATTCGGGTCGATGGCGACCCATGTTCCGTTTTCGGTATCGAACAGCCGATATCGAGGATTATACGATGCGGTTGTGCAGCATTGAATATATCGTTCATTACTGAACCTCAATATAGATTCCCAAAACTCCGGGTCGGCAACAATATCTCCATTGCGATCAATGATTCCGTAGTGTTTATTTTTCCCTTTTCCAGTAGCGAATACAGCATAACCCTTGCGGATTCCATAAAGGTCGGTTATTTGTCGAGAATCGATAGCCATGATGTTATTTGTTCTGGTGGTTTTGATATAAAACCTGTCCTATTGCCTGCATGTGCTCACGCAACCATTGGGGTCCCAACACTTCGATGTCCTCTTCCGCATTGACGGCATGGGTCAGCAGTTCCTGCTGAAAATCGAGCGTCGGACGCAGGTGAAACTCAAAGACGGAAACATCTTCAGCCGTTTCGACCTCCTTTTGCGAGGCGTGCAGCGGCAACGTGCGGATATATTGCCGTTGGATGCCCTGCACCCGAATTTTTACCCGTTCCACGGCACATTTTTCATCGACAACAACTCCGAACGAATCGGCGAAATAGGCCTCGGGGTCGAAATCTTCGGGCAGCGTAAAGGTATTTTCTGTGGTGCGAAGCTCCTGGATACGGTCAAGAGCGTAAACACGCAGCCGCTCGTCGCTCAAACTACAAGCTACGACATACCACCGTTGCCGGAATACCTTAACGCAGTAAGGGGCCACCTCGAACGTACTGGCTGTGCTATTCCAGAAACTTTGGTAAGTCAGCTCCACGGTCAGATTATCCCGCATCGCCTCGATGATCTGCGTCAGGAAGCGCTGTCCGGATGGAATCTCTTCGAAGAGAATGCGTCGCTTGAGGTGGTGGCTCTCGTTGATGAGGTGGTTCACGGCAAAGGTGTTCAGCAGCCACGTCCGCACGCCGCCCCGCTCCATGTCCTCGGCATGTTCGATGTAGTAGAGGTATCCGCCACGCCGGTCGCACTCGATGTTGATGTCGAACATCTGCTGGATGGCATTTTTGTGGTTGTGGAAGGTCTTCAGGGGAAGTTCCTCGCCTGTGTCGTTGAGCGAGGAGCGCTGCCAACGCTCGTTGATCTCCTCGAACGAGATCCGCCCGGCGCGGTAGATCGTATCGACCAGCCAGACATAGCGGTTGAACAATACGGCGGTATTGCTCTTCGATGAGTCGCGTGATTGCTTTTTTCCTGATTTCATATCTTCTGTTTTCCCATTTGTTTTTACTCTCCGAGCCCGGCCCATACTTCGACTATCAACACCCATCCCGTCCTGTTTAACGTATCAGAGTCGAACACAACCTCCGGTGTGCAGCCCGTCGCTTTATGCAGACTGTCGAGAATGGAGGTAGCCTCTTCGCAAGTTACACCGTATTTTCGGGAACAGCAAAAACGGACGAATAGGTGCCGGCATCCGCGCAGGGCAGCAATCGCCTCGGCGCGGGTCTTGATGTTGCGGCATATCATTTCCTGCCGGTTGTCGGCCCGGTCTGGATCCAACTCGAACCAGAGTCTCTGTACGGGCAGTCGGCGTTCGAGATAGTTGCGGGTCTCTTCGGGAAGCGTCTGCCAGTGCTCCGGTGCGGTCCAGTAGAGCCAGTCGTATTGCGAATCAAGCGGATTACTTATGGCGGAACATGCAAATGTGGATTCCGCGGGTTGCCGACACTCTTTTTCCCATTGGTTTCGGATGACTTTCCATTCCGTTCCATATCTCTCTGCGACCCAGACCAGCCAGCGGGCCAGCACCTCCATCTCGGAAATCTGTTGGCCGGGGTGCACTCTGAGTTGAATCGCCCTGCGAGGATTGACTCCCGGATAGTTGCGGCCATGCAACAGCGAGAGATGCCATTTCCCTTCCCAATACCAGAGATCGAACTTGATACGCAGAACCGATTGCCGCGGGAAATGCTCGAGCAGCGACTCGTAGCACGCCTTGTATTTTTTCATCGACCCCTTATGTCTCGACAAATGGCAGGTACGAATACAGCGTTCTATCTTCGGCCATTCATGGCTGTGCAGTAAACGGTGTATGCTGATTTTCTTACTTGTGCACATATCGGTTTCTGTGTTTTTATCGGCACGGATATCCCGATGGTTTCAGCCGCCGGGCCGCACGGCCCGATTCAGACCGTGATCTCCCGGGCCAACTGCCATTTGCGCTCTTCGACGATATTGCACCACAGGTTCGAACCCCGCAATGCGGACGCCGGAATATAAGCCCCGTAACGTTCCAGAAATTCATAATTGAAGAGATCGCGTTCATCATACCGGTCTATCAAGAACTTCCAATCCCATCTGTCGATAAAGCGGTCGATGAGTTCATAATCGAGATCAAAACAATCGTTGCGCGAAAGCTCGCCCCAGTTCCAATATTCCTTGAAACGTTCCAACATCTCGGCGGTCAGAATACATTTATGTGTGCAACGCGAAAGCTGGTCCCAATCAATAAAGTGTTTGAACTTTTCCAGCATCGATGCGGTCCAGAACATATTGTCGTTCACGGACACCGCTTTCCAGTCGACCTTGTCCTGGTACTTTTCGAGCAACTGCTCGCTCCACGGAAATTCTCCCGAAAGTTGCCGCCATGCCTCCTCGTCAAAACTCTGATGCATGAAGTTGTCGTCGTTCCATGTCTTTTCATTCTGCGGCGTGATGTTGCCGTTTCGTTCGTTGTTTGTCATATCCGTCTGTTTTAATTGGTTTACGTTGCAAAGATAAGGCTCACTTATGCTAAATAATGACATAGGCTGTGACTGTTGTAATTTTTTCAGAAACTTTTTACGAGCAGCAGTTCCGCTTCCACTCCGAGGTCGGACCGTGTCCCGGTGGCGCTCAATACCTGCGCATGGGGCGGAAGCAGCGCAATGAGGCGACGGAACGCCTCCCGTTCATCGGGCTGCAGCGGGTGTTCCGGAGCGACGGACAATACGGCCACGATCCGCGTGTAGCGGTCGCGGTTTTCATCCACCGTAGCATAGCGGGCCAGAATTTCATGCAGATAAGCCATCCGACGTGAAGGGTCATAGGCCCTCGAATGGTAGTCCGGCTCGTGGACCAGTTGCGTGTCGGGCAGATAGGCGAGCTGCTCGCGGCTGATCTCCGTCGTACGTGCCATGATTTGCCGGATCGTGTTCTCTACGCAGCCCATGCGTTTCAACTGTTTGATCCGCACCTCCTGCCGGTGGTCGCGCATCCGTTTCGGCCGGTTGCGGCGACTCTGGCGATGGTGGTATATTTTCCACTCTTCATCCGTGAGGGCATGGAAACGTCCGGGACGTTTGCGTGCATAGTTTCGGAACTGTGCGTCTTCCAGCCGTTTGGCCTGCTCTTCATAGGGATTTCGCGGAGTCCTGTAGCAATCTAAATAGTCGCATTCGTCGGGGCGAAACCCGTAGAAGGTAAGGCTCCACAGGCAACGGGCCGCAAGCTCCGCATCGGCGATATGTACGTCGTCCGCCACATCCAATTGCGCCCCGAGACAGTATTCCCAGCATTGTCCCTCACAGTTGCTGATATAGATATAGGGTTTGCCCCCGTATTTGACATCATTGTTGCACCATGCGACTTGGATGGTGCCGTCGTTATCCACGCTCTCCGTATGGCGCAGGATGTCATAGGCCTCCTTGTACCAGGGAAGCTGAGTAGCGTGTCGGGGGTAAATGCGCAACAGGTGCGGAACAATGCTGTCGAAATCGCAACGGGCAAGCAGTTCTTTTAGTTTCATAATTCTATTTGTTTTGAAAGGTGTCATACAGTCTGCGCAGGTAGGCGCACAAATTACATTACATCAGAACTGTTTATGAATCAAAAATTCGTTTCCGCTCTTTGTTTGACATTATACGGAAGGTGTTGATGATTGCCAACAACGTATTTTTAACTGTACACTGATCATCTGTATTTTCAGTAAAGACCTGGTATTCGATTGGAATCAGTCTCTGCAAGTCTATAGTATTATTGTCGGCAAGCTCTTCTAAAGAGTATCTCTTCAATATGGCCGATAATGTATTAGTAATAGGCTGATTAATTTGACTGATCGTAAGGTCCTTTAATTCTACCAATATGTTGTTGTTTTGAATAACGGTTATGCGACTGGATGCTGCAAGTCGTTTCATGGCTTTATTAGTTAAAGTGATGGAAGAAGGGACTTCTGTATTAAAAGGCCATGTGACAATTGAATATACAAAACGGTCTTGCATGACAGCTTCGAGCGCCATACTTGCTGCCGGTTAAGCCACCAAATGCACCTGCTAAAATGACATTTTGTGAGGTTTTCTTGATGATATGATCAACATGGGTAGTATCTGCAGATTTTACATCCCCATTTATTCTGTCCAGCAGAAACGTCTCATCGGCATTGCTCGCATGTCTTGTCAGGTCGTTTGGCTCGGTATCACAAACAAAAAACCTTGCGCCATCGAAACATCCCATTTGAATTAGGTTATACGCAATATTATATCCGCCATTACCTACGGCAATTACAGTTATGTCGGAGTTGCTTTTCTGGACATCGCTTCTTTTTTGAGTCTTGCGCCATATATACTTATAGACTAAAGCGGCTAAATATTTGAAAAGTTTCATGCTACACAGGTTTAAATTATTAATGAATTAAACAAGCGTTGTGGCGGCACATCCGTCTGGCAGCTGATCGGCACCGTCGATCTCGGTAAAACTCATCAGGTCTTTTAGATAACATAGTTTACTATCAGTAACGGCACCGTTACGGTGCTTGGCAATGATCAACTCGGCCACACCTGCTGTGGCCATGCCGTTTTCATCGACGGTTATGCCGTAATATTCGGGACGGTGGATAAAGATGACGAGGTCGACATTCTGCTCAATGTCGATGGCTTTCAAATAGTCCAAGTCACTCAACTGCGGGCGTTTGTTGGCTGAACTACAAGATCTGCTGACCATGGAGAGGACGATGATCGGCAGATCGAACTCTTTGGCGATGGCCTTGAGCGAACACAAGATGGCAGCGATCTCCTGCTCGCGGGTCCTTTTGTTGTCGTGACGGTCAAGGGTCATAAGCTGCAGATAGTCGATTACGATCAATTGGATATCGTGCTGTGTCTTGAGTTTCTCGACTTTAGATCGGAACTCGGTGATGCTCAGCGCAGGGGTGTCGTCGATGAAGAGCGGGGCGTTGGTCAGGGGCGAGGTTTCCGGATGCTTCCTTTGATCTGGAGTCAGTTGGCCGTTGCACAGATTGCGAAAATTGAGTCCCGATTCGGCAGCTAACAAACGCATCTCCAATTGTTGTGCGCTCATTTCGAGCGAGAAGTAACCAGCGGGCTTGTTGTAGTCTATTGTTATGTTACGGGTCATGGAAAGCGCGAAGGCTGTTTTACCCATACTGGGCCGTGCGGCAATGATGATCAGGTCAGATGGCTGCCAGCCCATCGTCACGCGGTCAAGAGCCATAAAACCAGAAGGTACGCCATTGAATGCGCTTTTGTTTCTGGCATTCTCTTCATAGGGATTCCGCGAAGCTTTATCGAAATAGTCGCTTTTGTCGGGACAGGCCCCGTAGGAGATAAGGCTCCTCAGGAAGCGGACAATCAGTTCTCTCTGTTTCATGATTCTATCTGTTTTTGGAGGGTGTCATACAGTCTGTACAGATAGGCGTCGACCCGATCGTCGTCGTTGAAGCAGTCGTCCGCTCCGCCCCAAAGCGTAGGATGCACCGTGTCGGGAAACAGTTGAGAGGTACGGGCCATGATGTATTGGCCGAGGCGGAGCTGTTCCGGGCGGTGTGCCGCCTCGGTGCGCAGTTTGTCGCGGAACTCCTCGAACGAACAGTGCTCCCACCATTTCCACCGGCTGCCGCTCTGGTCGACAATGTGCTGATGGATAATTTTTACTTCACACCAAAAGTCGTTCATGTGCAGCAGATCTGGAATCGAATAGCTTTTATGCATACAGATGACGTGCACGGCATGGCAAAGGCAGATGGATTCGAGCGCAGGGTGCCTCAAGGCCCCTTCGGCCCAGGTCGTACCGTCGTTGAGCGAATCCTCGAATCCCAGTTCGGCATCGCTCTGCTCCGGGACATCTTTCGGTGCCCAGCTCTTGCACCCGGTCTCCTCGATGGCTTCCAGCTTGAAACCCTCGGCCTCGCGCATGTAGAGCCAGTCGATGACCTGCAACATCCGGTAGAAGTCCGAACCGTAATATCCGTCGTTCGACATGGGCAACACGGCGGTCTCGTCGTCGCAGTTGTATTTTAAGGAACCTTCTATCACCACGTCGTCGTCGAATGCCTCGTCCCGGGTGTCGGTCAGCACCTTGCGATAAAGCGCGGCGCTGCGGCTATACATTTGCCGGGTGAGTTCCAGCAACCGGTCGTTTACCTGCTCCATTCGCTCTACCTCTTCCGGCGTGCCCGTGAACATCCGGTTGAGCAACATTTTCCGCTGGCCGATCAGATCGCCGATTCGCTCCATCTTTTTCTCCGAGACAGGCTTGGTTACCAGCCTGTCCATGTCCGTTCCCGTGATTTTCAGTATGGCAGCCTCGATGCGGCGCACCCGCCGACGCAGGCGGCACATGGCCCTGTTGTCGGGTTGCTCGGATTCCTGCTCGTATCGCAGACGCCTGGCCAGACGCTTTACCCTCCGTGTGCAACCCCATGCATTTAGACGCAGCTCAATCCGATGAAACCACGACTGCCGGCGGTTCCGAAATCCGCCTATGTATACGGGTTGCTCATCCCCTTTGTCACGTGATCCGTTGATCCGCATCAACTCCCAGACACAGTAAGCCGCCCACTCTGCATCTCGGAACGACAGCCGGTACTTTTCGACGTTAGATGCCAGACAGGCCGGCAGGCTGGCTCCGAATGCATGATCGGCAACATAAAAGTCCCGATAGTCGATCGTATCATGGGTAATGTTGCCCCAATCTTTCGCATAAATCTCATCCGGATTCGGAAAGAAGCGGAAAGTAACCGGGAAAATCCACCTGGCAGGGGCCGTATTCTGCAACTGCTCGAACAACCGCTCGTAGTCGGCGAGTTTTGTTTCAGGTCGCTCCGGCAAATGCTGTTCAATATAGGGTTTCAAATCCGCCCATTCGACCTTATGCATGAGTTCGCAAAGTGTCATAGTTTTTCTTCGTATTGGTTACGTGACAAAAATAACCGGAGGATAAGCCAAATCACGACACAGGTTTTTTATGACCGAAATAATTGTCCCTGGGGGATGATGTCATCTGCCATTTCATGATTTATGTCGCGATTAGGCATAAGGAAACCGTTATTTTGTATTTTCGTAATGATTGTCGAATCTGAAAAATGAATGCCATGCAATGGTTGGATTTGAGCGAGCGCTCCGACAACATCATCGCCTGCGGCGACGTCCACGGCGAATTCGAAGCGCTTGCCGAGAAGATTGCCGAATACGGCATTTCCGACGCGACGGTTGTCGTGGCCGGGGATTGCGGTTTCGGATTCGAACCGTGGCGCTTTTACGACCGGCTCTATCGGGAAAGACTGCACGCCTGCTTGGAACAGGCGAATGTCCTGTTGTTGATGGTACGGGGCAACCACGACGACCCGCGGTATTTCGACGGGGAGATGATCGACTATCCCTGCATGAAGACGCTCCCCGACTATACGGTGGTGCATACCTGTTCGCACAACATCCTCTGCATCGGAGGTGCGGTATCGGTTGACCGCAACTTCCGCCTCTCGATGATGGACATGCACCGTATGCAGGGCAAGAGGTGTCTGCCGCTTTATTGGCGCGACGAGGCGTTCCTATACGACGAGCGGGAACTTGTCATTCTAACCGATGAGGATGTGCGGATCGATACCGTCGTTACCCACAGCGCCCCGTCGTTCTGTCCGCCCGCGGCGAAGCGCGATTTGGAACACTTCTGCGCAGGCGACGAGTGGCTTGCCGACGACATCAGGCATGAACGCCGTGATCTGGAACGGCTTTACCGCTGGCTCACCGTGCATGGACATCCGCTGCATACATGGTATTACGGCCATTACCACGCTTCGGCGACCACCATTCATGACGGTATAATATTCCACCTGCTCGATGTCATGGAGATGAAAGGCATATGAGTCGATTACAAGAGCTCTTACAGGAATTGTACAGCGAAAAGAAAAAAGGAAAATAAAAAGTTTTTCTCTTTTGGCTGCAGTATTGAAGTTATAAGGGAAAAACCAGTTTAGTTTGGTTTATTAGCTCTATATATAGGCTAAATTAAACTAAACTGCATTTAGGCAGGAGAGGATGACTGCCTGTTGATGAAAAGTAGTAGTACCTTTGTATATGTAGCGATGTAGCCATTGATTTATGTAATGTGTTTTCTTTTGGCTGCACAACATCTTAATGGAATCGGAAATTCTGCAAAGGGATGAGTAGGTAGGAAATCTGTTTGTTGGAATACTCCAAGTGTCACCAAGTGAAAAGAATGAAACCTAATGAAACAAAAAAATCAAAGAATCGCAAAAAAGCACATTCTTGTTCCCATTTTATTTTGTTCCTTAAAAACAGAAGTGATTTTATACTCAATTGATTTACATTGTATTGTAAATTAGAATCCGGTATTTACCAGATTTCGTCGGAGGAATAAGGCTCGAACACTTTCGTGTTCTATCCAATTGTATCCACACACCCGCAGGCATGCACAAAAAAAATTACGCACATTTATTGAATATGCAAATATTCCCCGGAGGGAACCTCATGAATTTTAACAGGCGCGCGTCTCTCGCATTCACCATGGGTGTCGGAAAATAATCCGAAGGGTATCGCTACCGTCTTATTCTTTTTCACAAAAAGCAATAGTACATTAATCTACGACAGAAGACTCGGTATTCTCAAATTTTTATGGTACCTTTGGAAAGACCGATCCAGTAACAGGTATGAGCACCGGAGAATCTTCCTCAACCGCTACCGGACAAACAAATTCGACATGAAATAACCCATAATCTATTAATCCATATCTATCGAGAACCTTTAGCCACCACCCTGCTTCCCTTTTGCATCCACTTGACCTAACTAACCCTAAACTACTATGAACAAACGATCTCTTTTAACGGCCGTCACAGCTCTGATGCTGATTTGCGGCACGGTACAGGGTCAATCGCTCGCGCCCGACAACTTCGAGCGCCAACCGATGGACCGTATGGCCGCATGGAACTACTCGCTTGTCCGCACGTATGAGCTTGCTCCGGTCTCTCGCCTGCTGACATACGTACGTGAAAACTACGGCATTCAGTACACCGCCCTTGCCCGCATCGTCCCTCAAATCGAAATCGATGGGAAAACCTACTCCGCTTCACAAGCCGAAAATATTCAGGTGGAAGATTTTCCCGGAGGCGTTGTAGCCCGATTCACTTTGGGCGGCGTCCGGATCGAAACCCGCTTTACCCCTTTGCTGGTCGGCCAGGGAGAACCGACTCGGGTCGGAGCCGCAGTCTACCGCATCGAAACAACTCCGGCAACGCCCGTACAGCTGATCGTCGGCGAATCCTACTGGCAGCGTTCGGCTTTCGAAGACATGAACAAATCGCCTTTTACACCTCTGGATGCCCACGACAACCGGATCACCCGACAGGGAGCGACCTACCTGATCCGCACGGCCGAACACGGAGCGATCACCGGTGTACGCACGAAAGCCTCCGTTACGGTACGCAGCGACGGCAAAAAGGGAGAGTTCATGGAGTGCTCTCTACCCAAAGGATCGGGAGAGCTTTTGCTTACGTTTGCCGAAGATCCGGATCGAGTCCTCGAACTCTCGGAGATGCATCCGGACAAAGCGTTGGCCAACGTCGAAAGACACTACGACGAACTGCTATCCAACCGGATCGAGACCCCGGACACGCTGCTCAATCAGGCTTTTGCGTCGGCCCTGCTCACGCTGGAATACACATGGGTTCCCCCTTACGGATGGATGGAGTGTATCCACCACTGGACCTCAATGTGGCACATGCAGCAGACCGTTGCCGCCGAGTGGCTCGGACAGACCGACCGCTCCCGGATCACGACACTGACGCAAGGGGAACTGATCAATTCTGACGGATCGATACCCCATCTGGCTCCTTTCGGCTTCACGCGCCGCGATTTCGGCGGCACGAACCAGTTCTGGGCATGGCAGGTACGCCACTACTGGGACTTCACGGCTGACAAATCTTTTGCACAGACTACGGCTCCGCTGTTGGAACAAGTCATCGGACAAACTTTCGAGGAGTACGACAAAAACGACAACCTGCTGCTCGGCTGGGGGCTCCAGATCGGCAATCAGGAAGATTACGTCGCTACGGCCGGAGACGGAACCACCCCCTCGATCGAAGGAGTCAACATGATGAATACCCGTGCCGAACTGGCTGCCGGCTTGGGTGACAGTTCGGAATATTTGCTTTGGAAAGCCCGTGCCGACGAGATCCGGAACAGATTACGTGAAAAGCTGTGGCAGAACGATCTGGGACGTTTTGCCTACTTTGCCGACGACATCGGGAACCTCCGCAGGGACGGTCAGTACCACACCTACACCTATCCCGCCATATACGGCATTACGGACCTGCTGGACTCCTACACCTCGCTGCGCCACCTGAGTGACCGGCTGACCGACAGCACCGGAGCCGTCTACTGCTCCAACAATTTCCCCTACCACGCCGTCGGGACATGGGGTATGCAGGCCGGAGCCGCCCAACAACCTTGGGCCAGCTGGGGATACGCCTCCATCGGCCTGCGCAACCGGGCTTGGAAACCGCTCCACGCCTTGGCCGGATGGGTAATGGATGCCAACCACCGAGGTTCGTGGCCCGAAGTCTCAAAAGAGGCGGTTCCCGCCTACTTCTCGGCTCCGGCCGGACTCTACGTCGCGGCAGTTGCCGAAGCGCTTTTCGGACTGCAAATGCACAAACCAGACGGTTACATCTCGCTATCCCCGAATTTCCCCGACGCTTGGCCCGCTGCATCGCTCGATCTAAAAAACCACAAAGCCTCATTCCGTCGTGACGGCAACCGGCTTGAATACGACCTCCGGACAACCGACAAACTCGCCCGACGCATCCGCTGGTCGCTACCCGTCTGCACCGACGTGAAGCTGACCAATCACGGCCACCCCGTTCCCGTAACGATTGAACCGGGAATCGGAGGTCTGTTTGCCGTAGCTGAACTCCCCGCCGAGAATGAATCCCAAATCGTACTGACTTATGAACCCGTCGCGTTCGAAATCTCCGCTCCGGGTTCTGTGGCTGAAGGGGATGCGCTACGGGTTTCGGTCAACGGAGCCACATTACAGGGAGTGGAAGACCGTAGTGGCCTGCTCGGAACGATCCGGATGGACGAAAATTCCGTCAAAACCTCTCTGAAAACCGACCTGCTCACGCCCTATAGCTCGTTCGGACCGCTGGGCGAACTCAACTTCGGGCGACGGACCTTTTTCCTGATTTGCAGCACTGCACAGGGAGACGAATTTTACGCTCCGGTAGACTTGACCGTACTGCCCCGTTTCGAAGTCCTTCCGCAGAATGAACTGCAAGTCACTCCGGATAAAATCACCACCGACCTTCTGATCCGCAACAACACCGCCCAACCTTTGACAGGCGAGGCCGTGCTCCGGATCGGTGACGAGCAATTCCCGTTGGAGATTAATGTCGGTCCACGAGATGAACGAACAGAGACCGTCGCGTTCGAGGCAAGCGACCTGAGCCTGTTCGCTCCGGGAAGCAACCGCGCACAACTGACCCTCCCAAACGGTGAATCCATCTCGTTGCAAATCGTCTTGGGACAAGCTCTCGCCGACGAGACCCTCAACCGGCACATCCGGGCCAATCTCGTACCGATATCGATCGACAGCCTGTTGCAAAGGCCCGACAAAGAGTGGCAGAACGTCCGAAAATACCAAGCCTTTTACCACCCGCCATGGAACTCCTGTCCGCCGCCGATGCAGGCTATTGACACAACACAACCATTTGAAATTCCGCAGATTCCGGGACTATCCTTCCAGATCCCCGGACATCGGTTTGCCGCCCTGTCGAGCTCCGACGGGACGCCCGTCATCCGCATCCCGGTCGACAAAAAGCACTACAAAAAGCTTTACCTGTTGGTCGTACCGCTTCTGGACAACGCCGACATGTTCTCGCATGTAGCCCGCATCACGGTCAAGGATACGGAGGGAGGAAGTGTATCCCGCATGCTCAGTTTTCCGGGAGACCTCGACTGGTCGTGCCCGCCGAGCGCCGTAGGCCGTTTTGCTACCTCCATGCAGAATCGTCCGCTGCTCGTCCCGACCCTTCCGCTACTTCCGGCCGACAGCAACGACCGGATGCAGGGTGCACCACCCGCTTTTCCTCAACCCGAACTCTGGAGCGGCAACGCATCCGTCGTTACGCGTTCCGGCGTATTCTCAGTCATCGAACTCGATCTGGAGTGCAGCAAGGAAGTACAATGGATCGAGCTCGAAACCTTGGATGCCATCTCGGTGCTGGGACTGGTCGCCGTAACCGGTTATACGGTGGACAACATGGAACAACTGGAAGGCACTCCGTGGTTTCCACCGGCACACCGACTTCCTCCCGTAACGCTTTTCGACTTGGACAGTCCCGAAGCTCTCGAAGGCTGGACCCTCAGCGGAGAGGCTTTCAGTGTGGCTCCTGTGCCCGCCCTATTTAATGAATACACGCTGAACTCGCTCGCCAAAAACGGAGAAACGGCTCAAGGCCGTGCCCTATCGCCTGTGTTCCGGCTTCCGGAGTGGTGCTCCCATCTGAAATTCGACACACAGGGAGGAACTGCCATGAAAAATGCAGCAGGCGAAGAGACACTCTGCATCCGTCTGCTGGATGCCGACACGGGCGAAGAGCTCACTCATATTTTGACGGCTGGCGTACACTACCTCACCCCGAGAGTGCTGGATGTATCGTCGTTCCACAACCGCAACCTGCGCTTGGAAATGGTAGATCTGAACGACAGAACCTCATACGCTTGGATCGGACTGCGGAGGGTTCGTTTTACGCCCTAAACCATTCCGACGCGTAAACTCAAAACAAAGATACATCAACTCTACACCGGGAGCGGATTCCTAAAAACAGGAATCCGCTCCCGGTTTGTACAGTCCCCCTCGCTCACCCTGAATGCAAACATCAACATACAAATCCACGACCGGCCATTTCGCCCTTGTCTTGTAAAATAAATGGTTAACTTTGTAGATAATCCTAAATACCTACGAAACGATGAAGAACCTCAACTCCTGTCAGGGCGGTCTGGTCTACTCCAGCTTTTCGATCCTGCAGATACAGACCTTCTGCACCGACCGCATAACCCCGATACGCATCTCCACCCCAACCCAAGAAGAGAAGACCCGGGAGGGATTCATCAATCGTGTCGTAAAGGGAAACATCGACGATCAACTCTTCACCCGCGAGGAGCAATTCATCGACCGGTACCGCCTCGCAGGTTTCGACATCCGGATCGAGGTAAGTTATCGTGAGCATGGAGAAAAGAATCCTCCGACAATAGCCGTTCTCGAAGGGTATGTCCACGTATGGGCCGCCGTCTTTTTCGACCGGACCGTCGAACTCTCCTACCGCTTCTTCGTCCCCGGATCCCACGAGACGGAAATATCCAGTTTCTGCAAAATCGACCATCCTCTCAACACGGACCAGATGATCTTTTTCGCCGGAATCGTCCAGCACGTCGAACACTGGATCTACAACAAGGAGCTCGACCGTCAGGAGATCGACGGCTCGCTCAAGAAGATCGAGATCTCGAATTTTCCGCTGGACAGCACTTCGAACTACCATCCGGAGGGCACCGACGAACAAAATTTAACCTTCGATGAGGTACAGCGTCGCTACCGGAACTACTTCGACAAAACACCCGAAAACCAGCTCCGGACTCCGGACCACCACTACGTATACATCGACATCTGGGAAGACATCAATCATACAAAAGGCTTCAATCTGGAACACGTCGGAGAAGCGGACGTCATCGAACACATCGAAACGGCCCATCAGGCCGAACTGGTCGGCCTGATGACCCTCTACCCGAGGGAGTGGCCCTATCGGATGAGTTCAAGCTTCAACGACATCTGCGGAAGCAATATTGCGATCGACGTCGACGATCTGGTTCTGGCCAACCAGAACATCAGCGTCGTTTTCGGCACCTACGGGCGTCGGGGCAGCGAGTCAGAAACCAACTGGAAAGAGCATGTCCGCCGCCGTTCGCGCTATCACGTCAGCTGGCCCGAATATCTCGTCCTGCTCGAAATCGTTTTGGCTAAAAAACAGACTATCAACTTCGTCCTCGACAAATACATCAACAATTCGCTAAATACTAGCAACTTGAACATCCGAGATTCGATCGAAAAGAACGCACAGTGGTCGGTCGAGCTATCCCACATCCTGTTGGAGCTCGATTCGATGCGCTATCTGCGATACATGTCCCACAAACACATGTTCGACATGGTACAGAAGAACCTGAGAGTCGCCGACGACGAACGACAGCTGCAGGCAATCATGCAACAGGTCGACAAATCGCTTGACAACGTGAACAATGTGGTCGAGCTGCGGCATGCAGACGACACGAAGTACATCCTCTTCTTCATCTCGATTGCTTCGCTGTTTGGCGTACTGCTCCAGAGCGAAGATGTCCCGATCATCTCGTTGATATCCTACAAATTTGGTATCGGGATTGCACTCGTGCTGGAACTGCTTACTGCGGTGATCATCGTAATCGGGCTGAGCAGTTTCGGGCGAGCGACACTCCAATACTTCCGGCGGAAAAGAGACGAAAAGAGAAAAATGAAATGATAAAAACCAGAAATTTATGATCCGAGCATTCGATCCTCAACAAGACAAGGAGCGGTTGTGCGACCTGTTCGCCACCCTCATCGAACAACACAAAGAGTACATCTCGCACGGCGAACTCCAGATGGGAATCGCCACCGATCCGAAGACGCTGGCTCCGAACTTCAAAGAGGTGTGGCTCCAATATTTAGAGCGGCAATACACCGATCCCCAGACATCGATACGACTCTACGAAACGGACGAGGAGGGAACTTTGGCCGGATTCATCATCTTCGGCACCCGAGATGACGGAGCCGCTCCCTATGGGGTTATCTACGATTTGGGAGTACTGCCCGAACTCCGGAAAAAGGGGACTGGTTCGCTGTTGGTCCGTACGGCTCTCGACGCTCTCCGCGAACAGGGTGTAGAGGCCTGTTATCTCGAATCGGGGGTCAACAACCACTCGGCTCACCACTTTTTCAAGCAATTCGGATTCCGGCAGGTCTCCTGTGTCTTCCGCAACAAGTTGTAGCAGCACACGGTTCGCCCCGGCCGAAAGTCTGTTCCATACAGGGAACGTATTGGGTGTATTGACGCGACTACTGCCAACGATGACACCTTCTTCGATTTTGTATTCGGCCGTTCCATAACCGGAAATACAGCAGAGAAGTAGAGTAAAAAGGGGCTTGCAAATTATAATGGCTTTGAGGATTATGAGCAGGCAGACAATCGGATTCCTCACGGATGAGTATTGCATTGATCTCCAGACTCCGGGAGTCTAAACGTCTCCGCTCTCCAAACCTCGAAATCCGTTACGAGGTTCCCGAACATGGCACGCCATCGATCACAACCGGACTTCGACAGCCCAGAACTACAGCTTCCGCATCCGGTGTCTCATTCACTACTCCTCACACACCATTTCCGCTGGCTGGTTTCAAAAATGGTCATCCGTAGATCCGAAGAAATCACTCTCTGCTTCACCAAACAAAAAAGGACGCTCATCAGAGCGTCCTTTTCCTCTATATTTTCCGGTCTTGCTTTTCCCCGGCTTATCTCAGGTTGATTTCGGCCTGTCCGATCAAGTGTCCGTCCGTAAATATCTTCACCCGATAGGTTCCGCTGGTAATGCCGGCGCCGTAGTAGAAAATACTTACGCTCAGATCCTGATTCTGGTAATCGACGGAACGGGTTGCCGAGTAGACAATCTGATCGCCCTCATAGTCGAACATGGCATTGCTCTGGTTGGCCATCACGAATCCATCGGGGCCTATGATCTGTACATAGACATTCCGCTCTCCCGGAGTAGCCAGCTCGTTGCCCACCAAAACAAGGTCGACACGCAGGCTCTCTGCTCTATTGGCTCTCGACACCTCCCGATCGGACTTGTTCTGAGCAACCAAACGGATGTCTCGGGCACGGATAACAGCTCCCTGCCGTACTTTTGTCGACAGCTCTTCCGACTTCTCCTCTGCCGATTCGGCCCGCAACCGATAGTCGAGCAGTTTTTTACGGATCGAACTGTTTTCGCCGACCAATTTCTTGTTGATCGTATTCAGCGAGTCGATCTGACGGATATACCCCTCCATGATCTGACGCATCATGTTTTTCTCCTTCTCGTACTGACGGATCTTGGCATAACTCAACCGACGCTCCTTCTGTAAGGTCTCTATCAGCGAGTCGACTTTGAACCGTGCACTGTCGTACTGAACCGAAAGCGTATCGTTCCAACTCTTCAATGTATCGTAATCGTTTCTCAGAGCGATCAACTGCTGGGTCAGCGTGTCGCGCTCGATGGCAAAGTCGTCACGCATCTGTTTTACCTGCATGAAATAGATCGCCGAAAGGGCGGCCAAGATCACCGCCATGATTATGATCATTATTTTCAGCCCTTTAACCTTTTTATTAGGACCTTCATCGCCGTAACCGTTCGGATCGTAACCGTAATCCTGATTCTGGTCGTATCCGTAATTACTGTAATTACGATTGTTGTACGTTTGCTGATTATTGTAGTCTTCCATATTCGATGGCTTTCAAACTGATTATAGATGCAAATATAATCAATTTATTTTGCTGTCAAGCGGGTAACGCAGATTTTTCCACTCGATCAACCGTGCCCGGATCGACCCGACACGAATCGGCGACTCGACATAGATCGGTATTCTGTTTTTATCGTCCGAAACCCAAAGGGTAAATTCGTCGCCATCCTCAAACGACTCTCCGGTCGAGGTGGCCATCTGACACCGGAACTTCAACGTCCGGAACTTTCCGGCTCCACGAATGTGCTTGTTCTCCCGGCCGAGAAAACGGTATCCGATGGTGCGAATGGTATCCTCCAGCACGAGTTTCATCGAACCCGAACCTCCGGCAGCCTCGATCTGCGAAAGATCGGCACACCTCAGATTGAAAAACAGCGCAACTGCATCGTAACTTCCCTCTGTCAGTTTCATACTCTTGTAGGTACTGTCCGGATTTTTGTGGTTGCGGTAGGCCGTATGCACCTTCTTATTTTCCCAATCATAATGGAACCGACTCGAATAGCGGTACTTCCCCTCCTTTAGCTCGGTTTTTAGCTCGAGCGGGCGCAGGGTTGCCGAGTCGAGCGTACTGGTGTAGGTATCGTTCAAATCGAAAAACCACTTGTAGAACGGATAGGTCTTGCCATTCGCCTCTATCTTGTACACAGGAGTCCCTTTCGAAGAGTTGAAGTTCGTCAGAAACGACACTTCGGCAACATCCGTATTGACAAACGACACTTTGTAGCTTACGGCATAAACCAACTTTTCGCCATCGCCGAATGCCCGGTGGCTTCCCACTTGGGCCGAAAGTGCAAGACCTGAGAGCACAAATGTGCCTATCGTGAAGATCAGTATTTTTTTCATAACTAAATGAACTGTTTCATTGGGTCGGGGTTAGATTCCGATATACACATCCGTTTCCCAACGGATAAATATATAACGCAAAAATCGACGCAAAGTTATGAAATCATACTGAAATCTATCTCTTTTTTCGAAACATACTTGGCTGCAAGTTCGCGCAGCATCCGATTTTCGGGCTTCTCGAGCATCGGATCACCCTGCAACACCCGCTCGGCCTCATTTCGGGCAAGGGTCAATACCTGTCCGTCCTTACCCAGATCGGCGATCTTCAGATCGAAGGCCAAACCGCTCTGCAGGGTCCCCGAAAGGTCCCCCGGACCGCGCAACTGGAGGTCCATCTCGGCCAGTTCAAAGCCATCGTTGGTCGAAACCATCGCCCCAAGCCGTTTACGCGATTCGGACGAAAGCTTGTCGCCACTCATCAGGATGCAATAGGATTGGTCCGCACCGCGCCCAACCCGCCCCCGCAACTGGTGCAGCTGTGAAAGGCCGAAACGTTCGGCACTCTCGATCACCATGACTGAGGCATTCGGCACATCCACCCCAACCTCGATGACCGAAGTCGCCACCATGATCTGCGCAACTCCCTGTTTGAAAAGGTTCATGCCGTACTCCTTGTCGGCCGGTTTCATCTGACCGTGCACCACAACCGTAACGTACTCGGGCGGCGGAAATGCCCGTACGATCCCTTCGTAACCGTCCTCGAGGTCTTTGTAATCCATCTTTTCGGACTCCTTGATCAGCGGGTAGACAATATAGACCTGACGTCCCTTGCGGATCTCCTCGCGGATAAACCCGAACACCCGCAGCCGATGGGCATCACGGTAGTGCAGCGTCCGGACGGGCTTACGTCCCGGAGGAAGCTCATCAATCACCGAGACGTCCAGATCGCCGTAGAGGGTCATGGCCAACGTCCGGGGGATCGGGGTCGCCGTCATGACCAGCACGTGAGGCGGCCGCTCGTTCTTACTCCACAACCGGGCCCGCTGTGCCACACCAAAGCGGTGCTGTTCGTCGATCACCACAAACCCCAAGTTTCGGAACTGCACCGCGTCTTCGATCAGCGCGTGGGTTCCGATCAAAATATGAATCGCTCCCGAACGCAACCCCTCATCTATCTGGGTCCGCTCCCTCTTTTTGGTCGAACCGGTCAGCAACTCCACTCGGATATCCAATCCGGCCAGCATCCGGGTAAACGTCGCATAGTGCTGTGCGGCAAGTATTTCGGTCGGAACCATCATACAGGCCTGAAACCCGTTGTCGCAGGCCAGCAACATGCACATCAGCGCCACGAGCGTCTTCCCGCTACCCACATCACCCTGCAGCAGCCGGTTCATCTGATGTCCCGACACCGTATCCTGACGGATCTCACGGATCACCCGCTTCTGGGCTCCGGTCAACGGAAACGGCAGGCAATCTTTATAAAACGAATTGAAAAATGTACCCACAACAGGAAAGAGAAAACCGTCGTTACGGGTCGTACGTCCCCGGCGCTCCTTCATAATGTTGAGCTGAATGCCGAACAGCTCCTCGAACTTCAGCCGGAACTCGGCCGCACGAAGCGCCTGCTGCGACGTCGGAAAATGGATATTGAACAGCGCATCGTGCAGCGACATCAGTCCAAGCCGTGCGATAAGATCGGCAGGAAGCGTCTCCCGCAGCCGGTGGTCGACCATCGGCCACAAGTTGCACATCAGCGTATAGATCGCCTTCGTACCGAGTTGATTGCGGTTCAATACCTCCGTCGTACTATATACGCCCTGCACTCCGCTCCGAAAACGGTTGGCCTGTTCGACCGCCGATTCGATCTCGGGATGGACGAGGTTGAGCACACCGTTAAAGAACGCAGGACGCCCGAAAACGACATACTCCCTTCCCTGCTCCAATCGCTTCTCGATCCAGCTTATTCCCTTGAACCACACCAATTCGGCTACCCCGCTGCCGTCCGAAACCGTCGCAATGAACCGGCGTTTGGGCCCTGCACCCACGTGTTGGAACCCCGTAATACGGACTTTCAGTTGGATATAAGTCAACGAATCATCATCCAATTCGCCGATCTTCCAGATGCGGGTACGGTCGATGTACCGGAACGGGAAATGATAGAGCAGATCACCGAGCGTGGCGATCCCCAACTCCTTGCGAAGCATCGAAGCCCGACGTTCGCCGACTCCGCTCAGAAACTTGATGTCGTTGTTCAGAATATCGTTCATTCCCCGCAGTAAATCCGGATCAAAGATACCGAATCTCCGGCAGAGTTTCGTACCTTTGCAAAAATTTCGGAAACTTCCATGAAAAAATTTTGCGATTCGTTGAATCGATACCTCCGCAGAACCACGGGGGTTGTCCGGATCGGAAGTACAGCCGTCGGGGGCGACAATCCGATTCGGGTCCAGTCGATGACCAACACCGACACGAATGACACGGCAGCCTCTGTGGCTCAGGTCGAACGGATTGCCGACGCAGGGGGCGAAATCGTCCGGCTCACCGCTCAGGGACGTCGCGAAGCGGAAAATCTGGGTGCAATCCGTACGGAACTCGACCGTCAGGGGTACTCCAAAGTCCCTTTGGTAGCGGATATTCACTTTCTCCCGTCGGCTGCACTCATTGCCGCCGAAAAGGTCGAAAAGGTCCGGATCAATCCGGGTAACTTCAACGACCGGGGCGGCGACTTCTCGCATCTGATCGAAATCTGCAAACGCAGGGGCACAGCACTCCGGATCGGGGTGAATCATGGATCGTTGGCTCCGGAGGTCGTCGAACGTTACGGCGACACCCCCGAAGGGATGGTCTTCTCGGCCATGCAGTTCCTACGGCGGTGTCGAGAGGCCGATTTCGATCAGGTGGTCGTCTCGATCAAGTCGAGCAACGTACGGGTAATGGTACACGCCTACCGCCTGCTGGTCGCCGCCATGCGGGAAGAGGGTATGGCCTATCCGCTCCACCTCGGGGTGACCGAAGCCGGAGACGACCGCGAGGGACGGGTCAAATCGGCCGTCGGAATCGGAGCCCTGCTGGCCGACGGAATCGGTGACACGATCCGCGTATCGTTGACCGAAGCCCCCGAACGGGAGATTCCGGTCGCCCGTCTGCTGTGCGACTACTTTTCCGGACGGGAGCACCATGCTCCGATTCCGGAGGTAAACGAAGCGTTTTATTCGCCTTACGCATACCGCAAGCGGGAATCGACCGCTGTGGCCGGAATCGGAGGCACACACCGCCCGCCCATTCGGAGCGAAATCCCGGCAGAAACCGCTTCGCTCTTTTTCGAGACGGATATTCACGGCATCGACCGCATTCCAGCCGGGAAGATCGTCGTCCTGACCACCGAAAACCTCAACGGTATTGCCGAACAACGGGCTGCATTTCTGCGAATGGAAGAGGCCGGGATTCACAATCCGGTGATTATCAAACGCACCTATCGGGAGCAGGATCCGGAAGTGTTGCGGGTAAAGGCGGCTGCCGATATCGGCCCGCTCTTCTTAGACGGATTCGGCGACGGAATATGGATCGAAAATCTCGATCCGGCGATCCCGGCCGAAGAGATCGATGCCCTGAGTCTCGACATATTACAAGCCGCACGGGTCCGGATATCGAAGCCGGAGTACATCGCCTGTCCGAGTTGCGGGCGCACCCTCTACCACATCGAGAAGACACTCGCTGCGATCAAACAACGCACCTCGCATCTGGTCGGCGTAAAGATCGGCGTCATGGGTTGTATCGTCAACGGTCCGGGAGAGATGGCCGATGCCGATTACGGTTACGTGGGTTCGGGTCCCGGGCGAATCACCCTCTACAAGGGTCGAGAAATCGTTCGCCGAAACATTCCCGAAGATCAGGCCATCGATGCCCTGCTCGAGTTGATCGAATCGACCCGGGAATCGTCGTAGTTCAGACTACCGAGCGATCTTCGACCGCAGATGGCTAACGTTTTTTGAGAAGATAGATCAAACTATGTATGCTTAAACTGTGTCTGCAATGCAATAGCTCGATTGCCTGCGGAGACAGTTTATTTCATCTTGCCTTGACGGGGACGGCCGGATTTTAGCTTCTTCTTCGACTTGAACACGAAGGAATCACAGGTTACGGCAAAGCCATCATGTCCCACACTTAGAATTAAAAGAGGTCGAAAAGCCGGTGGGCAAAATCGCCGTTATTGAATATACATTCATCTGATTTAACGAAGAGATTGTCACGCCGGTAAAATAAATGGGGTATAGAATTTTTTGAATCTCTGATTCTTAGATTATTACATTTTACACTTTTCAAAGCAAATTCCTGAAAAACAAACCCTCCGCAAAATAGCACCCCATTTCTACAAAACAAGAGATGCACCTTTACGTAAGGCGCATCTCTTTCTATCTATTTTGACATTGGGCACGGTAATTCACCGAAATAGGCCAACCGCCATGCCTCTCTGACTCCAACACACATTCCCGTACAGCATCAGGCTCCGGCATAGATCAAAAAGCCCAAGCCGATCAGAAACAGCACGAACATCATCACATTCAACCGGTCGGAACTCTTCGGGGCACCTTTGAACTCTTTCCAGATCAGTATTCCCCACAAGGCAGATACCAGTGTCGCTCCCTGTCCGAGTCCATAAGAGATGGCAGCTCCGGCCTGTTCCGATGCAATCATACTGAACGACTGTCCGATACACCAGATCACACCTCCCAAGACGCCGACACAGTGGGTCTTCAGGCTACCACGAAAGTATCCGCCGATTCTGATCGGTTCGCCCTCGACCGGATGACGCATGGCTATCGTATTGAACAAAAAGTTGCTGACAAAAATACCCACCGCAAAGATAAAGACCGCCGTGTAGGGAGTCAATTTACCCGGTGCGGGATCGGCAAAATTGGAGAGGTCAATCGATGCCGCCACAAAACGGTAGAAAAAGGCCATGATCACACCGGCCACAATCGAGATACCGATTCCTTTGGCCGGAACCTTTTTCGAGCCGCTCAACATCTTCCGATAGGCCAATCCGTTCAACACGATCGCTGCACAGATCAATACAACCCCAATAAAGATAAACAGCGGTTCACCCTTGGCCGCACCGAAATAGTTGATCAGCACACCCAGCACCAAAGCCAGTCCGATACCGACCGGGAAAGCAACAGACAATCCACAGATGGCGATCGCAGCCGCCAACAGAATATTGCCGGCATTGAACACGATTCCGCCGAGAAAAGCACTGCCGATGTTTCCCCATTCGGCCTGCTTCAGGTCTGCAAGAAAACTGCGCCCTTCCGACCCGAAACTGCCCAACGTAAAGGCGAAAATCAACGAACAGAGCAGTACGCCGATCACATAATCCCAATAAAAATATTCGTACCGCCAACTTTTCGAGGCGAGTTTTTGGGTGTTGCCCCATGAGCCCCAACAGAGCATCGTAACCACACAGAAAATAACGGCTAGCGTGTAATTGTTTACAATATACATGATTCTATTTTCAGGTTAGTATTAAAAATCAATAGTTTGCATGAAATTTTCGATTTACTTCGGATCAAAACCGTCGACTTCGCTCCGATAGGGAGCCGATGGCTGTGCACCCATACGGGTCACCGAAAGCGCCGAAGCCCGATTGGCAAAATGGACCGCTTCGTAAAGGTCTTTCCCTTCGGACAAAGCAACGACCACAGCCGCATTGAACACATCACCCGCAGCCGTCGTATCGACCGCCTCGACCCGATGCGCCGGTATCACCTCTTCGTAACGGTCATTATAGATAAGGGCCCCGTGCGATCCGAGGGTCACCACAACATTTTCAACTCCCATCTCCCGGATCTTACGGGCAGCAGCCCACGCCCCTTCTTCGCCCGAAACAGGGATACCGGAAATCAGACTCGCTTCCGTCTCATTGGGGGTAATCAGATAGAGATTCCCGAGCAGCTCTTTTGACAGAGCGGCCGCAGGAGCAGGATTCAACACGACACGTTTCCCGCGTTTGGCCCCCTCGGCAACAACATATTCGACCGTTGCCATCGGAACCTCCAATTGCATCAGGATGATGTTGCACTCATCGAGCATCTCTTCGGCCCGGGCAATATCGAGCGGCAACAGATTGGCATTGGCCCCGGAGGCGACAACGATCGTATTTTCGGCCTGCTGATCGACCGAAATCAACGCCACTCCCGATGGATTCTCCTCATCGACAAAGACAAAACGCGTATCGATACCCTCTTGGGCATACTGTTGCCGATTGGCGATACCGAACATATCGTTCCCCGTTTTGCAAACAAAACCCACCTCGGCTCCGAGACGGGCCGCGGCTACTGCCTGATTCGCGCCCTTACCGCCCTGATTCATCATAAAGGCTCCTCCAAGCACTGTCTCTCCCGGTCGCGGCAAATGATCGGCGCAAACCACCATGTCGGTGTTCGCACTCCCGACGACTAGTACCTCTATTCTGCTCCGTTTTTCCATAATTTTTACTATTTATTTTTCTATAATTCCTGTTTCCTATGCCCTTCTAAAGCCGAGCTTTCGTACCTCGTCGGTCCGATCGACTCGATGTGCACCTACATCGGAACTGGAGTTTTAAAATTAACATCTTTTTCTAAAAAAAACAATTTTTTTGCGACTCAATCCTTTGTGGAGACGGTAAAAGGTCTCTCCCCTGTCATATCCGAATCCTATAAAAACCGAGTAGAGTAGCATTTTTCGAGTTCACCGCACCCCTTCTTCGGTCTCTTTACTATTCAAAAATTTTGTGTAAATTTGCTGACTCTATTTATTTGTTCGACTCATCAATCTGCTTGTCAACACCATGAAAAAATTCTGGCTATTTGTTCTGGTCCTTTTGACCGCCGTTACGCTCAGAGCTCAAACTCCGTTCCAAATCACCTTTGGACCCTATCTTCAGAATGTAACCGAAGAGGGTGTTACCGTAATATGGGGCACTTCGGGCGATGCCCTCTCTTGGGTCGAGGTCGCTCCCGACGGCAACGATCACTTCTATGCCGAAGAGCGCCCGCAATTCTTTCAAACAAAACTCGGACGACGTACGGTCGGGAAACTCCATACCGTGCGGATCAGAGACCTGCAACCCGGTACTTTTTACCGCTATCGGGTCTGTTCGAAAGAGGTGCTCGAGATGAACCCCGCTAAGGTGGTTTACGGGACGACGATCTGCACCGATATATTCCGCCACCTGCCGTTCCGGTTCAAAACCCGTAGCGCGAATCAGGATTCGCTCGCTCTGGTTGTCGTCAACGACATCCACGAGAACAGCGAAATGCTGGGAAACCTGCTTGCTGATGTCAAAAAGGGGGGATATGACTTCGTCTTTTTCAACGGCGACATGGTCAACAACATGAGCAGCGAACAACAGCTGATCAACGGATTCCTCGGGAAGTCGACCGAATTGTTCGCTTCGGAGATCCCGTTTTACTTTGCCCGGGGCAATCATGAAACGCGAGGCAACTTCTCCGATCACTATTTGGACTACTTCCCGACCTCAACGAACGAGCCATATTACGCTTTCCGGCAGGGACCGGTATTTTTTATCGTACTGGACGGCGGGGAGGACAAACCGGACAGCGACATCGAATACTACGGATTGGCCGATTTCGACCGCTACCGGGCCGATCAGGTGGCTTGGCTGAAAGAGGTGGTCGCAACAGAAGCGTTCCGTTCGGCGCCGTTCAAAGTGGTCATCACGCATGTTCCCCCGATCAACACGACATGGCACGGACCGCTGGAGGTCAAAAAACACTTTCTCCCTGTATTGAACGAGGCAGGAGTCGATCTGATGATTTGCGGACACCTGCATGCCTATCACTACATTCCGGCCGGAGAGTCCGATTGCAGTTTCCCGGTTCTGATCAACTCGAACGACGCTTCGGTTTCAATCCATGCCACAAGCAAGTCGCTCAACTTTAAGGTGCAGAATGCACAGAAAGAGCTTGTCAAGGAGGCCACCCTCACCAAATAAGCTCCAGAAGCACGGAAAACGGATATGTTCTAAATCTATCTATACGCTCAGAAATATACGGCATTCAGAGAGAGGAGCGAATGTTCGCTCCTCTCTCTCTTTTTGTCTATAAATCTTTCTCCCCAAAAACTCGAAATCGAAACGAAAACCTGTCCTGCTTCTATATCGGATACATTAGGAACCTACCCCTTGCCATCGACACCACTCCTTCCCCCTCCGAAAAAACTTCCGGAAAGCGATAAATAGCCCTCGCGACTACTCTACCGACAAATGTTCGGTACTGACAGTCTGAACCGCACTGCGACAACCCTCAATCCGGTTGTTCCGCAAGATGACGTTATTCGCATTCCGGACAACTATGCCGCATTCGTTCTCCTGTGTGCCCACCACGGTATTCCCCTCGATCCGGATGCCGTCGTGCAGCAACGTATGTTCCGTATCGGGAGCCCCGATGACCACGGCAATTCCCGAAGCTCCGTATTGACATCCCGCACCCAATCCGCAATCGATGATTACGTTTCGGGCAATCGTTACATCCTTTGCATGCGTTCCCTCTTTCCACTCCGACTCCGCTCCCACGTGAATCGCCGTCCCGGTGCATCCCCGGAAAACGTTGTCTTCGATGCACACTCCGCGGGTCTTGGAGAGCACCCCCCGGGCCAGATTACCCCACACGATCGAACGGCGGAACTCCAAACGCGGTAGTTTCGAGATATTGAACAGGTAGTAATCTCCAAAATTCTCCGGCAAAGTCCCCCGAACGCGGACCTTCACATCGATCGTACCCTCCCAATGAAGAACATCCGTCACCTCGACCTCCCCCTCCGGGACAAGTGTCGAAATGCGCACGACCTCCATGCGATCGCCCACACGCGGGACATCGGGCACCTGTGCATGGGTGAAGGTCGGAGCCCGCAACTCCAAGGTCACCGTATCACCCGAGACAGCTGCAATGTCGTGGTAGTAGCCGTGTACATTGGTGGCATCGTCGCCCTGTCCACGGAACAGGCAACCGTCGAACGAGACGGTCCCTTCGCAGCAGGCAAAATGGGTAGCATCCGTATTGGTCGAAAAGGTATATCCGTCGGCCGGAGTGACCGAGAGCCGAACGATCGACACGTCCCGGCTGTCGAAACCCACGATACCCATACCGGGTTGCGAATGGATCGTCACCCCTTCGATCCGGGTCTGCTTGCTGCGTAGGATCAGAATCGCCGGCCGGAAGTGGAAAGAATGAGGAGCCGCTACCGCCGCACCCACCATACGTGCCGGCAGCCGGCCCTTGAACCGTACCGAATGATCGTCCAGAACCACCTTTTCGGCAAAATAGAACGGATCCCGATATATGCCGCTGATCGTATCGTCCCACAACATCAGGCGCGGAAACGGTATCTCCTCCGTAATCTTTCGTTCCGGACGAAACCGCACCGTGAACGACTCTTCATCGACATCGGTCACAACTCCCTCCGAAAAGGGTTTGCGCAGGTAGTCGATCGTCAGACCCCGCAGCGTAAAGTTCCGGCTGTCGACGATCGAGACCGGCTCCATCCACCCCTCACACAGCAGCACTGCCCCTTGTGCATCAACCGTTATGTCCTCCGATCCCGAAAAATCGAGTCCCCGCACATAAGGGTAATAGGGCCTAAAAATTTCGCTTTCGGGATTAGGGCCCATCTTTCCGGACAGGACCTCCTCTTCGAGTCGTTCGGCTTCGGGATCCCGCAGGCGATACACCCCGGCTGGCATCACGAGCGTCGTACCGGCATGTGCACGGCAATACTCTGCGGCCCGGCGCAAAGCCCGGGTATCGTCCTTCCCGTCATCGGGAATAGCGCCAAAATCGGCAACCGACACCACGCGCTCCCGGATCCGAGCCGTATCTTTCGGTCCGTACACCGCTTGCGCCTCCCCTACGACAGCTGCGGCTACCGCACAAAAAATCCACTGGGCAAGGTTTTTCATTCAATCAAAATTAGACGTAACTAATCGCAGCACACCCCGTCGACGGCCCCACGACTTTGCACAAAGACCGATCTTCCCGGCACGACCGGATGCAACCAGACCTTCTCAACCAACTTGTAACGAGTATCGAGCCTCTTTATGACCTATGCTGCGCGATGCCAACATTCCTGTGTCCGTACCCGACTGGACAATGCCCATCCCCGCCTTTCCCGGAGATACAAGAGGCGAAAACCTCAACGTCTCAAAAAAAACCTTTCGGTCTGTTTCGGATAAAGCCGACAGAGATACCGGTTGCAATACAGTATCCACCCAGCATTCCCTCGGGCCCCACCGTCAGCCGTCGCATCGTTCACTCCCTCGACCGACCATCCCTCGGCCTCGAAACCGTTAATAGGCGTGTTCGTCCTGCTCGATCTCTTTTTTAGTAAGCGGCTTCCGGTTCATGGCCCGCCATACGTATGCAATATACCACACGACAAAGGGGATAGCCAGCGACACAAGCCCCATGACGTAAAGCGTAAACTTGCTGGAAGAGCTGTTGTAGATCGTCAACGAACTTTGCAGATCGGCAGTCGAAGGGTAATAGGCCGTATTGTTGTATCCGGCCATCAGCAACAGGGCCAGCACCGTCAGCACCGTCCCGATACCGCTGGGCCATATTCCACGCTTCCCGCCACGGACAATTCCGATGTAGATTCCCCACAAGACCCCTACGACACCGACCAACAACACCACCAAAACCAACGGCATCGCCAACAGATTATGCAGATACTTGTAGGGCTCAATTGCGATCACTCCCGACTTGGGGTCTACTGCCGCTCCATCGGCCAACATCAGCAGCAACAGGAAAGGCAAAAAGAAGAGCAGAAACAGTCCTGCATTCCATTTCAGATAGCGTCTCGACCGGGAGAAAATCTCCGTATCGTCGATGTTGTTCATAAAGTATAGCAACCCCAAAACTCGCGACAAGAACAGTACGGACAATCCGAGCAGGATGTTGCGGGGATCGGCCAGAGCATCCAGCCCATACCAGTGGGTTGCCCAACGCGATATGGTATTGATCCCTTCGTAATTCTCGATATTGGTCTTGTCAACTACAAAAGGAGCTCCGGTAAAGAGTGTGGCAACGGCCGTGCCCAGCAAAAATGTCCCCAATACGCCATTGATCAGCAGAAACCAGTTGTATGTCTTTTCGCCCAACAGATTCGAAGGCTTCCGCCGATACTCATACGCAACCGCCTGAAGAACAAAAACCAACAGGATCAACATCCACACATAAAAAGCTCCGCCAAAACTCGTACTGTAAAAGAGCGGGAAGGAGGCGAAAAAGGCCCCGCCGAAGGTAACCAGCGTCGTAAAGGTCAATTCCCACTTCCGGCCCAACGAATTGACAATCAGATTTCGCTCCGAATCGCTCCGACCTATAACATAGAGCATCCCCTGCCCTCCCTGTACGAAGAGCAGAAACACCAGCAATGCCCCCAACAGCGATACGATGAACCACCAGTAGTGTTGCAAAAAGATATATACGGTATCCATAATTTCGTTTCGGTTTAGTTTTTCGTTTCGAGTTTATTTTCAGCATCTGCCGCAGCTTCGAGCTCTGCCGGCTGCGGGCCCAATTTGATCTGGCGGAACATGATCATCAGTTCGGCGATCAACAGAACCGTAAACAGCACGATAAATATGAAGAATGTCGTCATAATCGAACCCGTGGCCACATTCGATATGGATGCCGAAGCCGGCAACATCTCATAAACCGTCCACGGCTGCCGTCCCACTTCAGCCACAATCCAACCCGCAACCGAAGCGAGATAAACCAACGGAATCGATGCGATCATGACTCGCAACAACCAGCGTCTGTTGCCAATCGTTTTGCGCAACGACAGAATCAAGGTCACCGCAAAGAACAGAATGAAATAGAGACCGAGGCCGACCATCACGCGGAAGGAATAGAAGACCAATGGAATATTGGGAATCGCCTCGATCGGGCTATCCAAATAGGCATAGCCGAGATACTTCAGACGGAAGTCATGCATATACTCTCCATCCGAGCTATTCGGATCGAACAAATCGTTGTAATAGGCCTGTGTGACGGCATCTCCCGATGCTTTGGCACTCCGAAACTCTTCCATGTAATTCAGCGCCTCACGTGCAAGCCCCATCTTCCCCTCTATGGGGATGATCTGTTGTTCGGGATTGCCAAACACAAGATCGTTGATCCCGGGAACAAAAGCCTCCGCATTTCGGAAACTCATTAAAGATAGCAGTTTGGGAATCTCCACCTTGAAGTAAAACGCATCGTCGTTCTTCTCGAACAGAAAGTTTTCACCCACCTCGGGACGCAACACACCAAAAACAACCAATCCGGCCTCCTTTTCTCCTTTATAAAGAGCCTCCATGGCGGCCAGTTTCATCGGCTGGGTCTTGGCTACCTGCACGGCTGATCCGTCTCCCGTCGATGCCAACAACACCGAACTGCAAAGTCCGAATATGGAAGCGATCACGATACTTTTCCGGGCCATTTGCTTCTCCCGCTTTTTCAGCAGATACCATGCACTGATGCCGATCACCACTACGGAAGCCAGCACAAAGCCCGAAGTCACCGTGTGGAAAAACTTATTGATCGCAACCGGAGAAAACAGCACTTCCCAGAAAGAGGTCATCTCGTGCCGGGCCGTATCGGGGTTGAAAGTCGTTCCTACCGGATACTGCATCCACGCGTTAGCCACCAGGATCCACAATGCGGAGAGATTGGCTCCGATGGCCGTAAGCCATGTGGAGGCGAGATGGAAGCCCCGTGACACGCGATTCCACCCAAAAAACATAACCGCGAAAAAGGTACTTTCGAGGAAAAAGGCCATAATTCCTTCGATAGCCAACGGAGCCCCGAAGATATCGCCCACAAAATAGGAGTAATTGGACCAGTTGGTACCGAACTCAAACTCCAGAATCAGACCCGTTGCGACACCGATCGCAAAGTTGATTCCGAATATGCGCATCCAGAACTTCACCGTCCGTTTCCAGAAGGGATCGCCCGTGCGGTAATAGATCGTCTCCATGATCGCACAGATGAAACCGAGGCCCAGAGTCAGGGGCACGAACAGCCAGTGGTAGATGGCCGTCATGGCGAATTGGGCTCGCGACCAATCGACCATCCCCATCAGATCGTTTGCAGAAAGAATCATAACATCTATCGATTAGTATTTAGTAGCTGATCCATTACGTACTCGCTCTTTTGCTGTTCGGTATCGAGATGCCCCATTGCATTCGGAAAGAAGAAGAGCTTCAGCACGAAAAAGATAATAAACAGTTTGATCAGGATAACGATCCACAAGGTACGCCCCAATGAGGACATCTCGCGAAATCCGTCTCGGTAGAAACGGTACACACGAACCAAAACATTGCCGGACGTTGCCACTTTTCGATCTGTTTTTTATTATCCGTCAACAAACATACAAAAAATTTTTGTATTTAAAATTCTACAGTCCGCAGCATCGTTACCAAACCGACATTTCATTCTCATGGATTGTACGTTGCTAGCGAGAGAAAACATTGAATTGCAACGACATTCAGTCGTTCTCACATTCTGATTTAAAGGCCAAACAGGTTCTGTGTCGGGTCAATGGGATCAACACCCGCACTCCCCCCTTTTCTTTATCCCGTAGTAAATCATCCTCAGAAAAAACTTTCATCGATCGATTACGAACAATTATCGCCCCATCAATCGGCGCCGAGGCCCTCTTTGTTCTGCTGTTTTCGGGACTGGAATTTATCGGTAATGTAGACCGTGAATATCGGGAAAAGCATCATCCCCGCAGCCGCAAGTACCACTGAGAGGACCTCCCCGGTAACCGTCTTGGCGAAAATATTCGATCCGACCGTCGTTACATTCATGAATGCCCACCATACGGCGTCTCCAAAAGTCGACACCGAGGGGTTGACCGAACGTTCGACCATAAAAAAGACCAAACTGGCAAAGTAGGTCAACGACAGAATAATCAGAATATAGGATACAAGCAGACTGGTCACGCGACTACGGAGTACCCAACCGACGGCTATGGCCAATCCATACCCTCCACGGACCAGCGGAGCCAGCCGCAAAAAGTATTCGGTCTCTTGGGAGACATGCAACTCGAATCGGCCGGCCAGATTCAGGTAGGGAATCGCGACAAGAAAGAAAAAGAGATTCCGCCACAAAAAGCGTAACTTCTTTTCGGCCAAATAGAATCGGAAAAAGAAGTCGATCAGAAAAACGATGCAGACCCACAGCTGAACCTGCATGTACATCGGATAGTACACGCCATAAGGGTCATAAAAAACTTCGAAAGAGAGAGCCGCAATGACCAGTACACTACCCACCAATACCAAGGTGTTCAACAGATAGCCTACTACGGTCTCGAATTTCGTACGGTGCGGTACGTGTGAATGGGGGTCGACAGGTGAAGTTTCGTTCATAATCGGAAGTGAATTAACCATCACCCGCGGAACGTACAAAAAGAGTGCCTTTTATGACTCCCCGGAGAAAAACACAGACAGGCCCCCGATCCGGGAGAACATCCTCAAAGAGCCGAAGCTCCGTTCATCGCACCCCTCTCAAGAAAAAAGATCAACGAATCGCTACTTCAGACAGAGGTCCGCAATGGTAAAGGCCGCATAGCAAAGGCTTGCAATGCCGTTTACCGTACCGAAAGCCAAACCGATCCGCGACAGGTCCGACGGTTTGACTATCGCATGTTGGAAAATCAACAGTCCGATAAAGACCGCGGCACCGATCCAATAGAGTGTTCCGCATCCGTAGTTGAGTCCGGCCAAGATGACGGCATATACGGTAATCGCGTGGAGCAGGATGCTGATGGCGATCCCTCCCCGCACGCCAAAACGTACCGGAACCGAATGCAGGGCCTGCTGCCGGTCGAACTCAACGTCCTGAAGCGCATAGATGATGTCGAATCCGCTGCACCACGTAATAACCAATCCGGCCAGAAGTATAGGAAATACCGCGAACTGACCCGTTACCGCAATGTACGCTCCGACCGGTGCGATCCCGAGTGCAACGCCCAATACGATATGACACCACGCGGTAAAGCGCTTCGTGTAGCTGTATCCGAGCAGCACGACAAGGGCCACCGGAGAAAGATAAAAGGCCAGCGGGTTGATCCACAGCGCAATGCCCATAAACAATAGCGCGTTCACAACCACGAAAATCAGAGCCTTTCGCGGAGAGATCGTCCCCGCAGGAATCTCGCGGTTTTTCGTACGGGGATTCAGCGCATCGATCTTCCGGTCGGCATAGCGGTTGAAGCCCATCGCCGTATTGCGGGCCGTCACCATGGCCAGCAGAATCTGTATGAGCAGCTCAAAAGTGAAATCGTTATCGGTGGTACACAGCGCATATACGAATCCGACCAAGGCGAATGGCATCGCAAAAATCGTGTGGCTGAACCGAACCAGTGAGGCGTATCGTGCAAGGGTCTTCAAAAGCATCGATGTCGTTTTTTAGGATTCGCAAAAATAACTAACTTTGCGTTGCTTTAAAATGGTTGTATGAAGAATATCCGGAATTTTTGCATCATAGCCCACATCGATCACGGGAAGAGTACCTTGGCCGACCGCTTGCTCGAAACCACCAAAACACTTTCGGAACGCGAGTTGCAGGCTCAGGTGCTGGACGACATGGACCTCGAACGGGAAAAGGGAATCACGATCAAGAGCCACGCCATCCAGATGGAGTATGTCTACAAAGGCGAAAAATATGTGCTGAATCTGATCGACACCCCGGGACACGTCGACTTCTCGTACGAAGTGTCGCGCGCCATCGCTTCGTGCGAAGGAGCCCTGCTGGTGGTCGATGCCACACAAGGCATTCAGGCCCAGACCATATCGAACCTGTATCTCGCCCTCGACCACGATCTGGAAATCATTCCGGTACTCAACAAGATAGACATGGAGGCCGCGATGATCGACGAAGTGAAGGATCAGATCGTCGACCTGCTGGGCTGCGACCGCGAATCGATCCTTGCGGCATCGGGAAAAACCGGAGCCGGCATCACCGATGTGCTCGAGGCGATCATCGAACGGGTTCCCGCCCCCAAAGGCGACGAAGAGGCTCCGTTACAGGCCCTGATCTTCGACTCCGTATTCAATCCGTTCCGGGGCATCATCGCCTATTACCGTATCTTCAACGGGGTACTCCGAAAAGGCGAACGGGTCAAGCTGTTCAATACGGGAAGCGAATACACGGCCGACGAAATCGGCGTACTGAAGCTGAAGATGGTGCCGCGCGACGAGATGCGGACTGGAGACGTGGGGTACATCATTTCCGGAATCAAGACCTCGGCGGACGTCAAGGTCGGGGATACGATCACCTCCATCGCTCAGCCCTGCCAACAGGCCATCGCCGGCTTCGAGGATGTCAAACCGATGGTATTCGCCGGACTCTATCCGGTCGAGAGCGATCAGTACGAAGACCTGCGCTCCTCGCTCGAGAAGCTGAACCTGAACGACGCCTCACTGACCTACGAGCCCGAATCGTCGTTAGCCTTGGGATTCGGATTCCGCTGCGGATTTCTGGGTCTGCTCCACATGGAGATCATTCAGGAACGCCTCTACCGGGAATTCAACATGGATGTCATTACGACGGTTCCCAACGTCTCCTACAAGGTACACACCAGCAAAGGCGATGTCCTTGACGTTCACAATCCGTCGGGACTGCCCGAGCCCACCCTGATCAGTTCGATCGAGGAGCCCTACATCATGGCGCAGATCATCACCAAAGCCGAATATCTGGGAAACGTCATCAAACTCTGCATCGACAAACGCGGAACGCTGCTCAATCAGGTATTCATCACGCAGGACCGTGTCGAGGTCAACTTCGAAATGCCGTTAGCCGAGATCGTCTTCGACTTCTACGACAAGCTGAAGAGCATCTCCCGCGGGTATGCCTCGTTCGACTACCACCAGACGGGCTACAAACCGAGCAAACTGGCCAAACTCGACATTCTGTTGAATGGCGAGCCGGTCGATGCGCTTTCGTCGCTCACCTATGTGGACCATGCCTACGACTTCGGGCGGAAGATGTGTGAAAAGCTCAAGGAGTTGATCCCTCGCCAGCAGTTCGACATAGCGATTCAGGCAGCCATCGGAGCGAAGATCATTGCCCGTGAGACGGTCAAGGCGGTCCGTAAGGATGTGACAGCGAAGTGCTACGGAGGAGACATCAGCCGGAAACGGAAGTTGCTCGAGAAGCAGAAAAAAGGGAAAAAACGGATGCGTCAGGTGGGCAATGTAGAGGTTCCACAGGAGGCCTTCCTTGCCGTTCTGAAAATGGACTGATCGATCGCTTCGGCCGCGTGAGACAACCTCCGTATAATTTTTAGCAGAAAAAGATTTGCAGTAATAGATAAAAAAGTCGATATTTGCAGAGCTGTTGCGGAAATAGCTCAGTTGGTAGAGCATCAGCTTCCCAAGCTGAGGGTCGCGGGTT
>ERZ827150.843-NODE-843-length-42472-cov-5.783790_pt1 | contig 42472 bp, 46 predicted proteins | sample MGYA00519779_ERZ827150 | MGnify/ENA primary metagenome ERZ827150 (study PRJEB31778, sample SAMEA3449267) | human gut metagenome | biome: human gut; feature: human-associated habitat; material: faeces | place: United Kingdom | collected 2010/2012 ...
GTCGCCTCAAAATGAAAGGTGGATGGGTACGCACTGAAAGGTGGATGGGTACGCACTGTAATTTTCATGAAAGGTGGATGGCTGCGCACTGAAAGGTGGATGGGTACGCACTGAAAGGTGGATGGGTACGCATTTTTCTGTTTTTATTCAGATATTCGTATCTTTGTATCTTCATTTCTTTAGTTCTTTATAGTGCTCTAATCTAACGTATGACGTTAAAAGGTGGATACCTGCGCATTTCTATCATATTGAATATTAATGATAAAAACTCTTTCATGTGATCCGTGTTTTGGTGGAAATACATAAGGTGGATAAACCACTTTACACATTTCCACCTTTGCGGTTATGATTTCACCATTAGAACTTAAAAACCATAGGTAATGTATGAACTTACTGAGCGTTACAAAGAAAACAAAAATTCGCCACAGAAATGAAATTAACAGCACATTCTCATCGTTGCCTTTGTCTGCCAGAAGAATTTTGTTTATGGCTATGGCGCAGATTGATTCACGTGAAGAGTTATCTGAGGGGGCAACCTTTCGTATTACGGCTCGGGAATATGCATTTATCGCTGATATTGATGTAACAGGTGCTTACCGGCAGTTGAAAGAGGGGGCAGAAGAACTTCAGGCCAGTGTTATTCGCATTCCTCGAAATCAACTTCTCACAGCTCAGGGCAATCAAATCTCTGGACATACGAAGAAGAGAGGTAAATTACCTTCTGATGCAGTCAGGCTTATGAACCTGACTGCGTTTTGTGATTATGTTGAAAGTGAAGGATATATTGATATTGCTTTTTCACATGTCATTGAGCCATATATCACGATGTTAAAGGATTCTTACACTACTCAGGTTTTGATATCGTCTGTAAGACTTGCTGATCAAAATTCAAATATGCTTTATCAGTTTATCAGGAAACAATACAGCAGTGGTAAAAAGACATTTTTTGACATTGAAGTAGATGTATTAAAGGATGAACTTGAATTATTCAGAATAGATAATGGCGAAAAAGTTTACCTTTATCAGAATTTTAAGGACTTTAATAAAGTTTTTCTGCAAAAAAACATTGAAAAAATAAATCAATATACAGAGATTAATCATCTCGAAGTTAAAATCGTTGAGAGAGTCGCAAGAAGAGCATCAAAGCTAAGGTTTTCTTATAAAATAGATAAAGAAAGTGAAGGCCTAGATATCAGAATACCATACGGTTTCAGAGGATAATTGCATAAACTTCGTTTTGAGATCGAAATGAGGTAACTCATGGCTAAAATCTATCAATTCCCTCAGGGGGAAGAACGTGCTAAATTCAGGAAAGAAATCGCTAGGGAGCGTAAGAAACGTTTTGCAGTGAAAACAGGGAGCACTTTTGTTAAGTGGCTTGACTGGGGATGGTTTTATCTTCGTCTTCTTGCCGCGAGTATTTTACATTTTATCTTTGTTTTTGTGTTAGCCATTCTTGGTGCGTTTAAATGGGCTGTGTTCTGGCTGGGTGGTATTTTGTGTGTCATCACCTGGTATCATCTCGATCACCAGTTATGGACGCCACAAAATCTCACTATACCGGTGATTACGGCAACCTGGATTTTGGGACTGCTGGCTGAGCCTCTGATGGAGCTGCTCAACAAAACTATGCCCTGGCACAAGTTACTTGTTCCCGAACCTGCGGACGAAAGCACCGAGAACAGTAGCGAGGTAAGCCAGAAATGATGCTACTCAGCAGTTATGCCAGTCCCTGCCTTTTCACTGCGATGCAGGATAGGGCAAACGCCGCTAAATGACGTCTCTGACGCCATTCCGCAACGTTTGCCCGGTGACCTACAGTCGGTTCTTGTTGGAGTGTTTTATGAAATATCAGGTGAAAGAATTTATTACTGATAAATATGCGAAGGCTGTTAATATTTTAAAAGATAATGTTAAAGAACACTACCATGTTTTTTATGGTATTAGATTAAGTGAGATTCTTTTTCCTGCCAGTGAGTATGGCTCTGATGCTTTCTTTAAAGAGTTTGAATTAATTAACAGTGTAATACTTCCATTGGTAATCTTTGATTTAACACAACGTAAGCCAATGATGATTATCAGCTTCGATAAGATACTTGATGCCAGTTTGTTGGAAGGAACAAATATTGTGGTTCTTGAATGTATTACCCTCGCTGATCTTCTGACAAATGATAACATTGATTTTTTATATAAAAGCTAAGAATCTCCTTTCAGTTTAAATTTTCTGCTTGGGTCGCCAAGTGTTATTGAGTCTACTTCATGTGAGTAATGAAGTGTATGATAATGTGCTGGTTTTTTCAGATAATCAGGGAGTGATATTATTTTTCCGCAGCTAATTGCAGAATGAAACCAGTTGCGGAATGTCTCGCTATTTGTTTTTAATGCGTCTTTTGGAATAAAGGCTAATTTTATGTTGGAAACGTAATTAACAGGTTTAAGTATGGTATGTCTGTTTTGTCCAAAGTCTTTTAAAGCATCTGTAAACTCGTATTCAGATGTATAAATTCTAGTTTCTTTATTAAGAGTTTTGATCTGGAATATGAATGAATAGTAATACTTATCAAGTATTTCAACAGTGCCTGGGTCTATACTCAGTTGTTTAATAATAGCTTCTCTTTTATACCCTAACCCATCTCTGACTGATTGATATACAACCATTGCTGCATGATGTGAACCACCACTGTTTGAAGCTACATATCGGTCAAACCAAGAATAATATTTAACATTAATAGGGTTGCGTGGGGGGAAACCTTCATGCTCAATGTGCCATATATTATCTTTCCAGTCTAAAATATTTTCAGCTTTCAGATTTTCGGCAGGATACATCCCCTCTCCCCACGAATAAAGATCTTTGAACCAACTACCATTTATTACCTTGCTCCATCCACAACCGAAACTTTTCGAGTCAGTCAGAGATTGTATTTTGTTAAAATCGAAGTCCAGAGAGTGTTTCTTATCTGTAGTTATTAAGTTGCTCAGAATTTCAGCCAGATCCCTGTCAATATATCTCAGTGAGTATTCGCTAAATATATTTTCAAGCTGCAATATGGTGTCTGCATCTGCTGTAGGTTTAAATAACTTAATATCAGCAAGATTTTTAAACGTTGCTGTGGTCAGTTTATGGTGATCTGTCAACCTGTAGAGCTTACAGATCAATTCGGTTAAATATCTCATAGATTTTCATCCATGCTTCTATGGTTAGAATTTTGCAGACTCAAGCAACCAGTGATTCTTTATGTTTTCATCCTGGCTGTTGTACATCGCCAGCGCCGCTTTGAGAACGGTTGTTTTGCTCTGCCCTGTTCTGATAGCTTCAGCTTCCAGTATGTCCTCAAAATGGGCTGAAAGTCTGAAGTTCATCAACTTTGGTTTACCCACTACAGGCGCTCTGGTAGCGCCGGAGATAAAACGCGCGGTTTCTGCGTTTGTTGCTGGTTGCTGAGATTCATCGATGTTCGGACGGTTTAGTTTTAAAGCCATGACAATTTCCCCTTGTACGGTATGCATTAATAGTAAATATCATACTGTCTTTATAGTATCTTTACAATGTAAAGATTTATAGATGGTATTGATATTACTATAAAATTCCAATTTCCTGCGCCACTAATTCAATCTGTGCTTTCGCTGTTGAAAGGCTTGATGCCCGGCTAACGTCATGTACCCCTGCCCCTTCATTACAGGCGCTTTCATACACATCCAGCTCGGATATCCGGGTTTTAAGAGGTTGAATCCAGATGTTGTCTGACCGCAGTAATTTATCCAGATCAATGGCCGCTTTTCTGTGGCGGGGTTTTGCTGAGTTGATTCTGGTGAACAGCACCCACGGTTCCAGGGCAGTGTTAGCTTTCTGAGCGGTGCGGATTTTCTCTGTAACACTGGTCAGTGTTTCGCTTTCGAAATCAGAGGACGGCTTAACCAGTGTTACCACGATATCTGATACTGTCAGGGCGCTACGGAACTCCTGGCTGTCGTGGCCGGGGCAATCGACAATGAGGACTTCACACAGCTTACTAAGTCGCTTAATTTCATTGCTGACGTTTCCGTAAGCTGCGTGAACCGGGATAGTGAGTAAGCCGTTATCTGTCCGCTTTTCGTTCCAGCTCAACAGATCGTGGTTTTTATCTGTCTTGAGGATAATTACCGACTTACCTTTATTGACCAGCATTGAGCCTGTGTTAGCCACGTAGGTACTTTTGCCTACACCACCCTTATCTGATACGACAAGCAAGATTTTACCCATTTCAGAATTCCTCTCTTTATGACGTAAAGATTATGTAAAGACTATCTTATCTTTACATTGTATGTTGTTTGTAAAGATGATTTTGTCTTTACAGTGTCTTTATATTACACATGATTTACCATGTAAAGCACAAATAAAGATAAGCTTGTATTTATGTTGTCTTTATTGTGTAAAGATTTGCGTGTCTTTATAGTGGCTTTACATGGTAAAGCTGATGATGTCTTTACATCATCTTTATGTTGTAAATTTCTATGTGACATTGTCACTTTATGGTCGGAGGTCTGTTTTCTGGTTCTTTTTGAGTGTGCCTTTCCTGTCTATCCACTTTCTGGTGCATTTTGGGTATAGTGGTGTGACCTTATGCGAACTGGTTCTGTAATATGACTTCAAATGTACCAACAAGCTTTGTCCGCGCTTATCTGAGAGCTTCAACAGCTGAACAGGATGCTTCGCGTGCCCAGGAAACCATCGAAGCTTTTGCCAGAGAAAGAGGCTTGATCATTTGTAGCTACTATATTGAAAATGAATCCGGTTCTCGTCTCGATCGTCCTGAACTCTTCCGTCTTCTGAGAGATTGCCAGCAAAATGACATTTTGCTCATTGAGGACGTTGACAGACTTTCCCGCCTGTCAGGGGAAGACTGGAATAAGCTGAAGAAAATGATCCGTCAGAAAGATATCCGGGTTATGGCCGTGAACGTTCCGACCACATGGATTAATTCTGGCATGAGTGAGTTTGACAGCCGGTTGTTTGCTGCCATTAACGATATGCTGCTTGATATGCTGGCCGCTGTTGCCAGAAGGGACTATGAACAACGACGGGAACGCCAGAAACAAGGGATAGAGAAAGCAAGGAAAGACGGCAAATATAAAGGTCGTAAACCTAATCAAGCCAGATATGACGCAATTAACAGGTTGATTGAGAGCGGAAGCTCCTGGAGTCAAGTTCAGAAAGTGCTAGGGTGCAGCCGTGGCACAATCAGTAGCGCAATAAAACGTAAATCCGGGCTGAAATCCAGTAGTTAGAGAAGGGAGGAGATGTCGGAAGTTCGGAAAACAACCCCCGTTAAGATTATTTTTTAATCAAATTGTTTTTGGGGCGCCTGAACTGCGGGGTTACAGCGGTTTTTGTGTCTGAAACCGTACAATTCTGTACATTTACGCAAGGGGATGTGCGGAAGAAGTAAGCTAAACGATTAGCGGACGGTCAGAGCATTTCGAACAACCCTTACATTCTGGGGCTTAGCTTGCCGGGATGTAACCACTCGTGCAACCCAATTCTCTTAACGTGGGAAAAATTCCGTTTTCCAAGCGACTCCCTTTCTGAATACAGAGCAGGAGTCAGATATTTTATTCAGTAACAGAAGCCAGTCCCGATATGTATTCATTGCTGACCATCAAATCCCTGAAATGGCCAGAAGCAACAATATTTCCTTCATTCAATACATAAACACAATCGGAACACTCCAGAAGATTTATTCGGTGACTAATATTTATAATTAGCGCATCAGGAAAATGAGTTCTTATTGATGATAAAATTTCTGATTCATTAATATAATCCAGAGCCGATGTGGCTTCATCAATAATAATTATTGCAGGTTTTCTCAAAAACAGTCGCGCTAACGAAATTCGTTGTTTTTGCCCTCCTGAATAGTTATTGCCTCTGTTTATAAGGTGTGTATCCAGACTCACTGGTTCATTGTTGACGACAGAAAGATTTGCCAGTTTAAGAACTTTAAACATTTCATTTTCTGACGCGTCGTAATTTGCGAGCCGGAGATTAAATCGTAGTGTATCCATAAAAATATAATCATCTTGTGTTAGGTAGTAAATAACATCATTCAAATCCTCATCACTGATATTACGTAAGGATATATCATTCAGATAAATGTCTCCAAAGTAATTTTTATAGTAACCTGATATTATTTTTACAAGGGTGGATTTTCCTGAACCACTGGGTCCGGTTAATGAATACATTTTTCCGGTAAAAAGGTCAAGACTGACTGAATTAAGTATTTTTTTATCATCACTATAGCTAAATGAAAGCTCTCTTACGGACAGGTTTAATTTTCGCTCCATGTTGAGAAAAGGTATTGAAGGAGATGTGGCTTTATTCTCGGCATGACGTTGAATAAAACCTGCCAGGCTAGACATTGACTGCCTGATCTCACTTAGCAATGCCCCTATATTTTCCACTGGCGTTGAAAGAAGAATGATATATGATGTAATCATAATGAAGTGGCCGATACTAACTACACCATTCAGCACACCTAAAATATTATATATGAATACAGAACCAAATAATATTACAGCAAGTAAAGAGTTCAATAAAAGAACTTTAGAACTGAGTAACCAGTATTTTTTCTGAGCATTGTTTTCCTGAGTGAGAGCATCTTCATAACGTTCAGAAATAAGTCTTAATGCATTATTCTTTTTAGCTGCTATCATGTTATCAACAGTATCAGATAACAGACTATAAGAGTTAAGAGTGATATCCATGCTGTGTTTTCTGAGTGACGCTAAACTGCCAGTCAGTCTGGTATTAAAAATTACAAATACCAGAATATAGAGAAAAAACACACCGGCAGAAAACCAGTCCTTCGTAGATAAAACAACAACAATAGTAGAAATAAGTTGTATAACAGGTGACAGGATATTCTGGGAAACATTTCTCACAAGAATATAAATGTCATTTGAAGCCTGGTTAAGACTTTGCGTTGTATATCCAGCATTATTTTTACTCAAGTTAGTTATATTTTCGTTATACAATTCTCTCAAATATTTTAGCGACATTTTTTTCTGCATGTTAATACGTAGACTACTTTGCAGTATCATAAATAAAAAAACACTTGCTTTATTAGATATAACGCAAAACATGTATAAACAGGCAAGTAAAACCAGATATTCATAACTAAAATTTGACAATGAGCCAGACAGTAAATCTGTAATCTTTGCAAGAATCAATGGTGAAATAGATATGATTATCGATGATAATGATGTAATGAATAACATGGAAAAGAATAAAAATTTACCTCTTACATCCATTAATGAATAAATATAATTAAATAATGAGTTTTTCTGTTTTCTTTCCATAATTAACCTTTATAATCAATGGATTGAAGTTGAATGAATTTTGCCAGACGGTATAAGTTAAGTATATATGGTAGTTCCATTGTCAGACGTGTAGTCGTATTTTCATACAAAATGCTTTCTAATTCAATATGGTTAATGCCTAATATTTCAATTAATCCTGACTGTTTTATTGTATTCACTAGTTCATCCTTTTTACCGGATAGAATTCTGAATATTAGCTGTGAAGATGACCGTTTGGTTTTTTTCCAGAAAATATCTGAACCAAATCGTTGAAACGCTTCATAACGAACGGGATAACGATCAAAGTGCTGGTTAAATAGACTAAAAACTGGTAAGCCAGCATAATGCTGGATAATATTTTTATGCAGGAATGGAGTTAGTTTATTAATTTTTCCTGTATAATCAGTTGCAAAAAACTGAGCAGAGGCAAGTTTCATATCTGATACGTGCTCTTGCTTTGCTGGAGAACATCCGTTGGATGTATTAATGAATGCGGAAATATTTGAAAATATGATGTCTTTATATCTCTTTCCCTTGAGATTGGAAAATTCTACTATTTTTTTATGCATAAACATCAAGCCATGACTTCGATATGCATCAATGCCAAAAAGTTCTGAAGGATTTTGTCCGAAAATATGATCTCCACCGTGACCACATAGATATAATAAATCATCGTCTATGGGGGGCTGACCTTCACCTTCTTCATCTGTCTGTTCAAATATCAAAGGGATTTCGTCCGGACTATTAGGATTTAAATTGAAATAAAGTTTTTCATTAAAGTTGATGTTTTTATTAACAGATATAAAATCAACTCCATATTTTGAACAGTATTCCTTAGCAAAATACTTTTCACTGTCATCAGATTCATCAGAAAAAAAATGATAAGCGCAGAATTTGTTACCTGATTCTTTAAGTGTGTGAAAAATTAATGCAGAATCCAATCCTCCGGAGAATAATAGGGCTATTTTTCTATTATCCCGCATCATCTCAATATTATCAATGATACTGTCGATAGTTGAATTGTTCTTTTTGGTAATACTAAACTCATCACGAAGTAGCACAGGTTTCAACTGATTATTAAATTTTATAAACTCACCATTATTTACTTTGTAAATGCCAGTGATTAGTGATTCCTGGGTTGCTATTCGATTTCCTGACAGATAATGTTCTGCCATTTTTATATTTAGACTGAATGTCATATCTGGATTCAAAAATTTGATATCAGAAATTTTATCCGAAACAAAAATATCCATATTCTTTTTACAATAAAATAGAGCGGGGCCTGATTGAATGCTTTTCCCTATAAGGAGATCATTAAAATGATAAATTAGGATACAGAAAACACCATCTAAATTTTCTATTACTTCTGAAACACCTTTTTCTTCCACTACTCTGGCAATCTCCTCTGTGGATACAGGTTTGCCATTTGAAACTGCTTTTCCTTTGAGCATAACGATGGTATTTTCTGTCCGGAAGGCAGAAAGCGTTTTACAGAAAATAATTCTAATTGAAGTATCATTTAACTTGACATTAAATATTTCCATAACTATATCTCTGCAATAACAGATAATTTATCCCGCATATTGGGAGCATCATTGATAACTTGTCCCCCAACCTCCACCCAAGAGTGGCTATAAAAAGGTTGTGTCCTTACACCAATAACAAGATGAGCATCAATATTTCTGGAATTAAGAATTCTTTTTAGTGCGTATGAATAGGTAAGACAGTCAGATTTAAAAATATTAAGATGAAAGATAATGGAAAGATTACTAATTTCTTTCCGGATAAGATGCTCTTCATTCAAGGAGTATAGCCTATTCTCTTTTTTATTACTTATGAAAATCCATGCCATCCCTTTTTTTTCAATATTCCAGCTATAGTAAAAGACTTTGAGTAATAATATAAATCGTTTAAATAGAGAACACTTATATAATGTTTTGTCAGGTTCTGGTAGAAACCAGCGTTCTTCAAGAAAAGAAGTGTCACTATTACGAGAAACACTTCCAATATGATATTCACTGTCAAAAAAGTAAGATAGTTGTGGGAATTCTTTAAGCAATTTATCTCTTTCTTTTAGCAAGCTACCTGCGTCAGGCACTATGCTGAAACTATCATTAATTATATCCAGGATAACAAGATCCTCTCTATAACTGGTTAAGCAGTAACGGATCATTTTGCACACTCCCTCCTGTAGTTATGCCTTTACACTCAATTGGAATAATAAAACTTCTGAATTTATCTACAAGCTAAATTTTTTTCTTAATTGATGGCTAAATATTCTGAAATAATTAGAAAAATGTATAAAAATCCAAAATATTGTACTAAATTTGACCACTTTTGCAGATTGATTAGTTTATGGATGTTTGTATCTAAATGATTTTATTGATAAATTACTAAAACGTAATGATTATTGATCTCAATTGTATTTTGTGCTAATAAAATTCTAACAGAAGGACGTGAGGTTCCTCTGTAAAAATCATCATACTATTTTCATCAAATAAGGAACGTAAAAATGATTAAGCATTTTTATTTTAATAAACTGTCTTCTGGTAAAAAAAATAATGTTCCATCTCCTGCAAAGGGGGTTATACAAATAAAAAAACCAGCATCGCAACTCACAAAAGGTGGTGCAGGACATGTGCCTGAGTATTTTGTGGGGATTGGTACACCTATATCTTTCTATGGCTGATATTCTGAAAGAAGAAATCTGTCATTTTGTCTATCAACAATAAATCACATATCAGAAGCTTTTTGAAAATTAACTCAAGAAATACTATGGAGGATCATGGAGGGGGCAGGAATACTTTACATGGCGTTATTACAGAGTTAACAACTGCCCCTTTGAAAATTACATATGCTGGCTGGGAGCTATTTGGAACTTCCTGTCCTGAGTTACGTTTCCGCTGTCATCAAACGATGAACTGGCGAATCAGTTCCAGAACTGCAATCCGCGCGTTTGCAACGGCGACCACATCCCTGAGAATGATGATTAACAGGTTAATCATTCGTTTCTCTTAGCTCAACCTCACTGAACTGACCCCCATAAAGTTGGGCTTTTCTGTGCCTGTTGTTCACCAGTTTCCCAGACACGTCGCCTGGTGACGTGAGAACCTGGTTCAAATTTACTGTTCTGGCCATATGCATTCAGGAAACTGGCTATCAGCTCCGATGCTGTCGCCGATATTGTCATTCACTGATATTTTTCAGTAGGTTACAGGAAATGACACATTCAAAAAATAGTCATTTGTTGATGGATACAGTATCGACGGTACGCTACGTGAAATCTGGAAAATTTTGGCGGGTAAGTGACTCAATTTTTAAATCTCCGCTCCTGTTTTTTGGGATGTGTCAGCAATTATGACCTGAAGAAGAGGTGCGTCCGACAACAAAAATCCCGATCACCAAAAAAATTTTGGACATTTTTTCCGATAATGAATTTTTGTCCAGGCGGATATGAACGGCAGGACGAAATCTGGCTGTTATCCTGAATTACCCAGGATATGGGCGCGTATGCCGGAGCAGAGCACCAGATAAAGGAAATAAATTCATTGTATGTTGTAACTAATAAAATCTGGACAGAATAATCTGTATGTCCAGGTGATGCGGGAAATCTTGTTCAAATTATCTGGTGCGGTCGCAACTGATAAAGGCGTTGGCCAACGCGCTCGATGCAAAGCCAGTGTTTAGATAATTTTTTATTTCACAGTAAGTTATGTCATTTCTGCCGAGGAGAATATTGGTGAGTTTTTTTGAAAAATGTCACAGTACGTTAAAGGGCAGGAAGCGGTTCACTTCCTGCCCTTAGTTACGTTTCCGCTGTCATCAATCGATGAACTGGCGAATCAGTTCCAGAATTGCAATCAGCGCATTTGCAACGGCGACCACAGCCCTGAGAACGATGATTAACAGATTAATCATCCGTTTCTCCAGTAAAACTGGAGGAAATCACCGTTGCTTACCCATACACTGCCTGTCACAACGGATCTCTCGCATTGTTAGGTGTAGAGTGACCTCCTCCTGCCAGAGCACCGAATACAGCACCACCTGTTTATCCAGCCAGGACTTTAAAATCGTTCATACCCGCAGATACGGGAAGAGCAGGATTGTAAGCCAACTACATGACTAACTGACTGATTATACGCTACACAAAACACCCGTTACACAACTAAATGTGGTTCCTTAACCACATTTAGTTGCTTTACAGCACCATAGTGAATAAAATGTAAACGTTAGGTGTAGAGTAACCTTCTCCTGTCAGAGCTACCAACTCAAGGCTGGAAAACACAAAAAAGCCCGATTACCAGTCGGGTTTTTTTGTGCCTGTAGTTCAGCTGTACTTCCGTTTTTTCCCCTTCATTTGAGGGAATTTTCTTTCAGTTTCTTTGTTGTGTCCAATGCTACCGGTCGCGTAGGCCAACAGGTCAATGCCGTTACCGGCATTTTCATGAATCCAGTTTTTTCAGTAAGTTGCAGCGCACAAGGTGATAAAAACCGTCATTTTTTGATGTATGCAGTAGCAGCGGTGTGCTACGTGAAATCTGATAAAAAAGCAGGGGGAAAGGAGAAGATTTTTCACGTAGTCTCCGATAAAGTGACTATTGATATTTAGCAATGAACATAAGGAGGGTATTGTGGGAGCTACAAAAGATTGGGTTATGCAAGTCGAGGAAAGTCGCCGTGAGGAATGGATACGAGAACGGCTTTCCAGCCCAGATCTTGAGGAGGATTCTGAAGAATGGCAGTTACTTGAAAAGGACTATGACGAGTATCAGGACTTTCTTTCTGATATGGCTATGGAAGAATATGAAAACGAAAAATGGTTAAAACAGCATCCACATACAGAAATTTATAAAATAGCAATAAACCTCTTAGAACAAATAAAAGAAGAGGGAAAACAATTTACAAGTGAAGTTTTCATAAAAATGAAAATAGCATACATTGTGACAATAATGGAAACTTGTCTTAGCGAAATGATTAAAAGCGTTGTATTGTCACATAACAGATATGTAGACAATGCCATAAGAAACATAAATGAACTAAAAGCAAAAAACATTTCTCTGTCTGAGTTGATAAATAAAGAGTCTAACGCAAACAAATATGTACAGGAGTACCTTTCAGATATTCTTTATCATAGAATTCCACTGGTAGTTGAAATATATAAAGCAGTCCTGCAACCTAAGCAACATCCGCGTATTTCTCTCAAAAATATCAATGAATTGATGAAACTGAGGCATGACATAGTTCATCGTAATGGGAAAACGAAAACAACAAATGAAAAGATACATACATTCAATACAGCTACGCTCAATGATGCGTTTAAAGTTGTAGAGGAGTTTCTTAATAACATGATGAATTTGATCAGTGATGCTGTTGAGCATCATGAGAATGAGCAGATAGCCAGAGATCTTGAAGACGAGTTTTGAGTAGTATTTTTACTATTTCGAATGATTCTACAAATGGAGCAGTACATGGCGGCAAAAAAATACGAACTAACCAAAGAATACTTTTTTCATGGTGAATTTTGGCACCAACTTGATGATAATAAAGGAAGATTTTCTGCACGAATTGAATATTCACCGTACCATGGTTTGATTTTAGATTATTGTATTTCTGACAGTGAAAGCCCAAGAACATGTGAAATATTATATGGGGTATTAAATACTGGAGAAAGATGTACTTTAATTGGGAAATTTGATTTCACGCAAGGAAATATTCATTTTGGTAAAGGGATTATCCATACAGGAAGGCATGGATTTCCCATAATGCTATTCAATGATTTTTATGCCCCAGACTCAAAGATAGAATATTGTGATTTATCCTTACACGGGTTGCAAGAATTTATCCACCCTCACGGTTTTTTCACTCAATTGAAACATTTAGAACATCCAATATTTATCGCGAAAGGAAACCATTGGACTCTTCAACTTGTCAACCATGTATCATTTAGCGTAATTGGTGATGATCTATTAAACATAATAAATTGCCAAAACAAAGCCGCACTGGAGAACATAATTCATCAACTAAAAAAGACAAAAGAATTATACCCAGATGCTTTTTTCTCCATTAGAAAAGAACTTGTTTTCTACTTTAGGATAAAATCATCTAATGACTTAGGAATAAAAGACCATATATCAAAGTGTTGGGATATTTCCGGGTTATTTTCAATTCTTCTGAACAAACCGACTCTTCCTGAAGAAATAAACATAAAGTTCAAGGGAAATGGTTCGAAGACACCATGTCTCTTAACAACGGGGTTTGAACAAAGAACTATTGACCTGGCGCTGAGAGAAATAAAACATCAACTACTTCCAATAAACAGGAAGCATATTAATCTTGGAAAGATATTCTGCAAATGGTTCAAAATAGCAGAAAGATATATGCCATTGACAATAACATATCAGTATGAAACAGGTTTTCGAACACTGCATCAAGCTCATACTGATATTATATTGTTTGCGACTCAATTAGAAGCAATAAACAAAACAATAGGTGGCTCAAAAAATGAAAAATACATGAAGCCCATTAATGAGTATGCAAGTTTGTTTCTTATTCAAGAGATAGAACTGGTTTTTAAGAAATTCAACAATAAATCTATTGGTGAAAATATTGCCACACTCAGAAATGAGTTAGCACATGTTGACCGCAAAAAGGAGTTAATGAACATATTGACGATTGGTGATTATGTTAAAATTGGAAACTATCTGAAAACAATCGTAACATCTTATCTGCTATCAGATTTAGGGATCAATAACATTATTATTGAAAAATATCAGGCTCAGACAATTCAAGAGTAATAAAATATTATACAACTACAATTATCATTTAAATATAATAAGACGAGAAACGAACAACGGAAAAGTAAAATCAATATCAATTTACCTCAATTTGTGCATTGAGGCCATTATCAACTCCAGTGCAACTAAACATGCTAAGAAAGCCTCTAGCACAGAGGCTTTATATGAATATAGTTTAGCGTCTCTTCGCCCACTCTTTTTCATCATCGGTGAGTTGTTCTTTATGCAAATAATCACCAGGGACAGGGGGAGGAGTAACCAGTTTAGGACGCCCATTATCATCACGAACCGTCACCAGACCAACTACCTCACCATTTTCTTTAAGCGCCCATGCAGCCAGTTGGTATACTGTTGACTTTCCTGCCACACCGGAGACATTATCATGACGGAAATACCAGTCTGTCGCAGGGATAATTTGTTTGTAGGATGTATTACTCATGGATTTTCTTCCTTAACAAAATGATGATATAAAACTATATCCTTGCCATATTACTGCTCATCTGTTACTCCGTTCAAACTCTTATTGATACGAAAATCTTCCAGAGAACGCCCGGCTTTCAACGCTTCATCAATCGGTTTTGGCGCACGTCCACGACCAGACCAGTATTTCGTTTCACCATTTTCTTCAAATTGATACTTGGGTGGCGCTTTTGGTAACGTTTTTTTACGTGATTTTGGTTCTTCTTCGGACAGACCAAGCAGTTCTTCCGGTGAGAAACCCTCTCCGGCGATTAACTGAAGCAGTTCCTGACGTTTCCGTTCACGCTCTGCTCGTTCAGCCGCTTCACGTTCAGCATCTTCACGACGTTCTTCAATAACAACGTTGAGCTTTTCCTGCATTTCGAGCAACTGCTCAAAATCAATCTCACGGGCAAACACACGCAATGAACGAATATTCATCATAGTCCGGCTGATAATGCCGTATTCATCTTCTTTAGTCAGTTCGCTCATAATTAATCCTCTTGTTTAATGGACGTACTTCCATACGCCGGAAGGAACCTTATCATAAAGTTTATTCATCACCAGTTCTGCACGGCGGTGATCTGCGGCAGAATAAAATGCCTCTGATTCTGATAAAGGCAGCTTGTAACGGTTAATCTCAATAACTTTTTCAAGAGTATCTCTTGATGTACATTTTCTTAACTGAAAAAGCCATTCCTGCTTTGTTTTCACTTCTTAGCCCTTGCCGGAAAACCCAGCTTCCCTGTTTTCTTATCCTCAAGGACAAGAACTGTATCATACGTTCCACCACTTTTCTTTTTAAATCCCTTAATCAAATCGGTTTTCCCTGATTTAAGCAGTTTTCCAGCCTGTGCCTGGGTGATTTTCTTACCAGAAAACTCACTCCAGATTTTAAATTCACATCCGGTACAGAAATAACCTTTCGGCCTGATAACAATATGTTTACCACAGGAAGGGCAGGGAGAGTCCAGGCGTTGAAACTGCCCTGCTGGCGCAGCGGGTTCAATCTTCATCTCGCCCAAGTCAACATCAGAAATCATGCCTGTCAGTTCACCGTACAGCTCATTAATAAACTGTTCAACCGTCAGGTCGCCATTTTCAATGGCAGACTGTTTTTCAGACCATAATGCTGTCATATCAGGATTAACCGCTATACCTGGCAGGGCATCAATAAGCGCATATCCGGTATCAGTCGGAATAAGTTTCCCTTTTTCCAGAGTGATATAGTTTCTCTTCTTCAGCGTTTCCAGAATGGCTGCACGGGTAGCTGGCGTACCAATACCGCCATGTTCATCTTTTTTGTCTTTATCCTTATCTTTCAGTAATTTTTTAATCGTTGGATCAGTGACAAAATCCGCGACACGAACAAGCGCAGCAAGCAAGGAGGCTTCGGTGAATAACGGCAGCGGTGTTGTTTTCTTCTCATTAACAACAACTTCTTTTGTCGTCAGTGTTTCTCCTGTGCGAATTTTACAGAGCAGTTCAAAAGCGGAATCATCATTATCTTCTGATTCACCTTCGTCTGTGATTTCCGCGCCAAGAAACGCCTCAAATCCGCTGTCAGTTGTTTTTCTGGCACGGGCATAGAACGACTCATCACCACACTGAATGGCAACCGATACTTCCTGGTATGCTTTTTCAGGCATGAACTGAACAAGATAGTGTTGTGCGATCGCCAGGTAAACATTGCGCTCGTCGGTGCTGAGTGCGTTAACATCAGGCACACTGGAGGTCGGGATTATCGCAGTATGCGCAGTCACCTTTGCACTGTTAAACGCTTTGCTTTTACGTGAAGAATCAATATCCAGCGACTGAGGAAAGACTGATTTCAGGGAATCGATAACCTGCGGCGCTTCACTGAATTGCTCATCAGAAAGATATGAGCAATCTGAGCGGTTATAAGTAATTGCTTTATATTTTTCACGTAGTTGTTGCGTAATATCCAGCGTTTTTTGTGCCGTCATTTTAAACTTCTTGTTCATGTATTGCTGGAGTCTGACCAGGTTAAACGGCAACGGCGCAGCCGTTTTTTTATCATCAGTTGCTGCTGCTTCAACTGTAGCCGGTTTTCCTGCAAGGGATGCTGCCGTTCCGTCTGCCCACGCCTTATCAAGTAATTTACGGTCGGTCAGCGGAGCAAATTCACCTGGTTTCCAGTTCGCCCTGAGAACATCAGCACCACGCTGAAAAACTCCGGTCATGGTGTAGTAAAAACTGGATTTATGGTTCTGGTTAGCACGGGTACGATTCACAATCAGGCCAAGAACGGGTGTCTGGACGCGCCCGACAGACCGAACGCCCTGATATCCTCTGGCTTTTGCAGGAATGGTGTAAGCACGCGTCATGGAGAATCCATAGACGGCATCGGCAACTGAACGCGCCAGCGCCTTAAGGTAAAGCCCTTTGAAATCACGATTATCTTTAAGATTTGCCAGTGCCTTTTTCACTGCCGAAAGCGTGTTGTCGTTTATCAGAACGCGCTTCACGGGTTTTGTGTTTCCTGCATATTCCAGGACTTCATCAACAAGTAGCTGTCCCTCATCATCAGGATCGCCAGCGTGAACAATTTCAGTCACGTCTCCACGTCTGATAAGTTCGAGAATCGTTTTAACCTGTTTTGCTGCACTTTCAACAGGCTGATACTTCACGGGATAAAGACGTAAAGGAAGCGTTTCAACCTTCCAGGCTTTGTATTCAGGATTATAGTTTTCCGGCGGTTGTGATTCGATAATATGACCAAAACAGTTCGTCACAATGGCGTTATCACTTTCAAACCAGCCATCATGGCGGGTAAAATTGCCACCAAGTGCCTTAACAATATCATTTGCTACTGCGGGTTTTTCTGCGATAAAAAGTCTCATTTTGTTATCCTTTACATTGAATTAATCTTTTTGCACAACGGATAGCACGTTCTTCTGATATTACCTGTTGCCAGTTATCTTCACTTACTGGATGTCTGAATCTGCGTTCACAGCCATTAAAAGCAAAAATCCCCTCACGGTTAAGTATATTCGTTGCGATATCCTGGTCTTTAATTCTCAAAAAGGCTGTTACGGCAAAACCAGAATACGAAGCAATTTTTGAAATGATGCATTCATCAGCTTTTATTAATGCTGCAAAAGGAACTATCTTCTGATGACCACACGAAATTAAAGGGAGGGTGTGAATATCATAATAAGCTATTGAATGACAATCCATACGGGTATCATCAATAGCTGCCAGCCAGAATCCTGTCTGATCTTTTATTTTTCTGCTAATATCTAAATCTGAAACATCAGGGTTTAATAAATATCCACCATAACAGACATGGAAGGGGTGAACAGATTCATCAATATCAGGAAGTTCTTTTACCGGATTTTCTTTCCAGTCCTTCAGAACACCAAATTCAAGAGCATCCAGCAAAAACTTTCGTTCCATCCCATCAAATAATGCATATTGCATGTGTTAATCCTCCAGGTAACTTAAATAGTCAGGTTGCGCCCCGTTCTTCTTATAAAGTTCTTCCCTTTCTTCTATATCTTCATCTGCTTCCTGCACGCTCAGATCAATGGTTCCTTTCAAAAAGGCACGAGCTTTTTTATTACATCCACTTATGCACTACCAGCAGATAAGCACAATAAAATAGCTATAATAGATTTGGTTACTTTCATTTCTAACCTCAGTGATTGTAACTAATCATCACATTTCGTTAGCGCGAAATGTGATACTTGCAGTACCCTGATACCCGTTGGCGCGGGTATCAGGTTTTAATTAACCTCTGACACGACCAAACTTACTCATGATTTTCGATATAGCCACTGGATCAGCCGTTGAACACTGATTCAGAAATGCCTTGCGGGCATCAAATGTTTTACTCCAGCGAATTTTTCCCTTTTTCTTTTCAATTTTTTTAAAAAAATCCGTTTCGGCACTACTGCACTCACTCCCTCCACTACTACCGACAGCTTTACCATAAAGACAAAAAACAGATTTACAGGGATCAGCGGCATACGCTGGCGCTGTCAGCCAGGACACAGTAAAAATTACGATTAGACCTTTGCATATCCTTTTCATAGTAACCTCTGAATATTTATTCTTGACAGATAAATTTCAACATAGTCATTATTCAACCATCTTTTTAGTGGCTGATATTCAATAACACCTGTTGCACCATTTTTTCTTAGCCAGTCTTTCGCTGACCAGTAACTATCAAAAGAAGATGTCCTTACAACTATTTTTTCAGAGTGGGCAACTGCATAAAAAACAGAATCATCGTAAAGACGATTTTCTGGTTTAAAACCAGGTAACACCTTACTCCATGAGGAATTTATATTATCTGATTTAATAATGTTGGATGTTGGTGTCCAGTTCATTATTTGTGTATTCATAACTTCAGGCCGATTTTCCCATTCAACCTGTGGCGGTTCAGGTGGAGAGGAACAGGCTGTGAGGAAAAGAATACTGATCATAAGTATTTTTTCATAATAAAACCTCAGACTCCAGTTCTCCTACGGAGAGCATTTTTTCTTTTGACGGATATTTAAGCCCTTTCACACCAAGTATTTTTTTCGCCTTATTTAGTTCCATCGTCAATGATGCCAGTTTAGGACTGACCTTCATTAATCTGTCCATAAAATACGGATCAAGGTAATAAAGTGCCTTTTCTGCTTTAACAGGGTTCTCCCCCTTCAGGATGATAAACTCTTCTTTAAAGTCCAGCGTTCCCAGCTCCTGTGGAAGCACCAGTGCTCTTCGGGCTTCACTTTCTGATTCGCCCTGTGATGTTGACCGTCCACGGCTCTTGCTTGTGCTCTTTGATGTAGTGGTAATATATCCAAGTTTTTCTGATATCTTCGCGGCATCATCCTCTTCGCTGACAGCATAGATAATACGGCATGGATGAGCACTCATCAGCGTTTTGGCTCCCTCAATACCATAGATTTCATTTAGCTGACTGATATTCTGATAAATCGTCAGCAGTTTAAGTTTAAAACCTGCAATATACCCTGACCCCTTTTTAATAATTGGCATATAACCAATCGAAGGGAACTCATCAAGAAACATCAGACAGTCATGTTTCAGGGTGGGATCAAAATCAGGATTTTCACGCAATGTCACTTCAACAACGAAGTTGAAAAACAGGTTCAGAAAATCGTAAGCCAGAGATATATCTTCCGCATTAACACCGACATAAACAGTGATATCTTCCCGTCGCAACTGACGAAGATCGAAATCATTACCATCAGTACATTTACGAACGGTTGGGAGATAAAACAGGCTCATTTTCTTACGGAAAGAACCATCAATGCTTGAACGCTGTTCATCTTCCGTTTCATGATATTCCCTGATTTTGGTCAGGGCATCGCGCAAATGATACAACGCATTTTCATCAAGCCCGTTTGTTCCCTCCAGTTCTTCCCGCTTACTGAGTATCAGTTCCCGGTCAATATTGCTGTACAAGTCGACGACAGAACCGATTGAGAAAACGGGTTTAAGCCCGAACTCATTAAGCCAGGACGGCTCATAGTTAATAAAGAAATGAAGCAACTTAGCCAGTCCTGTCCAGTATTGACCAGCAAGATTATTAAAGTGCGCTTCTGCCCCTGTCATGCCATAAGACGGAAACAGAATTTCAATCAGTTTAAGCAGATCCTTAGCCCCACTCTCCGCTTTTAAATCAATATAGAAAAGGGGGTTAAACTGGTGTGTCTTACTGTTGAAAGGGTCGAGCAGATAAACTTTATTACCCAGCAGTATTTCACGCACCTTACTGGTGATTTTCCACAATTCCTGTTTCGGATCTAACGCAATCAGAGAGTGTTTTCTGACCAGAAGATTAGGGATACCAATGGCGGCACCTTTACCTGCTCGGGTTCCTGCTCCAAGTGATACAAAATCTGGTGCGGTATACCATAGGTATTTACCTTTATATTCCCCGACGAGAATATCAGTATCGTTTTCTTTCTCCCATTTCAGAAGTTTAGATTTTCTTAAATCATTATCACTGGCAAACTTCGCGTCACCATAAAGAGCAACATCCGTTTTATTCAGTTGCCAGATAATAAAAACAGGCACGATGAGAGACGAAACCATACCTGATAAAAGAGAGGGGATAGCGGTTAACCTGATATCTGTCCGTATATTACTCTCTGTTATTATTCGCCACAGGAGCATGGAATCAAAATTTTTCCATATATACAGTGGTGTTTTTCCGTTCAGGAAGTAAACAGCAACAGAACCAGCATAATAGGTCACGAGACACATAACCAGACCGATAAAAACCCACTGGCCTTTATCGGGAAGTTTTAAAGACATAATCACTCCTTCAGTTTTCTGAAATAATCATCAAAATGAAGTTGTCTGTAGTAAATGCCGGAAGCGAACCGAAAATCTTCATCATCAAGGTATTTAATACTCATGATAATATCAATATTACTCAGTACACGTCTTAAAATGACATTGAATGGTAGATTCTGACATTCAGGATTCATATAACATCGCTGGACAATCCCAAGTACGGCATATTCAGGATTACTTTCGTGAACGGTGGTAATGTTTCCTGCATGGCCTGAACTCGATGCTTTCAGAAAATCCCATGCCTCAGCCCCCCTGATTTCTGTCATCAGAATCCTGTCCGGATTCATACGAAAACAGGAACGCAGAAGACTCGCTGAGGTAATAACCTTACTCTCGCCCTCTGCCGGATAGTAAAGTTTTACATGGTTTTTATGGAATCTGAATTTTGCCTCATCAGTATCTTCAATAGAAATACACCGCAGATGATGCGGTATATATTCCAGACAGGCATTTGCAAAGGTAGTTTTACCAGACCCCGTCCCTCCACAGAAAACTATCGTTTTCCCCTGACTCAGTGATTCAGGTATAACCCGTTCAAAATATCCGGAAGTGATTAAAGCAGATATATTATCTTCCATAATGGAATCACCACTTAAACCACCGACGCGTGAATAAAACCCCTGTTTTATAAATTTGTCATGACTGATAAAAATACCTGACGGCTTACGGATTGTTATAGAAACAGTATCTTTTTCTGTTGCCGGTGGGATCACAACCTGAACACGTTCTCCACCCGGAAGCGTGGCGGAACGCAGGGGATATTCAGGAGTCACAGAACCACCGTCATGAAAATCAGCCAGTGTGGATGCAAAAGAAAGACAATCACTGTAACTCATCTTTTGTTCATACCATTGCCACTTTCCCCTGACCTTTATAAATATTTCTCCTGGTCGGTTAACAGCGATTTCCGTGACACCATCAATCTCATTCAGCCAGTGATAAAAATAGTCGTTAACCACATCATAAATCAGATGTCTGTTTTCGTTATTCACATTAACCCCCCTTTCATTTTCAGTTTATAAATGCCTGAAAAATCCAGATCCTGACCGACAATCAGAGTAATAATTTCGCCCTGATTTTTATAAAGCGTTGGCGGAATATTCACACTATTAGAAAATGCTTCGCGTGCTATATCAGCAAAAGCCTGGCGGCTGTTAGCTGTATAGTCCGTCTGGCTGTCCCTGTTGTTCTGTGCGATACCACTGGCGGCCTGACTTAAATCCGGTATCATCCCGACCATCATTGCACCAAGAAAACGTTCACTGAAATGAGTGTCAATCCAGCCAGAAGCACCGGCTTCGCCTAACGCGCCAGCCGCCTGTGAGTCAACCAGGGGAATATCAATAAAAGGCTTACTGCGGGTACGTAGCTTGTAAGCCATCACAAACACACGCCCTTGTCCATGATTTAAAGACCCGGCCTTATACATCAGTTTTGCGGCGGTTCCTCTTTCGATAAGTTTTACATTACCGCTGGCGCTGTATATATCGCTGTTGACCGTACATTCCAGTTTCCCCGCCAGGTCAGAAACAAAACGCCTGTCCAGTGAACAGGGAATTGATGTCCCTTCCGGGATAAACAAATTTGGGTCATATGGAAGTTTCGTTATTTTCGCCAGTGGCGCAGATTCTGTAGCCTGTGCGGTTGCTTTTGCTTCATCCTTTTTATCGCTTTCTGGCTCACTGGCCGCAGTATGTGAAACTGACGTTCCCGCTGAACTGCTGCTGTTTCCTGCCTGGCTGCCATCAAGAGAAACGTCAAGTGCACGGCTGAAGCTCTGCTGTTTATTTTCCGGCGGTTCAGTCTTTTCAGAAGAAATGGCTTTTTCTTCCTCTGGTTTCTCTGTTTTTTTCTGTGCGGTATTAAAAGGATCGATATCTTCGCTCAGTCCGGTCTGACGTTTAGCCGCTCCGGTTGCAAGCGGCTGACTTGCGGGTTTCTCATCCCCTGACGACACAGAACGGATAATGGACGGGATATAATAAACAGAAACACCGGCAGCAAGCAGAAGAAAACCCACGACGAGGATAATCATCCCTTTACGTGACTTTTTAAGTTTTTCAATACCAAGCTGCAATGCTGGCTTGCCAGACTCTTCTTCCGGAGTCTTCCCGGCCTGTTCCAGTTCTTTCTGTCTGCGTTCCCGTAGCTGCTGTTCAATTTCGGTTGCAGTCGGGATTTTATTTTCCTGTTCAGTCACTGGATCACCTCTTTCTTAACATCCGGGGATACCGTATCTCCGGCTGGTAAACGTACTTTTCCGAAGCCCTGGTTCTCAATCCCCACCACCTGCTCACCAAGACGTAAAACAAAACGCTTATCAACCGGTACGCCAACAGCCGTAAAACTCCCGCTCTGTTTAATCACAGGATTGGTAAGAGTCTCCTGCATACCGTTCATCACAAAGACGCTGGGAATTTTCTTTAACGGACTGAAGCCGAACCAGGTATAACGACCATCGTCATATGCATAATCAGGGCTGATATCCTGGCTGCCTTCAGCAACCCGCTTCCAGTACTGCCAGTTACGGGGCGATTTCGCATTTTCCAGGGAACGGTTGATTGCCTGTTCCTCCAGGCGTCTGGCAAGAGCCTCTGTGCGTTTCTTCTCAATTTCGGCCTGTTCCTTCCGGCGTTCCTGCGGATACTGGTAATTCACCACAAACGCAATTTTCTCCGGCTGTCGGAACGTTCTGGCGTTCAGCTCCATGCTGTAATTACGTTTCGTGGTGCGAACAAACAGATTCGTTCGCCAGCGTTCAAGCTCATTTTCCGGGTCAAGAGCAACACTGACGGATTCAGAAGAGGTATTACCGTTTTCATCCGTATTATTTTTCTGAACAGTCTGTTTAACAGGACGAACTTCCAGGTATACCAGGTTATCTTCTTTATTAACCGCCCATCCCTGCGGAAAACCAGTTCTGGCACTGATAACTGTTTCATCTTCATCAAATACCAGTGTGGTGGTGTATCCAACGGCACTGTTAATTATGGTGGTATTATTGGGGTTATAACTGACTATCTGATTGCGTGGGTCAAAGCGACTGCCTGAAGGAAGAACAGCAGCATGACAGACGTGCGCCGCCATCAGAAGCGCCATAATTAACGCTCCTTTATTCATTTTCATATTATTAACCTCTGGCTTCTTTATCGCGAACGTAGCTTGTTACAACGAACTTAAGAGGATTGTTATTACGTTCCCCCGACACCATTTCAACCTGCGGTTCGATACGATAAGTCAGGCGAACATTCCAGAACTCCTGGCGGGTTTGTCCGGTAGCAACATCCCTGATGGTCAGACGAAAACGAATATACGCACCGATATCTTTATCATCTGCCCGTGACGAAGGTGAAATTATGACAGATGGATTATCCTGAACCATTGCCGTTTTTTCTGCTTTGTTATAAACAAGTTTTGGTGCCTGTTCGCTGTTAAATAATGCGTTATAATCTGCCGCGACATTCTCCGCGCTGTAAGCCATTACATAATCATAATCATGCTGGAGACTAAAAAAATTATAACCTTCACGATGTTTTATATACTGGGTGATAAAATATCTGGCAATGGCTTCGTTTTCAGAAAGATTTTCTTTTTTAACGGAAGTCAGACGTTCAGCCACACCTGTAACCTTATCGATAAGGTAGGCATCAACAACCGTTGTTTTCAGTGGTAATGCTGCATTTAATGCAAGTAAAGACAGCCCACCAATTAACATGCCTCCGATACCACCGAATTTATAAATACGATTCATTCTCTCCTGTAGTGCAATGTTTTTTTCTTCAAACAAAACTGATGAGTCAGTAACGTCTTTTTTATTTTTAAATCCGGGAAGTTTAAATTCCATTTTGCATTACCTCAGCAGAATTAACAGGTTCGCTTTTCCCGGAAACGGGCGGTAGTTTATGTGACGACTGACAACCAGCGAGACAAAGCGTCACGAAAGCCACAATAAGTAGTTTCATAATATAAACACCTGTATAACAGATTAATATTTACGGAAGACTCAGTGTGAACGGAAAAGATAATAGAGCGTGCCAAACCCGACAATGACAATTATGAAAAGAACATTAAAAAGGCGCTCATAATTAAATTACCCACCATACATTTTCTTTGCTCTCTCAATAGCTGCCTGACGAAGTTTTTTGGCACCAAGATTAACGCCCTGTCCGGCCAGGTTAGCTGTCTTACCCGTTATTACCGGAGACTGTCCAAACCCGCCTTCCTGACGACGCAGACCTTTCCATGCACCAATACCGGCATTTCTGCCCATACCAAGTGCGCCACGCGCCATACGGGATGCACCGAAAACGCCAGCACCAATCCCCATAGCGGCTGCGCCCTGCATAGCACCTTCAACACCCACACCTGCAATCTGTGAAGCATAACTTTTCGCCTGCCAGATAACAAAGCCCATAAACAAGCCCGAAGCCAAAGCTGTAGCCCCAGCCTGAAGTAAGTCCTGTTTATCTGACGCAATGGTTACACTCAGAATTACATTTAGTTGCCATGTGCCAGCCCGTAACGCTAGTGCTCCAAAGAGAAATATTAATAACGAACTGAAGTTAAGCTGCAACCAGCTATTAAACATTTGCCTGAGGAAGCCAAAAGCGATACATAAAACAAATATAGGGGCTGTAACAGATAACAACAGGAGCGTAATTTCGGCAGAAAAAAACACTATTGAGCATAATAACAATGCCACTATTCCACCGAAATATATAAATAAAGAGGATAAACCACCGGCAATTGGAACAGTAGATGTATCTTTATCCCAAATAACCTTTGCAACTTGAATTACTTTTGTCCAAAGTTGATCTATCCACAACCAAGGATCACCTCCTGCAAGACTTTCTCTTAGTCCATCGATTGCATTTGTTGCAGATATCAGCATACCTCCAGAGTTTTTTACGAAGAGCAATATCACATAAAACTTACATACATTCCAGATAAAATCAGGAACAGGCGATTGCTGTTTGCGAACTAAAACAGTAAACGCATACCACAGCACATATATAGAAACACCATATTTACCTAATTCATAAGCAATAGATGAATATTCATTTAATTTTCCAGCAACAGTTTTATTTAGTATATCAAAGATAACCTGATGAGTTGTTTGGAAAAAATCAGATTCAAATCCTGGTACGCCTCCTGCCGGAGCAGGAGACGTTACATTACCGGAAAAATCTGACCCAGCAGGAATTCCAGTAACCAGCCCCATATTTTACCTCATTTTTTATTATCTTCTTTAAAAAATTCACTTTGTTCTTTCTCCATCTTTTTGAATGCATCTTTAAAAGATGGGGGAGTTGCGTGTAACTGTTGATAACGAAAGTTGGCCTCTTTCACATTTCGGCAATTCTGGCTATCACTTCCTGTTTTCTTACATTCGATTTCTTTTTTTAAAGATTCATCGTGGTGCTCCTTCCACCAATCAACCGATTTTGTTTCTTCAAAACATCCAGAAAGACTAAAAACAGATATAATGACAAGGCCAGCAGTAGCTATACTTTTCATTTAATCATCCTCATATGATTTCATTGCCATATAAGCTTTTCTGTAAGAAGGTGGCACGGCTTCACGTTGCTGTTTTCTGAAAGCTGCCAGAGCCATCTTCTCTTTATATTCTGCAAGATCTCGCTGCTTATCGCGATACATTTGATACTGAAATTTGAGCTTCTCGAACTTCAGTTGTTCAAGTGCAACAGCGTTTGTTGCATCCTGCGTGGCCTTCGTATCCTTCGCATTTTTGACTTGATCAATAAGGTCTTTCATCGTCTGGTTGTCCTGACGAAGCTTGCTCTCCAGCTTGTTACCGTATTCCACGCTTGCCAGTTGAGAAAGGAACGTCGCTTCACATCCCCGTACCAGGTCGCCGGAATATCCCAGGTTCTGACAGGTATCCGTTACTTTGTAATCTGACAATAACGATTTGGCCTGTTCCGATAACGCCCCTTCAGGATTTTTAATGTAATCGTCAATAAAAGCATTCCCCTGATCATAAATCTGCATCAGTTCCTGACTCACTGACTGTGCGGACTGCACCAGTCCCTGCACATCACGGATACCCGTTTTTGACAGCAGCTCCTGTTTGTACGCATTTATCTGATTTTCGTAATGTTTTACCGTTTCCGCCCATTGCTTAAGGCGTTCTGTCCATCGTCCGGCTTCAATCGCCCATTCAGGGTTGGCGTCGATGGCAACAGGTATCCCTGCCTGAGCGCCGGAAATAACAATCAGTGAAGCGACGAATGCCGCCATAATTTGCTTTTTCATTGGTGATTCCTCAAATCAGGTTCGCCTGTTCCAGATAGGTATCAAGCCACTCTTCCGGCTTCATTCCTTCTTTCCAGATTTCATCGAACAGTTCTAACTGGGGTTTTGATGCACTGAGAACCGGTAAGTAATACGCTGCTTTTCCCAGCTCCAGTCTGGCAAAAGCAGCAAAATCATCACTTTCACCTTTCCTCTGTGGGTTCTTAACAACAAGGAACTGGCGGGACAGCGGATCGATAGCTTTAATTTTGTCAAAATAAAGCTCCCTGACCTGCAAACCATCAACATATTCACTACGTTTGGCTTTCGGGTTTGCCAGATAGATATGAGTGGCGCATTGCTCACGAACCGCTGCCGCAATGGGTGATTTAATCAGTTCATCCGGTGACTGTGTGGCTACGACAAGCACCATATCGAGTTTACGTCCGGTTTTCAGCTTGTTGTAAACAAAGTCCCTGAACGCTTCGTTATTGATCCATTGCCAGAACTCATCCATGTAGATAAGAAGCCTGCGACCATCGGCCAGCATAGTGACCCGATAGATGAGATAGAATGAAGCAGCACTGGCCAGCACCTTATTATCCAGGAACTCCGTTCCATCAATACCGAAAACATCCAGGTTATCGACATCAAACGTGTCTTCCCGATTGTCGAACACCCAGCCAAACTCTTCCCCCTGCGTCCACGGCTTAAGACGGGCTTTAAGTCCATGACGTTTGGTTTCAGTATCATCCGGCTCCTGGATAAGAGGCCGTAGTTTACTGATAGGATAAGAGCGATCTGACCGTTGCATAAGACGTTCAACCGCATCTGAAATCAGGCTGTTCTGGTAATCATCGAGCGGCTCACTGTTGAGAGTACAAAGCAGCCTCACCAGGTCCTTCATAAAAGCGATATTACGTTTTGTTGGCGGCAGTGCGGCAGGATTCCAGCCTGTCGGCTCTCCCTCCTTCACCCGGTAATAAGATCCCCCCATTGCCCGTATACCGACTTCACCTGCCCGGTCTTTATCGAAAAAAACCGTGGTCAGTTTTTTCAGTTTTCTGTTTGCAGGGAATGATTCCGGCGTACCGAACTGCTGGGCGGCAAATGCTTTTGTCATCAGTAATACGGTTTTACCCACGTTAGACGTACCGAGAATTTCGGTATGCCCCAGCGTCGGGTTCTTACCGAAGAAATTCTGATGTTCAGTCGTCATATGGTAATTCAGATGGTAGATATCATTACCTGACCCCCGAAGAGTAATCAGTTTTTCCCCCCAGGTATTTCCTTTTTCTTTTCCTGAAAAGAAATTATGAAAACTTTCCATTTCGGCAAAATTAAGACTACTGAGGGTACTCAGACGAGGGCGAAGCGTATAATTTCCTGGTAGCTGAGCAAAATAAGCTGCGCCAAGACTCAGTGTTGAATAAGTGACAATCAGCCCCAAATCTTCCAGAGTGGAAGTCACGATATTGGTGTCTTTCACCAGACGCTCCGGTGAATCAGCAAAGACAATCAGGGTCTGATGCGATTTCCCGAAAGAAATATATCCACTGGAAACCATATCCAGTCCGACTTTCAAATCTGCCAGCAAAGATTTGGCAGCATCATCTGTCATTTCCAGCTTATCGATCTGATCATCCAGCGCCTTAATCGCTGACTGCTTATCCATCGCAGTAAAGGACGATGTCACGACATACTCAACGGGGAGATACATCAGAGCATCCAGAATACCGGCATCCGTCTCCTGAAAATAATCCTTAATCTCTATGCAACGAAAATACCGGGCATGGTCTGACGCGGTAATTTGTCCGGCATCATTACCAAAGAACAGGTCTTTTCCTCCCAGATATGTATAAAACGGACTACTGCTAACCCTGACCTTTTGCCATCGACCAGAAAGCAGATACTGGAACAGAGATAACTGATCTGAATAAACACCCCCATGATCTTCATAAAGCCCAAGACGTCGGGAATGAAAACGGGAGAGATAGGTGTTCAGCCTGTCGCAAATTTCATTCATTTCATTAACAGGCTCTTTAAAGATATCTTTTTGTTTTTTACCGCGTGAAAAGAAATGCGTTACTTTATCTTCCGTAGTAAAAGGTTTAAAACAAATCGTCAGAAATAATTTATTCTCGAAAAATTCAGACTGAGGGAATGACTCGTAATAATCATTCATTACTCTGTTTACAAAAGGAATTTTACTGTTAAATACTGGTCTGATGTCCTTTTTACACCTGATACGATGAGGATAAAGCGTAACAGATTTCCCTTCAAAGCTACGTATAAGCGTATTAAGCTGATCTGTAAGAATTGACAAATCTTCAGAATCAACACACTCAAAGTAAGCACCGTCTATCTGCCAGGTTGCCAGCAAATCCCGGTTTTTTGTAACGATAATATTGTCAGTGATATGTGAAGAGTACGGAATTAACGCTTCAACAGAAGACTGGTCTTTCAGCTTCATAAAGTTATCCACTTTTGAAATATCAACTTCGTCGTACTGGCTCCCCGCATAATGGACTGCGCTGAATCGCTTGTTTGATAAAGGATGCCCTTTGACAATGGCTCTGAGGTACAGGAGATCAAAAAATCTTTCATCTATTTGTGTAACACGTTTGATAGCATACCAACCAGGAAGGATTAAGGCATACATCAGATCATGAATCCAGACCCCAAGCAGAACGCAGATCAGACACATTCCAAGAAAGGGAAAGAGTGGTACACCCAATCCCCTGATTAAAGCGGGGCGTGTCAGCCCTTTAAAAAGAGTACTCATACTTACGCCCCCTGAATGAAATTATGGCAACCAGTCAGGCACGTAAGGAGCAATAATAAATATAATCATCCCAATAATAAGTGGGATAATCCATGCCATATGCTGTCTGGCAAATAACGCGATATAGGCAATACCAAGACACATAATTGTAATAGCCGGCTTACGTTGTTCCGTTAAGAAATCAATTATTTTCTGTAAAAAACTAGTTGTCTTTGTAGACACATCATCCGCAAAAGCAGGTTCTGCAACACAAAGCATCAACGCAGCCATAAATAGAGAAAGCGTTAAATAACGTTTATTCAGATTTAATTTCGACATCTTTTGTTTCCTTTTCATTCGATACAGTGCCACGTATGGCGTATTGAGGATATATAATGATTTCTTCAGGTGTGATAGTCGTCTTGTTCTCCTTTTTAATCATTTCCTTTACAGAGGGAACAATAAAAAATTTTTTGTTATCAGGAGGGCTAAATCCTATACGCTGTACATAACTTGTATTATTAAATTCAGGTTCTGGTTTTACTCCTGTTTCTGGATTGCCGGAATAATAGCAACTCAACCCGCGCACTAAGTCGCCACCTCGTTTATAACAGTCAAGGGGTCTGACGCTCAGTGGAACGAAAACTCACGTTAAGGGATTTTGGTCATGAGATTATCAAAAAGGATCTTCACCTAGATCCTTTTAAATTAAAAATGAAGTTTTAAATCAATCTAAAGTATATATGAGTAAACTTGGTCTGACAGTTACCAATGCTTAATCAGTGAGGCACCTATCTCAGCGATCTGTCTATTTCGTTCATCCATAGTTGCCTGACTCCCCGTCGTGTAGATAACTACGATACGGGAGGGCTTACCATCTGGCCCCAGTGCTGCAATGATACCGCGAGACCCACGCTCACCGGCTCCAGATTTATCAGCAATAAACCAGCCAGCCGGAAGGGCCGAGCGCAGAAGTGGTCCTGCAACTTTATCCGCCTCCATCCAGTCTATTAATTGTTGCCGGGAAGCTAGAGTAAGTAGTTCGCCAGTTAATAGTTTGCGCAACGTTGTTGCCATTGCTGCAGGCATCGTGGTGTCACGCTCGTCGTTTGGTATGGCTTCATTCAGCTCCGGTTCCCAACGATCAAGGCGAGTTACATGATCCCCCATGTTGTGCAAAAAAGCGGTTAGCTCCTTCGGTCCTCCGATCGTTGTCAGAAGTAAGTTGGCCGCAGTGTTATCACTCATGGTTATGGCAGCACTGCATAATTCTCTTACTGTCATGCCATCCGTAAGATGCTTTTCTGTGACTGGTGAGTACTCAACCAAGTCATTCTGAGAATAGTGTATGCGGCGACCGAGTTGCTCTTGCCCGGCGTCAACACGGGATAATACCGCGCCACATAGCAGAACTTTAAAAGTGCTCATCATTGGAAAACGTTCTTCGGGGCGAAAACTCTCAAGGATCTTACCGCTGTTGAGATCCAGTTCGATGTAACCCACTCGTGCACCCAACTGATCTTCAGCATCTTTTACTTTCACCAGCGTTTCTGGGTGAGCAAAAACAGGAAGGCAAAATGCCGCAAAAAAGGGAATAAGGGCGACACGGAAATGTTGAATACTCATACTCTTCCTTTTTCAATATTATTGAAGCATTTATCAGGGTTATTGTCTCATGAGCGGATACATATTTGAATGTATTTAGAAAAATAAACAAATAGGGGTTCCGCGCACATTTCCCCGAAAAGTGCCACCTGACGTCTAAGAAACCATTATTATCATGACATTAACCTATAAAAATAGGCGTATCACGAGGCCCTTTCGTCTTCAAGAATTTTATAAACCGTGGAGCGGGCAATACTGAGCTGATGAGCAATTTCCGTTGCACCAGTGCCCTTCTGATGAAGCGTCAGCACGACGTTCCTGTCCACGGTACGCCTGCGGCCAAATTTGATTCCTTTCAGCTTTGCTTCCTGTCGGCCCTCATTCGTGCGCTCTAGGATCCTCCGGCGTTCAGCCTGTGCCACAGCCGACAGGATGGTGACCACCATTTGCCCCATATCACCGTCGGTACTGATCCCGTCGTCAATAAACCGAACCGCTACACCCTGAGCATCAAACTCTTTTATCAGTTGGATCATGTCGGCGGTGTCGCGGCCAAGACGGTCGAGCTTCTTCACCAGAATGACATCACCTTCCTCCACCTTCATCCTCAGCAAATCCAGCCCTTCCCGATCTGTTGAACTGCCGGATGCCTTGTCGGTAAAGATGCGGTTAGCTTTTACCCCTGCATCTTTGAGCGCTCTGATCTGAATATCGAGGGACTGCTGGCTGGTTGAGACCCGCGCATAACCAAAAATTCGCATAAAAATGTACCTTAAATCGAATATCAGACACGATGTGTCTATTATGCCAAAATGACGATTTAATGGACACTCAAACGAAGCCGTTTTACTATGTCTGATAATTTATAATATTTCGAACGGTTGCAGTTGTGTTAAAAAAGCCGTCAGGCAGGGAGGCCGATATGCCCGTTGATTTTTTGACCACTGAGCAGGTTGAGAGTTATGGCAGGTTCACTGGCGAACCCGATGAACTTCAGCTGGCGCGTTATTTTCATCTTGATGAAGCGGATAAAGAATTTATCGGGAAAAGCCGGGGTGATCACAATCGACTTGGTATTGCCCTGCAAATCGGGTGTGTGCGTTTTCTGGGCACTTTTCTTACTGACATGAATCATATTCCTTCCGGCGTCCGGCATTTTACCGCCAGACAGCTCGGGATTCGTGATATCACCGTTCTTGCAGAATACGGTCAGAGGGAAAATACCCGCCGTGAGCATGCAGCGCTGATACGTCAGCACTATCAGTATCGTGAATTTGCCTGGCCCTGGACATTTCGCCTTACCCGTCTTTTATATACCCGGAGCTGGATAAGCAACGAACGTCCTGGCCTGCTTTTCGACCTGGCGACAGGGTGGCTTATGCAACATCGTATTATTCTCCCCGGAGCCACCACGCTGACCCGGTTGATTTCAGAGGTAAGGGAAAAGGCGACGTTGCGCCTGTGGAACAAACTGGCACTGATACCGTCAGCCGAACAGCGTTCACAGCTGGAGATGCTGCTGGGGCCAACTGATTGCAGCCGCCTGTCTTTACTGGAATCACTGAAAAAAGGCCCTGTGACCATCAGTGGTCCGGCGTTTAATGAAGCAATTGAACGCTGGAAAACTCTGAACGATTTTGGCCTGCATGCTGAAAACCTGAGTACACTCCCGGCTGTGCGCCTGAAAAATCTCGCACGTTATGCTGGTATGACTTCGGTGTTCAATATTGCCAGGATGTCACCGCAGAAAAGGATGGCGGTTCTGGTTGCCTTTGTCCTTGCATGGGAAACGCTGGCGCTGGATGATGCACTGGACGTTCTGGACGCCATGCTGGCCGTTATCATCCGTGACGCCAGAAAGATTGGGCAGAAAAAACGGCTCCGCTCGCTGAAGGATCTGGATAAATCTGCATTGGCGCTCGCCAGCGCATGTTCGTACTTGCTGAAAGAAGAAACACCGGACGAATCGATTCGTGCTGAGGTGTTCAGCTACATCCCTAGGCAAAAGCTGGCTGAAATCATCACGCTTGTCCGTGAAATTGCCCGGCCCTCAGACGATAATTTTCATGACGAAATGGTGGAGCAGTACGGGCGCGTTCGTCGTTTCCTGCCCCATCTGCTGAATACCGTTAAATTTTCATCCGCACCTGCCGGGGTTACCACTCTGAATGCCTGTGACTACCTCAGCCGGGAGTTCAGCTCACGGCGGCAGTTTTTTGACGACGCACCAACGGAAATCATCAGTCAGTCATGGAAACGGCTGGTGATTAACAAGGAAAAACATATCACCCGAAGGGGATACACGCTCTGCTTTCTCAGTAAACTGCAGGATAGTCTGAGACGGAGGGATGTCTACGTTACCGGCAGTAACCGGTGGGGAGATCCTCGTGCAAGATTACTACAGGGTGCTGACTGGCAGGCAAATCGGATTAAGGTTTATCGTTCTTTGGGGCACCCGACAGACCCGCAGGAAGCAATAAAATCTCTGGGCCATCAGCTTGATAGTCGTTACAGACAGGTTGCTGCACGTCTTGGCGAAAATGAGGCTGTCGAACTCGATGTTTCTGGCCCGAAGCCCCGGTTGACAATTTCTCCCCTCGCCAGTCTTGATGAGCCGGACAGTCTGAAACGACTGAGCAAAATGATCAGTGATCTGCTCCCTCCGGTGGATTTAACGGAGTTGCTGCTCGAAATTAACGCCCATACCGGATTTGCTGATGAGTTTTTCCATGCCAGTGAAGCCAGTGCCAGAGTTGATGATCTGCCCGTCAGCATCAGCGCCGTGCTGATGGCTGAAGCCTGCAATATCGGTCTGGAACCACTGATCAGATCAAATGTTCCTGCACTGACCCGACACCGGCTGAACTGGACAAAAGCGAACTATCTGCGGGCTGAAACTATCACCAGCGCTAATGCCAGACTGGTTGATTTTCAGGCAACGCTGCCACTGGCACAGATATGGGGTGGAGGAGAAGTGGCATCTGCAGATGGAATGCGCTTTGTTACGCCAGTCAGAACAATCAATGCCGGACCGAACCGCAAATACTTTGGTAATAACAGAGGGATCACCTGGTACAACTTTGTGTCCGATCAGTATTCCGGCTTTCATGGCATCGTTATACCGGGGACGCTGAGGGACTCTATCTTTGTGCTGGAAGGCCTTCTGGAACAGGAGACCGGGCTGAATCCAACCGAAATTATGACCGATACGGCAGGTGCCAGCGATCTTGTCTTTGGCCTTTTCTGGCTGCTGGGATACCAGTTTTCTCCACGCCTGGCTGATGCCGGTGCTTCGGTTTTCTGGCGAATGGACCATGATGCCGACTATGGCGTGCTGAATGATATTGCCAGAGGGCAATCAGATCCCCGAAAAATAGTCCTTCAGTGGGACGAAATGATCCGGACCGCAGGCTCCCTGAAGCTGGGCAAAGTACAGGCCTCAGTGCTGGTCCGTTCATTGCTGAAAAGTGAACGTCCCTCCGGACTGACTCAGGCAATCATTGAAGTGGGGCGCATCAACAAAACGCTGTATCTGCTTAATTATATTGATGATGAAGATTACCGCCGGCGCATTCTGACCCAGCTTAATCGGGGAGAAAGCCGTCATGCAGTTGCCAGAGCCATCTGTCACGGTCAAAAAGGTGAGATAAGAAAACGATATACCGACGGTCAGGAAGATCAGTTGGGAGCTCTGGGGCTGGTCACTAACGCCGTCGTGTTATGGAACACTATTTATATGCAGGCAGCTCTGGATCATCTCCGGGCGCAGGGTGAAACACTGAATGATGAAGATATCGCACGCCTCTCCCCGCTTTGCCACGGACATATCAATATGCTCGGCCATTATTCCTTCACGCTGGCAGAACTGGTGACCAAAGGTCATCTGAGACCATTAAAAGAGGCGTCAGAGGCAGAAAACGTTGCTTAACGTGAGTTTTCGTTCCACTGAGCGTCAGACCCCGTCAACCAGTATTTTTTCTGATACCTTAAGGTTTTCGCATGGATCAAACATTTTCTCTGCTGTCGTACCGAACTTTGCAAAATTGGTGTTCGTTATTTGCATAAGTCCTACAGAGTAACGATGGTTCCGTGATTCAATGTTTTTAACGATACTAAGTGCTGCCTCCTTTGATTCAGGAAAGTAAGATACTACGCCTTTATCACCAAGTTTGCGTTTAACCTTTGGTATTATTTCCGCAATCGCATATGGATTAAAACCTGATTCAACCCTGGCAACTTCGTGCGTTGTGTCGGGATGAACGCTGGCAGCGCATTGCATGGCAAGCGCAAGAAAAGTAGAAGTAGATAACATAAATATTCCACATTCAGAACATTGTGGCACTATCACTCGTCAGGAATATCAGCCCCATGAATAAGTTCTTTCATCGCCTGAGATTTGTATTTTTTAATAAGATACTGAACAAAACCAGAATCAGAGATACGTCGCCCCCTCTTGAAGCTTATTTCAATTGCAATTTTTTCAACTTCAACACGAACTTCTGTAGGAAGGTAGAGTACATTACGCTGCGGTTTTCGCTTTCCTTTTATAGCTGTCATTTTTTAACCTGTCGTATTTTCTGTTACACACATAGTCAGCAAAGGCTTGTCCACGCTTTGATGGGTCGGTCAGGAGAAGTATTTTTTCCAGACAAGAGTTATTCATCAGGCTTAAATTCATCGAAAAAATCTTCTCCTGCTCTTTTACTTCAGTTATGACACTCAGAGGAACTTCAGCAGGATATTCACCAAAACTGACCAGTCCATAAACATTTTTCATCCGGGTAAAGCAGGATGGATGTACAAACTCAAAATCCAGAAGAACGAATACATAACCAGGAAACATTGGCATGATTTGCCCCCTGTATGCACTACAGTCACGCCTCTTATAGAAAGTGCGTATAACTGGATTGTAGTAAGCGATACCGCTCCGGGATAACTGCAACAGAACCGACTGATGAAAATGCGGAGAACACTGAAGCAGATAAAACTGTTTCTGTCCTTTCATACTCAATCCCCGATATACAGATGTGACAAAACACAAGCCAACCGTGGTTGCTTGTGAGAAATCACGCCTCTATGAAGAGAGACTTTTTACTATTGCGCAAACTTTATACTACAGGTGACTTATGCTAATTTCAATGCACAAAACAGATCTTTCGATCTTGATAAATCAATTTTACTTTCATTTATTCCGCATAATTAACAAAACACAGAATATTCATCTTTTGCAGATCTGTTTTTTAGATCGATAGATCGAATGATGGCGAAAACGCAGAATTTCGATCTGTTTTTAAGGCGAAAAGATGAGCAATCGAACTAAAATAAAGATTTTTCTTGCATAATCAATATATTAAATCTTATAAGCCCAAAAACTTAATCCCTGTTTTCAGCTTCTGTTCTGACTGTAACGTGGATGCTTTCTGCTGCGTAAACTGCGCCATTCGCTGTTGTTGCTTCAGCAGCATATCAGGGCTGTTCAGTACCAGCTCTTTGCTGGCTGAAGGTGTTCTGTCTATACCCTTAACCCCCAGATTTTCTAACTGCCACTCATTTCTGTGAACCGTTTTCCAGCCATGCTGAACACCGTTTTTATCGAGCGCCGGGATTTTTACTTCTTTCTGACCAAGTTTCTTCAGTCTGACAAGATCTCCTGCTTTAACGCTTTCGCGCGAACATAAGTCTCCAAAATCAGCCCCCCAGTATGTTTTCTCAACTCCCTTGTTAAGAGTCTTTAACTTTATAAAATGTTGCTTAGACTTTGTTTTATCGTTCTGATAATGGTCGTAGCCAACATCAACAACCTCATAAACACCTTTCTGTCTTTTTGGTGCTGTATTATGTGCATCTTTAACAGACTGATTAAGTCCATGCTGTTGCTTGTGGGTCGCTTTAACGTCATAACCTTTTAACTTCAACTCTTCACAAAAACCTGTACGAATTTCCCGTAAATCTTTTTTCCTGATGTCAGCGCGTTTACCGTCATTATCTCGGATACGAAAAACAACATGAACGTGAGGATGTTCTTTCTTGTCACAGTGGTATCCAAGAACAAAACGGTGATTAGGATATTTTTTCTGCATCGTTTTCCTGACAGACTCCAGCAAATCTTCAGGTTTTACTTTCGCTGAAACCGGAGGTGAGAAAACAATATTCTGTGTGATTTTTTTATTTTCTTTACCTTTATCATTCATCACATGCTGAGGATCATTAGCACGATCTATCATGTGCTCTTTAGCCTCCTGAATTTCGTCACCTGTCCATACCTGACCGCTTTCACTCATCACTGGTAGCTCTGACTCACGGCTCATATAATCAATACTGTTCCGAACTCCCTGCCGGGTAATCGCACCTCCTGATATTTTGACAACGACCTCCTTACTGGCTCCCTTGCGATTGATACGTTCCTGAACATTGCGGCTATAGTTCTTTCCACCATTTTTGACTTTATGAGCGAAAGCTGACTTACGACCATTTTCTGATGACTTTCGTTTAACACGATATTCTTTATCAACGTAAACGCCCATAATCACATCTCCACTTTATTTGAAACAGTTCTCCCTTTACATAACATAATGTAATTCTCAAACTGATTCTTAAGATTAAAAATTTCTGTTGTAAGACGCTCCGCATCCTGATAGAAACCATCTTTATCAAGAACCCTGGTCTGATCATTAACAATGATATAATGAAAATTACGACCGATCTTATCAATTGAATTACGGCAACGATTCATCATCAGCAGTTCCTGGTCAAAGAAATCCAGTTCATTTTCAAGTGTCGTCTGTATGCGGTAACGACATTCCCGTGATAACGTCCATCCGTGACGATTAGCAGCTCTTTCAATATCAGCCCTTTGTTTACCTGTTAAGTACATCGTTGTTTTAATAAAATCATTATTATCAAAAAACGTATTTATATCCTTACTGCCAGCTTGACTTTTTAATAAAGCACTTGCTAAAAGTTTCATGCCTTTCGCTACTGTTAAAGCTGGCTCATCTGGATAAAGCGTTTTAAGACAATCCAGAAGTTCATCATGCTGTTGTTCTTCCAGTCTGAAATTAACTTGCTTCATAAAATTCTCCAACAAGAACCGACTGTAGGTCACCGGGCAAACGAGCGAAATGCTAGCATTTTGCGGCGTTTGCCCTATCCTGCATCGCAGTGAATCTGACGCCGCTCATAAATTGTGCTTGAGCATCAACAAAAATGCAAAAAGGCTGATGTTGTCATGGCTGAACATACGTACGTCTGCGACCGGAAACCCGATCAATGCGGTAAGGACAGTGCCGTCAGGTTCGCTCCGCGAACGGTCTGGCAGGAAGCGCAAGCGCAGTCCCGCGCAATATATCAGAAAGCACCTCCCGAAATACGGGAGGGCTTCGGCTATTCAGCTAAGGTTGCTCTGTTCAGGTTGCTGAGTGTAGCCTTCCATGCCCTGACGGGCATCAAAAAGCCAGCGCCGGAAGTTACTCATTCTTTCAAGGTTAGCTTTGCTTGGTTTTTTGCCACGATTACCACTTAATATCCGCCAGACTCGTATTCCTGCTTTATTAGTCCAGTGCAGAACAATTTCTCCTTTGCTGTTAAAAGCAAGAGAAAAGCGTACAGCGCCTTGCCGCAATTCTCCACTGACAAAGGACACAAAATCATGTTTTGTCATAAAGCCTCCGGTTTATTTATCTGTTCTCTTTGGTGTCTTTTTTTCCAGTGCTTTTCTGAGTAATGCCATATACTCAGGAAAGACATGGAATGGCATCAAAGGGAAAACCGGACGCCCCCCCTTTTCAACGTCATTTATTGCTGATAATATGCGTTCCGACATTTTATTCCTCGCAACAGAATCAGGTGTCACGGTATCAGGTTGCCCCACAACCTGATACCATCTTTATCTTTACTTTATTAACTTCTCAATTGCTTCTTTTTTGCTTTCTCCTGTTCTGATGGTGGGTATGCAAGGTCATACTAGTTATCAATACAACGAATAACTCTTTCTTTAGATAACCCACATTGTTCAAACAAAAATTTTATATTTCGGTTTAATGATGCTTTTGCGCTAAACTCTCTTTCCATTTTCAGACCTTTACTAAAAGGGGGAATATCCCCCTTGATTAATTAGTAGTAAGAAGAAAATCGATGTTTTTCTTCCGGTAGAGTTTTATACGCAGTTTCAAAATCTTCGATTTTGATTGCCAGCTCATCACCAAAATCTTTTATCTGACGCTTAAAACATTCACCAGTAAAATCATTTAAAACGGGAGTTTTAAAGCCGACCATTGAATCGGTATATTCTGAATTGGCGCGAATCTCGCGAACGGTGACGGTTTTTTTACCGTGAACAGAAAGAACCTGGTAGAAGGTTACATTGGTTTGCTCATAGCCCCATGATGATACAAAGATATCACCAACAGAGACAGTATCATTTTTAAAAGTTAATACTTTCATTTTTAGCTCCCGCCCAGCTTGGGCTCTGGATGAAAGAGAACCTGTTTCCCTTTCCTGTGTTTTATTATACCTGCATTTGCAGGTATGGCAAGTTATTTTTTTACCAGCCTGTAAGACGGATGCATATTTGCTAATAACAATAAATACTGATATTCACCAATAGATAAAGAACGACTGGCCTTACCTGCACTTTCTTTCATCTGCCAAGAATTCAGTTGATAACCAAAAATATCAGCAGCTTCTTTAAGAGTAAGACCTGCCGCAACCCGCGCATTCTTTACTTCTTCAGGTGTAGGTTTATTCTGCATTTTCATCCCCTTTTATCAGACAATCACACAAAACCCCATTATCCAGAAGCATCAATGATGCTAGGTTAAGTTTTTCGTCCATTATCAATTTTCTTACTGTTTTCCTGCTTTTAGTTTTATCAATCGTCTTAACATATTTTAAGACGTGAAAAACCGTATCCCCATCTTCATCCATCGTTCTGATTACATAGGAGTAATTACCTCTGTTTTTCTTAATTATCTTATCTTTATCCATATTATTCCTCATAACTAAAAAAGGGGCTTAATGCCCCTTTTTATCTATAACACGGTATGTAACCCTGTTTCCTGTGTAAATAAACGCGCTAACTGATCACAATAGATATTATCGAATCTTGAAATATCTTTAACTTCAGCACCACGTACACGAGAAAATTTCACCTGGTACGTATCAGTAAAATCCAGTTTAATTTTTACTAAGTTGATGCCTTTCATTGCAAAATTTGACGGTAAACGGAAAGTTAACCCACACTCACCGTTTTCATCAAAGTAAGAAAAACTTTTAGCACCAGTCATAACAATAAAACGATTACCACCAAGTTGACGTAAAATCTCTGTGGCTACAGATTTAGCGTAGTTTTGCATTTTTAACCTCCCGCCCACTTTGGGCTCTGGATGAAAGAGAACCTGTTTCCCTTTCTTGTGTTTTATTATACCTGCATTTGCAGGTATTGCAAATTTTTAATGCTCTCGCTCTGACTGTAAACAGTCAATCATTTGATGATTAATCTTAGCGCAAATCTGCGATCTGATAGACTTCGCTGCTTTCCCTTCTTCCAACGGCAATAACGAGTAAAACGACTTTCTCATCAATGACTTGATATACAAGTCTGTAGCCAGATGCACGAAGTTTGATTTTATAGCGATCAGCATGACCATGTAACCGGGCTGAGGGTACGCGTGGATTTTCCAGCCGTTCTGCCAGTTTCTTTTTGAATTGTTCACGGATGGTGTGGCCGAGTTTCTGCCATTCCTTCAGTGCTCTACGGTCAAAAGCCAGTTCATAGGTCATCCAGGTTAACCTTCACAATTTCCGGGTTTTTCATGCGCTCATCAGCAACAGCGTTTAACTCAGCATCTTCAGCGAGTTCCCGATAGTAGGCGTAAAGTTTTGGTGGAACGCAATAGAACGCCGGTTCGTTTCGGTTCAGGATCGCAACAGCGTCCCCTTCACCTTCAGCTACGGTTCCCATAGGATTTTTTTTCAGGTCAGTAATACTGGCCGCTGTGGTTGTCAGAATTTGATAGCTCATAAGCCCTCCGCTTGTCTCATTGGCATAATAGCATCTTTAAAAGCACTTTTAAAAGTGCTCATGTTGAGAAAAACATCAGAACAGGTGAGATATGGCTCTTTCCGACATCGCCTTAAAACGCTCTGTAACGCGTTCTGAGCGTTTTTCCCGTTTCGTTGTAGTCGGCTACGGTTTGACGGTGTTTAACGCCGCTCAACGCTTTTTAGTGGCCTTGTTGCTGTGATCTGTTGCCATGATCCGGATAGGAGTTCAATCTTGATCAAAATTTCCTCAAGGCAACGACTGTTTTGTAAATACCCTCTAAAACGCGCTGTATCGCATTCTGAGCGATTTTTTCGATTTCGCATGGTTTCACCATGGTTGTATCGAACGAAGCGGCAGAAAGCGATTCAGGGCTTCTCAGTGAAAGATCCAAAAAGGATCAATCAACGGATCGTATGATCTGAACTCTTCTGGTTTTGAGAAAGGAGACACCGCTCGCCGCAGCCGAACGACCGAGCGTAGCGAGTTAGTGAGCGAGGAAGCGGAACAGCACAGGGATAACATCAGGCAATTACGCGCAGTGGTTAAAAAGTGAGCATGTTGTTTTTATGTGTGGTTGTCTTGGTTCAGAATGATCTGTCCTCCGGGTTTACGCAAAGTTATCCACAGGTAGTGTGAATTTTTTGTTTTGAGCAAAGTTATCCACAGATTTTTTGTGTTTTTTTGCTTATTAAACTTCTTGTTTTTAAGATCTTAAATGTAGATCGGTAGATCTACTTTAAGATCTTTAACTTACTTTAACTTATTCTGCAAACACTGTGCCAGTTTTTTTATCAATAATTTCATTAAGATAGCTGTTGTTTTTTGTCGCCTCAAAATGAAAGGTGGATGGGTACGCACTGAAAGGTGGATGGGTACGCA
>ERZ827150.844-NODE-844-length-42469-cov-5.939265_pt1 | contig 42469 bp, 42 predicted proteins | sample MGYA00519779_ERZ827150 | MGnify/ENA primary metagenome ERZ827150 (study PRJEB31778, sample SAMEA3449267) | human gut metagenome | biome: human gut; feature: human-associated habitat; material: faeces | place: United Kingdom | collected 2010/2012 ...
GACGTCGATTCCCGCCAGAAGTCCGGCGTGCAGGCAGCGAGCGTCAGCAGCAGCGCAAGGGATAACACCAGTACAAGCAGCTTTTTCATGTTTCTTCCTCCTGTGTTCATAAAATAAGTTCTTCTATGGATACAGACAGGAAAACGAGCGGCTGGTTGCAGCTTATTTTTTCCCGGCCATCAGCCGCGCGAGCGTCTGGCGGATGACGGGCAGGCAGTCCTCGGGCTTCTGCAGCTCCAGCACGGCCTGCTCAAACGGGCACAGGCCCGTCCCCTGGCGGTTGAGGAGCTTCTCGGTCTTCGTATGGCAGGCGCAGGCCACGCCGTTGGCCGTCAGGAAATCCACGGCGGCGGCGCTCATCGTCTCGGCGTACACGCCGGACGCACCGGCGAGGATGTAGATGGCCGCGGCCGCCTTGCCGACGATGGTGTCGCAGACCTCCGCGTCCCGCAGCAGCTCCGGCTGCGTATCGTAGACGCGCAGCGCCGGGCCGACGCCGCGGCCGAAGTCCTTATAGATGGTCTCGCCGTCTTTTTGCAGGACGAGCGTATAGGTGCCGTTTTCAAACAGCGCGGGCAGATTTTCCAGCTTCATTCCGGCCGCATCCCCCTCGGCAGTTGTTTTTCGTTCTGGATCATGACCAGCGACAGCAGCAGCGCGATCACCATCACACCCACGGCGATCAGGTAGAACGGCTGGTTGGCGATATCGGCGATCGAATACCCGCTCGTCCCGTCAGAGACGGCATAGCCGACGATCAGCAGCACCAGCGCCGCGCCGAAGCAGAGATTGCGGATGATCCCGAGCAGCTTGTTGCGGGCAAGCTGAGAAGATGGGAAAAATATCTTAACCGCTTCCGTTTGCCGCAATGGGAAGATATACCGGATTTTGGATTATATATGGAGCAGGTGATAGTCCTGCTGAAAAAATATTTGGATTATCTGCCGCCTGAACTGAAAGAGGAACAGATAATAACCGCCGCCGCAATAAATAATTACGTCCGCACAAAGGTAATGCCAGGGCCGAACAAAAAGAAGTATTACAGAATACATATTGCGTATCTCATAATAATCTGCTCCTTAAAGCAGAATCTTAGCCTTGCAATGCTGCAAAAGATAATCCCGATGGGCATAAACGAGGACGAGGTGAAGGAAATATACGAATCCTTTGCCAAGCGGCATAATTTGGCCGCGCAGTATTTCGTGGAGCAGGTTCGCCTTGCCGCGGCAAGCATACTGGATCACGATGAAAAGAGCGAGCTGGACGCGAAGGACCCGAACGACATGATAACATTCGCAGCGGTGATAAGCTGCTTTTCGCGCCTGCTTGCGGAAAAGCTGCTGCTGCTTGACGGTAAAACGATTGAGAATGGCGGAAGTATAGAAATAGTGGAGTGATAAAATGGGCGAAATAATCATAAGTACGGCAAAAATGGAAGATGCCGAGGAGCTGAACCGCATTGAATGCGCGGCGTTCCCAAGCGCCGAAGCTGCAAGTCTTGAATCCTATAAATACAGGATAACAAACATAAACGACTGGTTTTTGAAGGCGGAGGAGGACGGCAAAATAGTCGGCCTTATCTGCTGCCGACCCGTAGCTATAGAGGGCGTGACGGACGATATGTATGAACCGGAGCCTGTGGCGGACGGCAAGGTGATATGCATACTGAGCGTAGCCACGGAGCCGAACCTTCAGCGGCGCGGCATAGCGGCAAAGCTTATAGAAGCGCTGATAGCCAAGGCGAAGGAGCGCGGCATGGACGCGGTTTCGCTTGCCTGCAAGGATAAGCTGGTGCATTATTATGCCAAGTTCGGCTTTGTGCTCAACGGCATTTCCGCATCCGAACACGGCGGCGTGCAATGGAACGACATGATATTGAGATTTTAAGTATATCAGAGTAAATAAAAAAGGCAGCGTGTGCTGCCTTTTTGTGCCTTTATTCGAAGAATGCAACGGCCCTTATCGGCGCGCCGTCTGCATTTTCCCATTTCAGCGGCAATGCGAAGAACCAGAACGGCTCGCGTCCGCATTTGTCAAGATTGGTCAGGTTCTCTATGTTGACTATCTCGTGCTCTGCAAACAGCTTTTTGTGCCGCGGCAGATCTGCGTCCGGTATGGGGTCCACGCCTATAACATCGAACCCAATGCCCTTTTTGTTCGTGGCGAGTATAAAGTCTATAACCTCGTCGTCTATGCAGGGATAGTTGCCGTAGTATTCCGGCGTTCCCCAGCGCGCGTCCCAGCCGAGATTAAAAAGCAGATAGTCAGCCTTTTCCGCATCGGCGCGGCGCGGGGCTATTTCCTGCATGGTTATGGCCTCGCCCTCTTTAAGGTGGCAGCAGTTTATAACCACTGCGCGGCCCACGAATTGGCTAACGGGGAAGGCGTCCAGCGTTGTACGCCCGGCAAAAAGGTGCGCCGGCGGGTCAACATGCGTTCCGGTATGGGAATACATGCTGAGCAGCGTTTCCTTAAAGCCGTCCTTTTCGTATGAATTGGCGGGGGTCAGCCTGGGCTGCTCCGTGCCCGGGTAAACCGGCATTGTTTCGGATATGGTATGCGTAAGGTCTATTACTTTCATATCGCGCGCCTTTGACTTACGCCATCAGCTCCTCCATTTCGTCTATCAGCTCGCCGAAAAGCTTCAGCGCTTCGTTCACGGGGGCGGCGGTGGTCATGTCCACACCGGCCAGCTTCAGTATGCTTATGGGATCCATGCTGCCGCCGGCGGAAAGGAACTTCTTGTAATCGGCAACGGCGGTTTCGCCTTCGGTAAGTATGCGGTTGGCTATTGCGCAGGCGGCGGAGAAGCCGGTGGCATACTGGAACACATAGAAGTTATAGAAGAAGTGCGGAATGCGCGCCCATTCTTCGGCAATTTCCTTGTCCACGGTTATGTCGTCGCCAAAGTAGAACTTGTTCAACTCGTAATACTTATCGCAAAGCGCATCGGCCGTGAGCGCCGCGCCGGATTCGGCAAGCCTGCTCATGAAAAGCTCGAACTCGGCAAACATGGTCTGGCGATACACTGTGCCGCGGAAGCTTTCAAGGAAGTGGTTTATAAGATATGCGCGCTCGCGCTTATCGGTGGTGTTGTTGAGCAGGTATTTGACCAGCAGCACCTCGTTGCAGGTGGAGGCGACTTCTGCCACGAATATAACATAATGCGCGTTGCAGGGCGGCTGATGCTTTATGGAATGATAGGAATGCAGCGCGTGGCCCATTTCGTGCGCAATGGTGAACATGCTGTCCAGCGTGTCCTGCTGATTAAGAAGAACATACGGATGCGGATCACCGCCGGAGGAATATGCGCCGCCGCGCTTGCCTTCGTTTTCGTAAACGTCTATCCAGCGGTTATTGAAGCCTTCCTTCAATATATCAAGATAATCCTGGCCGAGCGGGGCAAGAGCCTTAAGTATTATCTCCTTGGCCTCTTCGTAAGGTATCTTTTTGGTGGCGTTGCTCACTATGGGCGTATAAAGGTCATACATGTGCAGCTCGTCAACGCCCATCAGCTTTTTGCGCAGGTTGACGTATTTATGCAGATGCTCTATGTTGTTATGCACGGCCTCTATAAGGTTATGGTAAACCTGCACGGGCACTTCGGTTTCATCAAGCGCAGCCTCCAGCGTGGAATCATAATGCCTTGCCTGCGCATTGAATATGAGCGTTTTCATCTGCGCGTCAAGGAACGCGGCGGTTGTGTGCTTGAACGATGCAAACGTATGATACAGCGATTCAAACGCGGCCTTGCGCACGTTCACATCCTCGTTTTCCATAAGGGGGATGAAGGAACCCTGCGTAACCTGTAGCGCGTTGCCTTCGGCATCGTGAATATCGGGGAAGCGGATGTCCGCATTGCGGAAGGCTGAACCTATTTCGCCGGGGGCGTTGCTCATCTGCCCGGCAAGGGCCATTATGCGTTCTTCGGCATCGCTTAGGGTATGCGCCTTCATGCGGCGTATGCGGCTGAGCAGGCGCTCGTATTCTTTAAGCTCCGGTTTCTGTTGCATAAAGCCGTCAAGCTTTGCATCGTCTACGGCTATTATTTCGGGGGTAACGAACGCGTATGCGCTTTCGTTTGCCACAAGGTAGCTCATCAGCTTGCCCTTCATGGCGTTATAGAAGCTGTTGGCGGTGTCTTCGTCGGACTTACGCATGGCGTAGTTTGCAAGGCGGCCTATTTTCAAATTGGCCTCGTCGCGCGCCTTCAGGAAGCCGTAAAGCGTGTCCGCGCTTTCGCCCAGCCTGCCCTTATAGGTTTCGGCCATGGGGATGTATTTCTTCGCATCCTCAAGCGCCTTTTCCCAAAGCTCGTCCGTTGCAAAAAGGTCTTCCGTTGCCCAAGTATATTGCTTGTCTACCTCGCTGCGCTTGGGTATTTTTTTCTGTGCTGCCATTTGCATATATCTCCTTTTCTTTTTATTCAGAAGCTTGTTAAGGCTATTGTACCATGTTTTTAATTTATAAGCACCTGTTTTGAAATAATATATTGACAACTATATCGGCGGACGATATAATATATATATCGACAGCCGATATAACGGCAAACGATAATAAGGAGGCCAAATGAACGAATCGATAGCGCTTACGGAGGCGGTCTATTATATTTTGCTTTCGCTTTGCACGCCGCTGCATGGCTATGGAATAATGCAAAGGGTGGAAGAAATGTCCGCGGGGCGGGTAAAGCTTGCAGCAGGCACGCTTTACGGCGCGCTGAATACGCTGAAGGAACGCGGCTGGATAACGCTTGAAAGCGGCACGGACGGGCGCAGGAAGGATTATGCCATAACCGAAAAGGGCAAAGATGTGCTGCTTGCGGAGCTGGCGCGGCTTAAGGAGCTTGTACAAAACGGGGAAAAAGTATTGGAGGATAAATAATTATGGAAACCAAAACGGTGCGTAAGGTGTTTGCCGAATGGAGCTTCGATAAAGAAGAGGAATGGCTCAACAGCATGGCGCAGGAGGGCTGGACGCTTAAAAAGGTGGGCTTCTGCAAATATGTATTTGAGCGCACGGAGCCGGGCGAATACATAATACGGCTTGCGATGCACGATGCCGATGAAGAATACATGGAGCTTATGCGCGAATCGGGCGCGGAATGCGTCGGCAGGGTGCTGCAATGGCTGTACTTCCGCAAAAAGGCGGAGCTTGGCGAATTTGAGCTGTTTTCGGATATAGACAGCCGCATCGCCCACCTGAACAGAATAAGCTGCGTGCTTATCGGCCTCGGCTTTGCAAACGTGGCGGTCAGCTTTGCGTGCGGCGTAAACGGTGCAGACATAGCGGGGCGGATAAACCTTCTGTGCGCATGCGTTATTTTTTACGGCCTTGGCCGCGTACACGGCAAAAAGGAAGCGCTTGAACGCGAAAGGAGAATAAGAGAATAAACGGATTCACAAATCCGTTGCGAAATGGTATGCTTATACAATGAGGGCATACCATTTTTTCGGTATGCGCGCCTAAAATAAAAATTTCGCGGCATGCAACTTTTTTTGCAGGTTTCGCGTTATATGAACAGGAGGGATGATGATGGCGCGATGGGAATTCGAAGCCATTTATAAAGCCTTTTCCCGCATGGTATATTGGGCCGCTTACGGCGTGACCAAAAGCGAAAGCGACGCAGGCGACGTTACGCAGGAAACGTTCATCCGCGCGCTAAAAAACGCGGACAAACTGAAGGACATGGAGGAAGCGCAGATAAAGGCATGGCTTTACAGGGTGTGCATCAATCTGTGCATGGATAATAAGCGCAGGCTGAAGCGCGAACAGCTCAGCGACGAACTGCCGGAGACCGCCGTTGAGAATGAGGCGGAGCTGCCGGAGGTTTCCGCCGTGAACGCGGAGCAGCGGCGCATGATAAGGCAGGCGGTGGAGGATTTGCCCGATATTTACCGCGAAACGGTTATGCTGCATTATTTCTCCGGGCTTCAATATGGCGATATTGCCGCCATGCAGGGCGTGAGCGAGGGAACGGTAAAATCCCGCATGGCGCGCGCAAAGGCGAAGCTTGCAAAGGCATTGGAAAGGAGGTGACGGGCATGGATAACAATTTGAATATGACAGGGCAGGACAGGCTGGACGCTCTGCTTTTTGACATTGCTGATGAAGAGGACATGAAGGTTGATTATGCCGCCATGCTCGACACTGTATATAAAAAGGCGGCAGCGCGCAAAAAACGCACCGCGTTCGTTAAATACGGCTCTATGGCAGCCGCGGCGGCAATCGCATTGGCAGTTGGCGGGCTGTGGTTTGCAATGAATGGCACGGCGGCTAATACGAACGAAGCCGCACCGCAGGCGCCGGAGTTTATGTGCGGCGTGGATAGCGGCACGGCGGATTGCAACGGCCTGGAAGAGGCGTTCCCTATGGATGCGCCGGAGCCTGCTGCGACTGATGCGCCGGCGGAGGGCGCGGGCGATATGAGCGACATGGCTGCGGGCGACGGGGAGCTGCGCAGCACGGTTATGGCGCCGGGACTTGCCGATGAATGCGGACTGCGCTGGATTGCCAAGGACATTACGCTGCCGGATATAAATTTCGGAGCATATTATGATGTGACGAAGGATGATGCAGATGGCTTTGAGTGCATTGTATATGGCTGCACCGAAGCGGACGCGGAAAGCTACATGGCGACTATTGCCGCAATGTACGGCGCAAAGGCCGAAGATGGCGGCATGAGCATAACTATAGACGGCGGCGTTACCGTGACGCTTGCGCTTGAAAGGGATGTACTCAACATATCCGCGCGCGGCTGAACAAAAATAATGCGAAAGAGACTCCGTACAGAGTCTCTTTTTTATTGACAAAAGCGGGGCGAAAGCTTAGACTTTCTATATATTATAGAATGGCTTGCCGTGGGCCTGTGTCCAAGGAGGAAAAATACCGTGGAAGCAAAGAAAAAGTTTTATATCACAACACCGATCTATTATCCCAGCGCGAAGCTGCATATAGGTCATGCGTACTGCACCGTGGCGACGGACGTTATCGCGCGGTATAAGCGGATGCAGGGCTATGACGTGATGTTCCTTACCGGAACCGATGAACATGGCCAGAAGATAGAGGAAAAGGCAAAGGCTGCGGGCGTTACGCCGCAGCAGTTTGTGGACAATATAGTGCTGGGCAAGGGCGGCGTGAAGGATCTTTGGAAGCTTATGAACATATCCAACGACCGCTTTATCCGCACTACGGACGATTATCACGTTGCTGCGATACAGAAGATATTCAAAAAGATGTATGAAAACGGCGACATTTATAAGGGAAAATATACCGGCAAATACTGCACGCCGTGCGAAAGCTTCTGGACGGAGAGCCAGCTTGTGGACGGCAAATGCCCGGACTGCGGCGGCGAAGTGAAGGACGCGGAGGAGGAAGCGTATTTCTTCCGCCTTTCAAAATATGCCGAGCCTGTAAGAAAGCTGCTGCTTGAAGGCAATTTCCTTGAACCCGCAAGCAGGGTAAACGAAATGGTGAAGAACTTTATAGACCCCGGCCTTGAGGATCTTTGCGTAAGCCGCACCAGCTTCACCTGGGGCGTACCCGTGGATTTTGACCCGGGCCATGTTGTGTATGTTTGGGTGGATGCGCTGTTCAATTACTGCACCGCGCTCGGCTTCATGAACGATAAGTATCCCGATGCGGACTTTGAAGAATTCTGGCCGGCGGACGTGCATATGGTAGGCAAGGAGATAGTCCGTTTCCATTCAATAATTTGGCCCGCAATGCTCATGAGCATGAATATGCCCCTGCCCAAGAAGATATTCGGACACGGCTGGCTTCTGCTCGGCGGCGGCAAGATGAGCAAATCCAAAGGCAACGTTGTTGACCCGTATATACTTTCCGAACGCTTCGGCGTGGATGCGCTGCGCTTCTATCTCATGCGCGAATTCCCGCTCGGCAGCGACGGCAACTTCTCAAACGAATTGCTTATTTCCCGCATAAATTCAGAGCTTGCCAACGACCTTGGCAATCTTTTGAGCCGCTCAGTAGCAATGGTTGAAAAGTACTTCGGCGGCACAATACCCGAAAACCGTCAGCCAGACGCCATGGACGATGAGCTCATAGGCATGGTGAAAGGCCTTAGGGATAAATACGAACAGCTTATGGATAAGTTCGGCACGCAGGATGCCCTCAGCGAGGTGTTCCGTGTTATCTCCCGCGCCAATAAGTATATTGACGAGACCGCGCCATGGGTGCTGGCAAAGGATATGGAAGCCAACGGTGCAAGGCTTGCAGCCGTTATGTATAACCTTATCGAGACCCTCCGCGTGTGTCTCACCCTGCTCACCCCCTTCATGCCCGAAAGCGTGGAGAAGGGCTTTGCGCAGATAGGCGCCGCAAAGGAGGACACCACCTGGGAAGCCGCCGCCGAATGGGGCAGGCTGCATAACATTACCGTGCATAAGGGCGAAGCGCTCTTCCCCAGAATAGATATGAAGAAGGAACTGGAGGCGCTGGAAAAGCTGGAGCATCCTGAGGAAGCAAAGCCGGAGAAGAAGGAAGCCAAAGCCGAGGCCAAGCCCGAAAAGAAGGAAGCAAAGGCGGAAGAAAAGGCCGCGGACGAATACATAACCTTTGACGATTTTGAAAAGGTAAAGCTGCGCGTGGCGGTCGTCAAAAACTGCGAATTTGTGCCAAAGAGCGAAAAACTGCTCAAGTTCACGCTGGACATGGGCAACGGTGAGGAGCGCACCATACTTTCCGGCATCCGCAAGTGGTATCCCGATCCCGAGCAGCTGATAGGCAAGCGCGTTATCGCCTGCATAAACCTTAAGCCCCGCAAGATGGTCGGCATAATGAGCGAAGGTATGCTGCTCAGCGCGTTCACGCCCACGGCGGACGGCGGCGAGGAACTCAGGCTCCTCTCTACCGAGGATATTATGCCCGGCGGCAGCGAGGTAGGTTAATGGAGCTTGTTCCGCTGAAAAACGGAAAATGGCTCACCGTGCGGGCAGCCGAACCCGGCGATGCGGCTGCGTTCATGGCGTTTTCGCGGCTTGTGGGCGGGGAAACGGACAATCTTATGCTCGATTCCCGCGGCTTTTTCGGCACGGTTGAGGAAAAGACGGAATATTTGAGCGCCGCGCTTGCGGACAGGCGATATTGCATAATGCTTGCCACGATAGAGGGCGAGATGGTCGGTTTTTTCAGCATAGCTCCCATGGGCGATTGTAAGCTGCGCGGCAATGCGGGTTTCGGCATTGCGGTAAGGAAAAGCTGTTGGCGGCTCGGCATAGGCGCCATACTGACCGTTATTGCAATAGATTACGCAAAAGAAGCGGGCTACCATAAAATATGCCTTGATGTGAGGGCGGATAACGAGCGCGCCATACGGCTGTATAAACGCTTTGGGTTCGCTCAATGCGGCCTGCGCAGGGAGCAGCTGTTTATAAACGGCGAATATTACGATGAAATGATGATGGAGCTTATGCTATGAGATTTTTTGATACTCATGCGCATTTGAACGACGAAAGCTTCGATACCGACAGGGCAGCACTGATAGAGGGGCTGCCCTCTTGCGGTGCGGAGCTTATTATGGACGTTGCATGCGCGGCGGAGGATTTTGAAAAAACGCTTGAAATAACCGCGGAATACCCGTTTATATACGGCGCATACGGCATACATCCGCACTATGCGTCAGATCCCGGCGAAAACTGGGAGGCACGGCTCAGGCGCGCCCTTTGCGACAAAAAGGCCGCGTGTTTGGGCGAAATAGGGCTGGACTATCATTATGACCTTTCCGAAAAGGAGGACCAGAAAAAGCTCTTTGACTATCAGCTTAAGCTGGCGAAGGAACTTGGCTTTCCCGTGTCACTGCATATAAGGGAAGCATTCGGAGACGCCATGGAAATACTCCGCGCGAACAAAGACGGCCTCCGCGGCGTTATGCATTGCTTCAGCGGCAGCGTGGAAACCGCGCGGGAATGCCTTGATCTGGGGCTGTACATAGCCCTTGGCGGGGCTGTAACGTTCAAGAATGCCGTTAAGCCCATTGAGGTTGCAAAATATGTTCCGGCGGACAGGCTGCTGCTTGAAACGGACTGCCCGTATATGACGCCCGTGCCGCACCGCGGCAAGCGGAACGATCCTTCCTTCGTGCCGATAATTGCCCAATGCATTGCCGATGCACGTGGAGAGGACGCGGACGCGCTTGCAAAAAACTGCCTTGAAAACGGCAAAAGGCTTTTCGGCATATCATAAAACGGAAATTCGGCAAATAAACATATCCCATGATGGGATTGTTTAACATGATAAGAAGGTTTTATCCTTCAAACAAAACGCTTATGCGCATGGGCGCGGCGGTATGCCTTGCGGCAATGGCCGCGCTGGCAATAGGCGGGTATGGCACGGCCGAACCCGCGGCGGCAATAGTGAAAGAAAACGGGCCCGTGATAGCCCTTACTTTTGACGATGGGCCGTACCCAAAGGTTACGGGGCATATACTGGACGTGCTGGAGAAAAACGGCGTGTGCGCAACGTTTTTCGTGCTGGGCAGCAGGATAGAAGGGCATGAGGACATGCTGACAAGGATGGATGAGCTGGGCTGCGAAATAGGCAACCATTCCTTCAGCCATGCCGACCTTACGCGGCTGAGTAAGGCGGACTGTCAAAGGGAGCTTAGCGATACGGATGCGGAGATACGCCGCGTTACCGGGCACGAAGCAAGCGTTGTGCGGCCGCCGTATGGGTATTATAATAAGACCGTGATGAGCGCCGCCGGCAGGCCGCTGATACTTTGGACGGTGGATACGAACGACTGGCGCGGAAAAGCGCCGGGCGAGATAGCCGATTATGTTATTCAGCAGGCCAAGGAGGGCAGCGTGATACTGATGCACGATCAGCAGACGCAGACGGCGGACGCGATGGAGATGATAATTCCCACGCTTATAGAGGAAGGCTTCCGCTTCGTTACCGTATCGGAGCTGATAAGGCTCACGGGCGGGCAATGCAAGGGCGTGAAGCTGCCGGAATAGGCGTAGGCGAATATAAATTTTTACCCAAGAGGAGATGTTAAAAATGGCACAGGTTACCATGGAACAGGCCGAAAGGCTTATCAAGGCGAACGTTACGGAGCAGCATCTTTTCACCCATGCGCGCGCGGTGAGCGCGGCCATGGGCGCAATGGCGGAGCACTTTGGCGAAGATAAGGCGCATTGGGAGGCCGTGGGCTATCTTCACGATGTGGACTACGAAAAGTTCCCCGAAGAACATCTTGCGCATACGCGGGAACTGCTTAGCGGCGAGGATATAGACGAAAGCGATATTCGCGCCATACTTTCCCACGGATACGGCATCTGCACGGATGTTGAACCGCAGACGGATATGGAAAAGAGCCTTTTCACCGTGGACGAGCTGACGGGCATAGTTCAGGCGGCGTCGCTCATGCGGCCCACAGGTATAACCGATTTGGAAGTGAAGAGCCTTAAAAAGAAATATAAGGACAAGAAGTTTGCCGCCAAATGCAGCCGCGAGGTAATAGACAAGGGCTGCGCAATGCTCGGCATGCCTATAGAGGACGTTATGGCGATAGTCATAAAAGGCATGCAGGCATATGCCGATGAACTTGGAATAGGCAGCAAGGAGTAAAATAAAAAGGGGCTTTCAAAGCCCCTCTTTCATTTCGCTTTAATTATGCGTTGAAGCCCATTGCGGCATATACCTTTTTGACTGTCTTTGCCGCCGCTTCGCCCGCGCGCAGCGCGCCGTCATGCATTATTTCATGCAGATAATCCTTGTTGGCCATAAGGCGGGCGTATTCCGCCTGTATGGGGGCAAGGCCCTCTATTACGGCGTCCGCGGTTTCGTTCTTGAGCGCGCCGTAATTCTGCCCGGCAAAATGCTCCTCGGCTTCCTGCATGGTTTTGCCGGTGAAGCTTGTGTATATCGCCAGCAGATTGGATACGCCCGCTTTGTTGGCAACGTCGTACTTAACTATGCCGTCGCAGTCGGTAACAGCCTTGCGCAGCTTTTTGCGTATAACGTCCGGCGTGTCTATTATGGATACGAAGCCGTTAGGGTTGGGGTCGGACTTGCTCATCTTCTGCGCAGGGTTCTGCAGGCTCATCACGCGCGCGCCGAACTTGGGCGTGTATCCTTCGGGAATGGTGAATATGTCGCCATGGTTGCGGTTGAAGCGGATGGCAATATCGCGGCAAATTTCAATGTGCTGCCGCTGATCTTCGCCAACCGGGACTATGTCGCTTTGATAAAGCAGTATGTCCGCCGCCATAAGCACCGGATATGTGAAAAGGCCGGCGTTTATATTATCCGCATGCTTGGCGCTCTTGTCCTTAAACTGAGTCATGCGGTTAAGCTCGCCCATATACGTTGCGCAGTTGAGCACCCAGCTCAGCTCGCAATGCTCCTTAACGTCAGACTGAACGAATATAACGCTTTCCTTGGGGTCCACGCCGCAAGCAAGCAGCAGCGCCGTGAGCGAAAGGGTGTTCTCCCTAAGCACGTCAGGATCCTGCTTAACGGTTATTGCATGAAGATTGGCTACGCAGTAATAACAGAGCCTGCCTTCTCCCTGAAGCAGCGGCCAATTGCGCAGCGCGCCCACATAATTGCCTATCGTGGGTATGCCGGAAGGCTGAATACCGCTCAATACTATTTTCTTTCCGTTTTCCATAGCCTTGTTCTCCTTCTTTAACGGTAAAATCAATAAAGTATATTATATCAGCTTGTTTTGCCTGTGGCAATGGCGGCTTCGAAATGGTACAATTATTATGGCAGAAAATTATGGAGGCTTACTATGGCTTATCAGGCGCTTTACAGAAAATATCGCCCGCAGCTGTTTGCGGATGTGCTGGGGCAGGAGCATATAACAACAACGTTGAAAAATCAGGTGGAAAGCGGCCGCGTGAGCCATGCATATGTGTTTTCCGGTTCCCGCGGCACGGGCAAGACCACCACGGCGAAGATACTTGCCCGCGCGGTAAACTGCGCGCATCCAGTTAACGGCGAACCCTGCGGCGAATGCGAATACTGCCTTGCCGCGGCGGACAGCGCGGACATAATCGAGCTGGACGCGGCCAGCAACAACGGCGTGGACGACGTCCGCGCGATTATAGACAAGGCGCGGTTCACTCCGCTGAAGCTGAAGAAAAAGGTATATATAATCGACGAAGCGCATATGCTTTCACGTCCGGCGTTCAATGCGCTGCTTAAAACGCTGGAGGAGCCGCCGGAGCATGTGCTGTTCATATTGGCAACTACGGAGCCGCAGAGCATACCCGCAACAATACTTTCCCGCTGCCAGCGGTTCGACTTTCACCGCATAGGCGTGGAGGACATAATAAGCTGCGTGCGCAGCGCCGTTACCAAAGCGGGCGCGGAGATAGACGACGAGGGCCTGCTTGTTATAGCCCGCGCGGCGGAAGGCGGCATGAGGGATGCACTGAGCATTGCGGATCAATGCATTGCCTTCTGCGGCAATAAGGTCAGCGCGCGCGATATTTACGGCGTGCTTGGCGGCATGGACTCATCCTTCCTGTTCACCACGGCGGACGCGCTTATAAACGGGGACGCCGCGCTTGCGGTAAGGAGCCTTGACAGCGTTATCGAGCAGGGGCGGGACATGGTCGTTTTTGCCGCGGACATGGCAAAGCATTTCCGCGCGCTGCTCATAGCAAAGCTGTGTGGCAGGAGCGAGGATATATTGAGCTGTACGCCAGATACCATGGCGCGCTACATAGAGCAGGCGTCTCGATGCGGGGAAACGCGGCTGAGGAGCGCAGTGGATGCGCTTATGGACGCGGTATCGGGAATGAGATACCTTTCATTGCCGAGAGTGCGGCTGGAAAGCGCGTTTATACGCATAGCATCGCCCGATAAGGCGGCGGAGGCGGACGCAAACGGGCTGATGGAGCGGCTGGAGGCCATGGAAACAAAGCTGGCTGCAATTGAAAAGGGCGGCTTCACGATAGCCCAGCCTGCCGCACAGGTGAGCGTACCGGCAGCGGAGCAGACGCAGACGGCCGAACCGCGGCAGACCATTGCGCCCCAACAGGCGGAGACAGCGCCCGCAAAGCCGCAGCCCGCAGCCAAACAGCAGCAGTCCAACGCCAAGGCATTGTGGGAAACGGTGCGCAGGGCAATACAAATAAAGAATCCAACGCTTGCGGTGCTGGGCATGAAGTGCGAATGCCAAATAGAGGGCGACGCGCTGTTTGTCCGCTTCCCGAAGCGCACCATTGCGGATGCGTTCATGAAGCCGGAAATGCTGAAGGTTGCGCAGGACGCGCTCAGCGCCGCGGCAAACGGCATGAGCATACGCTTCGGCGCGGCGGAAATGAAGAACGAATCCGTGGCGGAAACGGCGAAGAAGGCTTTCGGCTCGATGATAGAGATAGTTGAGTGAGCATTGGAAATATGATATAATCATATTTCACGGTAAATAGAAATATATAACTTGAACGGAGGATAATTATGGCAAGGAACGGTTTTCCCGGAGGAATGGGCGGCGGAAATATGCAGCAGCTTATGCGCCAGGCGCAGAAGATGCAGCAGGACATGACCCGCATACAGCAGGAAATAAGCGAGCGTGAGTTCACGGCAAGCGTTGGCGGCGGCGTGGTGAGCGCAACGGTTCTGGGCACCAAGGAGCTCAAGGCCATAACCATAGATCCCTCCTGCGTTGATCCTGACGACGTTGAAATGCTGCAGGATCTTATAATCAGCGCGGTGAACGAGGCCATGCGCAGCGCGGAGGAGACCATGAACAGCGAAATGAACAAGGTCACCGGGGGAATGAAGCTGGGCTTCTAAGGGCAAAAAAGAAGGGGCAATAGATGATAGAACCCATAAATACGCTGTGTGCGCAGCTTGCAAAGCTGCCCGGCGTGGGCGCAAAAAGCGCGCAAAGGCTTGCGTATTACATACTGGATATGAGCGAAGCTTCCGCGCGAGAGCTGGCCCAAAGCATTATAAACGCGAAGGAAAAGGTGCGCTATTGCCCGATTTGCGGCAACTATACGGACAGGGAGCCCTGCGCCATATGTGCGGACGAAAAGCGCAGCGGCGAGGTGATATGCGTCGTGGAGGACCCCAAAGAGGTTTTTGCAATGGAAAAGCTCCGGGAATACCGCGGGCGTTACCATGTGCTGCACGGGGCCATATCCCCTACCGATGGCATAGGCCCCGGGGACATACGCATAAAGGAGCTTATAGAGCGCGTGGATGCGGGCGGCGTGAAGGAAGTTATTCTTGCCACCAATCCCGATGTTAAGGGAGAGGCCACGGCAAGCTATATTGCCCGCATACTGAAGCCGAAGGGCGTGCGCGTGACAAGAATCGCCCACGGCGTGCCGATAGGCGGCAGCCTTGAATACGTGGACGAAATGACGCTGCTTAAGGCCGTTGAGGGCAGAAGGGAGCTTTAGGAAAAATTTTTAATATAAAGTTTACTTTTTGCGCAACCTTTTGGGCGCGAAAATAGTTTATTAAGAAAGGCAAAACCGCAGGGAAGGAGGCGCTGCAAGGACAATGGAAAAGATAAGGGCAAAGCACATAATTGCAATGCTGCTCGTACTTGCGGCCATGGCGGCGCTCTGCGCATGCAATGCGCAGCAGGCGGATGTTCCGATGGCTTCCGAAGCGGAGATATACGAAATGCAGCGACTTTACAGGAGCTCTTCCCTGGTGGTGGTTGCAAAGTGCCTGCGCACGCATACGGATGCATCGGGCAATGTATGCTGCGACGTGAGCGTTGAACGTACCGTTGCCGGCACGCTGGAGCATCTTGGCGAAACGCTGCATTGCCCGCTTGGCGGCATGAAGGAGGGAGAGGAATATCTCCTTTACCTTGCGCAGGGCGATGACGTTTACCAGAGCGAGGATATGGACAGCTTTAAAATAGTGGGCGACACGGCGTTCAAAATAAAGAACGACGTTGTGTATGTTTCCGGCTCCGTAATAGATATGTCCAGCATTGAAACGGCAATATCGCAGGCCGGCAGCATAATATCCGTGCAGAGCGAAAGCCTGTATTATAAAAATATTGCGGCGCTGAGCGAAGGCAGCGACTATATTTTCATAGGCCGCGTTAAGGAAGCCCCGGCAATAAAGCCCATGGCCTTCCGCTCGCATGAAAACGGCGCAACGATAGAAAACGAACTGCCTGCGTCTTTGCTCACGGTTGAAGTTTACGGCTCCGTAAAGGGCTCGCTGAAATACGGCAGCGAGATACAGGTGGTATACTGCCCCACGATGGCGGAAGGCATGATCGATGCATCAACGCTCAAGCCTGCCGCGTGCGACCCTGCAAAGCTTCCCGTACCCGTTGAGGGGGACACTTATCTGTTCTTCCTTTCCAAAGGGCCGGACGAAAAGCAGGACTATTACTTTGGCGTGAACCCGCTGCAGCTTATGGCGCAGCTTGACGATAACGACCGCGTGAATGTGGACGGCGCCAACCGTGCGCTCAGCAGCTTCAGGTCGCTTGACGCGGTGGTAAGAAACATTAGGAAAGCGCTTAACGGTTAAAACAAAGAATGAGCATAATTGATATATTATTGCATATTGCGGCCGCAGTGCTGGGCTATGTTATAGGCTCGGTCAATGCGGCTGTTATTATTACCAAGTATATTTTGAAGAGCGACGTTAGGGAGCGCGGCAGCAAAAACGCGGGCGCGGCCAACGTTACGCGCGTGTTCGGCCCGGTTGCGGGCGGCTGCACGCTGCTGCTGGACATGGCAAAGGTTATGTTCGTAATGTGGCTGGGCGGCGTTATTGCCGGCGAAACCGGCACGGCCACGGCGGCGATAGCCTGCCTTACGGGGCATTGCTTCCCCATATTCTTCGGCTTTAAGGGTGGCAAGGCCGTTGCGGTAACGGCGGGCATAGGGCTTTATATGGACTGGCGGCTGTTCCTTATCTGCATAGGAATATATTTACTGGCGTTCCTTATAAAGAAAACCGCGTCCATAGCTTCGCTTTCTGGCGTAACGTTCATGCCGATAACAATGCTTATACTTGGCGGATTCAGCGTAAGCCGGTACGTTGTGGCGATAGCAGCCGTTGCGTTCGTATGGATAATGCACTGGCCCAATCTTGTGCGCCTTGCGCATCACGAGGAAAAAGCATTCGCCGTGAAAAAAGCGGAGAATGCCGCAAAGACGGAAAAGTAAACGAAACAAAAATTGGGGGAGGGCAGGATGCCGCTCCTTTTTGTTGCAAAAAGCGGGAATATGCGATATCATTTGTACGCTACAATATAAGCAAGGAGAATCGCACAGATGAAACCACGCATAGGTATGCTCATAAGGATGAAAAGCGGGGATAACCATTACGTTATCGGGCAGAGTGACATAAACTCGGTAAAGAACGCGGGCGGGCTGCCCGTATTGATACCGGTTATGAGCTCAACGGAGGATATACCCGAACAGGTAGAAAACATAGATGCATTGTATATTCCCGGCGGGCCGGACATAAACACGCTGCTGTTCGGCGAAGAACCCATAATAGGCATGGGCGGTAGCCGCAGAAGCGACGATATATACGAAATGGAGATGATTCGCCAGGCTGCGGCAAAGAATCTGCCCATACTCGGCGTATGCCGCGGGGAGCAGGTCATAAACATTGCCTTTGGCGGCACGTTATATCAGGACATACCCGCGCAGTACCCAAACGCGCTCAGGCATCGTCAGCCGGACCCGGGCTGCGAAATGACGCACAGCGTTAAGGTTGAAAAGGGTACGGCGCTGTATGCGCTCTGCAACTGCGAACGGCTTGAGGTGAACACGTTCCATCACGAGTCCGTGCGTGAGCCGGGCCGCGGCATAAAGGTGAGCGCCACCGCGCCCGACGGAATAATTGAGGCCATAGAAAGCGAGGACGGCCGCATAATGGGCATACAGTGGCACCCGGAGCTGCTTCAGCAGGAAGGCGGCGTGCACGCGGCCATATTCAAACGGCTGGTGGAGCTTGCGGGGAAGTAAAAGCGGGGAACAAACGGCAGGAGGGCATTGAAACAGCCATGCTTAACGACAAGGGATTTGACCTTTGGGCTGACGGATACGACAAAAGCGTCGGCATTTCCGATGAGGGAAACACGTACCCGTTTGCGGGGTACAAGAAGGTGCTGGGCTATATTTTCCAAGCCGTAATGGAAAAACAAAGCCCAACCGTATTGGACATTGGCTTCGGAACAGGTACGCTGACAACTAAGCTGTATGAGAATGGCTGCTGCGTTTACGGGCAGGACTTTTCGGAAAGAATGATTGCGGCAGCAAAAATGCCGAATGCGCATCTGTATCAAGGGGATTTTTCAAACGGACTGGTTGAGCCGCTGCGCAGCCAACGCTATGATTTTATTATAGCGACGTATTCCCTGCACCATCTAACCGATGAGCAAAAGCCCGTATTCATTAACGCATTGCGCGGCTGCCTTAAACAGGGCGGAAGGATTTTGATTGGCGATGTAGCCTTTGAAACACGCGATGAACTGGAAAAATGCAAGAAGAGCGCGGGCGATGAATGGGACAATGACGAAATCTATTTTGTGGCGGAAGAATTAAGGGAATACTTTCCCGAAATCTCATTTATGCCGGTATCGTACTGCGCAGGCATATTAACATTGCAACGAAAGAGTATTCAATAGCTTTGCAACACGCCCCGCCGATACTGCGGGGCATGTTTACTTTTGGGGAAACACAAACTAAAGGCAGAAAACCGACGGCGGCTTTCTGCCTTTTTAGATAAGCTTATATCAACTCTTTCGCCATCTGCTCAATCTGTGCTATGGATGCGCTCTTAAGGGCGGATTTGATGGTTACGGTGGTGGGGAGGTAGGTTATATCCTTGCTCTTTTCAAGCATGGCGCGCATGACCTTGGCTGCCATGGGCGCCCACGCGCCGTTTTCTATAAAGCCCACGGTGCGGTTCTGATAGTTGCGCTCGGTAAGGTGCTCTATAAACGTGCGCATGAATGGGAATATGTCCGCGTTGTAGGTGGTTGTGGCAAGCACCAGCTTGCCGTAGCGGAACGCATCCTCAACGGCCTCCGCCATGTCGCAGCGGGCAAGGTCGCACAGAACCACCTTTTTGCAGCCAAGCTCGGTAAGCTTGTCGTTAAGGAGTTGAGCCGCGGCCTTGGTGTGGCCGTATACGGAGGTGTAGGCTATCATTACGCCCTCGCTTTCCGCGCGGTAGCTTGACCAAATATCGTAAAGGTTTATGTAGTGCGCAAGGTTATCCTTCAGCACGGGGCCGTGCAGCGGGCATATTATGGCAATGTCCAGCACCGCAGCCTTTTTGAGCAGCGCCTGCACCTGCGCGCCGTATTTGCCAACTATGCCGATGTAATACCGCCTTGCTTCGCAGTCCCATTCTTCCTCAACGTCCAGCGCACCGAATTTGCCGAAGCCGTCCGCGGAGAACAGCACCTTGTCCTTGGCGTCATAAGTTACCATAACCTCAGGCCAATGCACCATGGGCGCGAAAACGAACGTAAGCTGATGCGCGCCAAGGGAAAGGCTTTCGCCGTTGGCAACGGCAACCTTGTTTTCTTCCGGTATTGTAATGTCAAAAAAGTCCGCTATCATGGCGAAGGTTTTTGCGTTGCCAACTATCTTGGCATTGGGATATGCGGCAACAAAGTTTGCCACGTTTGCCGAATGATCCGGCTCCATATGCTGCACCACAAGATAGTCCGGCTCGCGTCCGTTCAGCGCTTCCTTAACATTGGAAAGCCATTCTTCGCCGAAGTGCGCGTCCACCGTATCCATAACGGCTATGCGCTCATCCATAATTACATATGAGTTATACGCCATGCCGTTTGGCACGATGTACTGCCCTTCAAACAGGTCAACGTCATGGTCGTTCACGCCAACGTATATTATGTCCTTGGTAATGCTGGAAATCATTTGTGTTCCTCCTTGTATATAAAGCTTATTTGTTGAAAATGTAGTCTATTATCCTAATATAAAGCGCGGGGACTACGCCGAAGCTGTACGGCACGTTCAGCCGCTCCGTGCTTTGGTGGAAATCCTTGCCCCAGCCGCCCAGCACTATGCCCGGCACATGCAGCGCCTTCAATGCCTGCATGGGGAAGCTGTATGTTATGTTCGCCCCGGCAAGGTTATTGAACAGCGCTTCGTGGTTTGCCCCTTCGCTAAGGCCGGTATAGCTCATGTCTGAAAGGCCCATGTAATAATCCTTCAGCGCCAGCTTTTCGCCAAACTCCTTTTCGGCATAGGCTATTATGTTCTCCGCAGCGCAAAGCAGCTTATGCGCGTCCGCATCGGCTGTATCCATATACACGTCCGGATAATAGGGCGGTATGAACGCAATTATTATCGTGGGCCGCTTGTCGCCGTATTGCTCGTAAAGGCAGCGCACAAGCTCAATGCTTATGTCCTGCAATTCGGCCTTTTGCTCCGTAAGCGTGCGGGCAAGGGCGGCAAGGCGCGCGTCTATATCGCTTTGCTCGGCCTTCACGGCGGCGTAAAGCTCCGCATAGGTGATAACGTTCGGTTCAAAATCCCGTGTGGCGATGGGGCGGGGCATAAGCTGCCCGTAACGGCGCATATCCTGCCGCCGCTTTTCAAGCACGGCTGTGAACGCATCATACGCCAAGGCCTTCAGCCGCTCCGTTATGCCCTCCGGGTCAAGGTCAAGCGTGAGCAAACTGTAATAAGATACCGCATACATGGGTATGGATACGGAGTAGTTGGCCTTGAGATCCTTCATTTTTAGACATACCGCCGGCGGGGTGCATTCGCCGCGCATATGCTCGCAGTAATCCGCATTCATGGCAAGGCGGGCGTATACGGCGGCGTTCAGGGCGTTTGCGTCAAGCCCAACGAACGGCTCGTCCGCGTGGCAGCCCTTGCCCGCGCAAAAGAACAGCGGCATAACCTTGCCCGTTGCGCCGTAATGTATATAGCGCGTTGGGTCGTGCGCCATGTCGTCATTAAGATAGCATTCGCTCAGCAGCAGCGCGCGGTAATGTAAGTTTCGCTCTGCGGCAAGCTTATTGAGAAACAGCGCGGCGGTGAGCATGCCTTCGGAGTTGGTTTCCTCGCCGCATACGGCAACATATAGAAGATTCCCACTCAATGCGGATATATCCTCGCTGTAGTGCCGCAAAAGCTCAATTATAAGCGCGTGGCCGAATTTCATATCCGCGCTGCCGCGGCCGAAAAGCCAATCCCCGCTTTCGTAATCCTGCCTGCATTCTTCGCTCATGGGCAGCTCGCCTATGCGCGCGGTTATGGCGTCCATGTCGAATGCAATGTCCTTAAGCTGGGCGTATTCGTCCGCATCAACAACGTCGTAATGTCCGGTAAGTATTATCGTGTCTCCTGCGGCGCTGCCGCACATGAGCGCGGCCACGATATAGCGCCCAAGCGGGTCTCCCTCTACGGGAACGGTGAATATGTTTTCACTGTGCGCCTTGAAATAATCAAGCTCGTGAAGCATATCGAGTATAACTTCCGCGCCCTGTATCTCATCCGACGTGCCGGATATGCTTTTTGCCGCCATCAGGCGGGAAAGATTGCGCCGTATGTTAGCCTTATCTATCATAGCGTGCCGCTCCGTTTTTTCAGATTCATACATAATGATACAATAACCGAGCCCGAAAAGCTATACATAAAAAATAAAGGCCGAGCCCGATATGGGTTCAGCCCAATGCGCATATTATGCATTACAGCATCAGCTTTTTGTATGATGCCGCCAGCTCCTCCAGCGCGCTGAAGAACGCCAGCGCCTCCGCGCGGCCCAGTCGCTCCCTGCGGGCGGCAAGCGGCTGAACGTAAGGATCGAACGCGGCTATGCCCTCGCTTGTCAGTTCCGCCATTACCTCGCGCACAAGCGCGGGGTCTTTCTTTATAACGGAACGATACTTGTTCTGGTAGCGCAGCATGCTGCGCGTGTCCCCGTTGCCCATTGCAAGTGTGCAGCTGCGCACGCTTATGCCCTTCGCCCGCTGGGCAAGTATTGTGCGCAGCATTGCGCGCACCTCGTCCCGCTCAAACGGCACGAATGCCGCACTGCGGCAAAGCTCGCTTTCAACATCGCCCTGTTTTATGCGCTCGTAATAATAATTGCGTATGCTGTTTGGCTTGCGGCCGGTTTGGGCCGCTACGTCCTCGAATACGCTCCTCAGCGCCCTGCCGTCCTGCCGCGCGGCCTGCGCCGCGCTCAGCAGCAGCCTATCCTCCTGCTGTGTCCAGCCGCCCTTTGCGGCGGTTTCGCTTTTACAGCTTTCCATATATTTCTTCCCCCTGTCGGATTTTAACAGTATTATTGCCGCTTATCACAATAATATACATATTCATGCACAGGGGAGGGTAGCACGCGCGGAGCCTTTCGGCTTAATCTACTCTAACGCTTATTTCGCCCGTGGAGACATGCTCCGTTGTCCCATCGTCAAAGAGCACCACAAGGCGGCAGTCGTCGTCTATGGCAATGGCCTTTCCGCGCCGCGTGAGCGAGGGGGAGATAACGGATACGCTTTTGCCCGTAACCATGCTGCGCCGCCGGTATTCGTCAAGGAAACTGCGGGAATCAAGGCGGGCATAGTCGCTGAACAGTTCCTCTAAAAAAGCCGCCGCAAGGGAGGAACGAAGCTCCTGCCCGCTGCCATGGGGCAGCAGCGCACCCGCCACCGCGCTTATGTCCGCCGGGAAGCCGCCCAAAGGCTCTGCAATGTTCACGCCCGCGCCTATAACAACGTATTCGCTCAATGCATCCGCACCGAACGCGCTTTCGCACAGTATTCCGCACACCTTTTTGCCGCGCACGAATATGTCGTTCACCCATTTTATCACGGCGTCCGCATCCACCGTGCGCTCTATCGCCCGCGCCATTGCAACGGCGGTCATAGCCGTTACGAAAACCATGCCTTCCGCCTTCATATGCGGCCGTATAAGCACGCTTATGTAAAGCCCATCGGCATCGGAATAAAAGCTGCGCCCAAGCCGCCCGCGCCCCGCGCTTTGCCGCCGGGCTATTATAACGCGGCCTTCGGGCGCGCCCACGCGGGCAAGCTTTTTAAGGTATGTGTTGGTTGAATCAAGCTCGTCAAACAGCGTAATATCAAGCCTGCCGGCTAATTCCTTAGGGCAGATATCAAGTATGCCTTGGGCTGAAAAGCTGCTCATAGGTGCGTTTTGGCATACTTTTCGCGCTCATATTCCGGCACAAGGCTGCCGCCCGTTGCCCAGGCAATATGCACGGCGTTTTTCATGTTCAGCCCGTGCGCGCGCATGTACGCCTTCCCTTCTTCATAAGTATAAAGCCCAACGGGCCCCGCGAACGCCGCGCAGGCGGAGGGCTCCGCGAACAGCCCCTCGCTTTCTATCAGCGATCGCATGTAATCGAACAGCTTTGCATCCTCCACCGTAACTTCACCGCTCAAAAGACCGCGCATTACCTTACCTACAAAGCCGGACGCTCTGCCGACAGCAAGCCCGTCCGCTTCCGTTTTGCCGCTGAGGCCGATGTCCTGCACGCATATTTTGTTATCAAGCCCCGTCGCCATGCCAAGCACCATGCACGGCGCAAGTGTGGGCTCAACGAAGAACACATGCGCATTGTCGCCGAATATGGTTTTCAGCCCGAATGCTACCCCGCCCGGGCCGCCGCCCACGCCGCAGGGAATGTATACGAACAGGGGATGCTGAGCATCTATGGTTACTCCTGCTGCGTCAAGCTGTGCCTTCAGCCGAACGGCTGCAACGCTGTATCCCATGAAAAGATCTACTGAGTTTTCATCGTCCACAAAATAACTCATCGGATCCGCTGCGCTTGCGGCTCTGCCGCGTTTTACGGCGGCTGAATAATCTGATGGGTACTCTATTACCGTAACGCCCTTCTGCCTGAGCAGCGCCTTTTTCCATTCGCGTGCGTCCGCGCTCATGTGTACCGTTGTGCGGAAGCCGAGCGCCGCGCTCATAACGCCTATGGACAGGCCAAGGTTGCCCGTTGACGCCACCTGCACGGAGTATTGCGAAAAGAACTTCGTAAACCGTTCCTCCGCAAGCACAGCATAATTATCGCTTTCCTTCAAAAGACCCGCATTTATGGCAAGGGTTTCGGCGTGCTTGAGCACCTCATATATGCCGCCGCGCGCCTTTATGGAGCCGGATATGGGCAGATCGCAGTCCCGCTTGACATACAGCGTGCCTTCTATCGGCGCGCCGTATTCGTGCCGTAGCCGCCAAAGCATTGCCGGCGTTTCCGTAAGCGGGGATTCTATCAGCCCGCCGGAGGCTGCCGTCTGCGGGAATTTGAGCATTATATACGGCGCGAAGCGCTCAAGCCGCGCTTCCGCCTCCGCCGTGTCCTTTTCGCTTATGCTCAGCTTATTCAGCGCGTCCTCAGCCGCCGTAAGGCTGGGATTTACCCACAACAGCGGCTGAGCCTTACTAAGCTTTTCTATAATTGGGTTTATCATGTTTTCCATATGTTGCTCCTTGCTGTATGGTTTTAGGTTAGAATAAAAGCTGTCCCCGTTTACGGGGAAAGTGTCGCGGCGCAGCCGTGACGAAAGGGGAATAACTCGGAGCGGGCGAGTGCCGCGAGGTGTTCCCCCCTCAGTCTGTTTCGCTATCGCTCACAGACAACTCCCCCCCGCAAGCGGTGACGCCTTTTGGCCGATGTCCAAACTCTTACGTTAAGCCTCCCTCACCAAGGAAGGTGGATTTTGCGAAGCAAAAGACGGAGGGAGTCAGCCTGCCCTGAAAGCAGGTAAAATCTTCAGCTAACGCAAATAAGCCAACCTTTCGATTGGCTTTTGCATAACCCTAATAAGGGGTAATTACTTGGTTAATTAGTTAGCCTTCGCAGCCAGCTTGAGGGCAAGCTGAGCCTTCTTGCGGTTGGCATTATTCTTATGCAGCACGCCCTTTGCGGCAGCCTTATCAACGGTGCTTACGGCGTTGACATAGGCGGCGGTGATAGCGGCCTGGTCGCCAGCCTCAAGGGACTTGTCAAAGCTCTTGATAGCGGTCTTGACCCTGGAGGTAATTACACGGTTGTTAAGGTTTTTCTTAGCGGTGACTGCCACACGCTTTAAAGCGGACTTATGGTTTGCCAAAACGGTTTCCCCCTTGTTATTTTTACTCGAACATCGTGTATTATAGCACGGCTCTTTGTATAAAGCAAGCATAATTCGTGCGTAAAATCGGTTTTTTTATTCGTAAAGCGGCGCATAATAGCCCTGTGCACCATTTTTATTCAAGGAGGACAATTATGAAGGCCGATATTCGCACAGACCTTGCCATGGAGGCGCGGGAGATGCACGCCGCAGGCACCGGCGTAAGCGAGCAGAACGAGCAGCGCGAGGGCTACGCCATATCCCGCATACGCATAGAAACGGACGAAGCGGCAAAAGCGCTCGGCAAGGCGAAAGGGCTATACGTTACGATAGACGCGCCGGAACTCAACTACGGCGGGGCGGAACTGACAGCCGCCGTTACCGAAGCCGTGGCAAAGGAACTCAGCGCAATGATGAGCGGGCTTGACGGCACGGCGCTCGTTGCCGGGCTTGGCAACCGGGCCGTTACGCCCGATGCATTAGGCCCGCGCACGGCGGAAAAGATACTTGTCACGCGGCACATAAAGCAATACATGGCGGACGCCATACCGCACCATGTGCGGAGCGTCTGCGCCGTATCCCCCGGGGTATTGGGAGTTACGGGCATAGAAACAATGGAGATGATAAAGGGCGCGGCAGCAAGCAGCCAACCCGCCGTAATAATAGCAATAGACTCCCTCGCCTCCCGCAGGACGGAGCGCATAGGCTGCACAATTCAGCTTTGCGATGCGGGGCTTCAGCCCGGCGCGGGCGTGGGCAACGCAAGGAGCGGACTTGACAGGCAAAGCATGGGCGTGCCGGTGATAGCCATAGGCGTGCCGCTCGTGGTATACGCCAGCACCATCTCCCGCGACACGGTTGGGCTTATCGCGGGCGAGCTTGGCCTTATGAATAACGAAGAAAGCGTTAAGGAGCTTGCCGCCAAGGCCATAAGCGAAAAAACGGGCGAGCTGATAGTCACGCCCAAGGAAATAGACGCGCTTATAGGCAGCATGAGCGCAATACTGTCAAATGCAATCAACATGGCACTGTTCGGCACGGATCATGCCGAGCTTAAAAGCCTTATAGCATAAGCCGCGCCCTCCCTTCATACCAATATGGAAGGAGGATAAGCCATGAACAAACGAATGCGCGGCCGCACACGCGCCGCTGACCACCGCAAAACGCACTTAGGCGCAATGCTTCTTTTTATGTTTACGCTTGCCGCGCTCATAGCCGCCGCGCTCATACGCCCCGCCATGCGCACGGATAAGCCGGATGGGGACGAGCTTACAAACATAGAGATAGCGCTTGACCATGTTGATGCAGATGAAGGCGTAAGCCGCAGGGTGCTGCTGGAGCTTATGAAGGCGGACACAGATAAAAGCACGGGTATAGGTCTATCAACCGAAGGGCCTACCGTGCTTATTTACCATACGCATACTACGGAAGCATACTTCCCAACAAAGCGCTATACCTACGCCGCCTCCTCCCCCTGGCGCACGAAGGACAACGGCATGAACGTTGTTGCCGTGGGCGAAAAGCTATGCACTTTGCTCAACGAACGCTACGGCATTTATGCGATACATGATATTACAGACCATGAACCGCCCAAGCTTTCCAGCGCCTATTCCCGTTCGCTTGAGACAATGCTTGAATACAAAAAGAAATACCCCACGATAGAATTGTTTATAGATTTGCACCGCGATGCATACGGAAACGACCCCAAGGCCCCCGCGGATTATTTGGTGATAGACGGCAAGGAGTGCGCCCGCATAATGTTCGTCGTAGGTACGGGCGAAGGCGCAACCGGGGCCGGATTCGATGAAATGCCGGATTTTCAGTCCAACTACGCCCTTGCCAAGGGCATAAGCGAATACCTTGGCACGATACACCATAGCCTTGCCCGCAACATCCGCGTTAAGGTGGGGCGGTATAACCAGCATGTGTCCTCCCATTGCCTGCTGGCTGAGGTGGGGCACAATGCAAACACGTTTGAGCAGGCCATGAACTCCGTTGAGTTCCTGGCCGAGGCAATAGCCAACGCCGCCTCGGCTCCCGCATCCGCACAGGTTGAGGAGGAAGAAGCCCTGCCCACAATGCTCCAACTCACTCCGTAGGCAATATTATTATGAACAGCGTGCCGCGGTTAAGCTCGCTCGTTATGTTTATCTCCCCGCCGCACAGTTCAACTATGCGCTTTGCAATGCTCAGCCCCAGCCCGTTTCCGGCGGTGGCGCGGCTGCCTGCGCCCTGATAGAACCGCTCAAAGGCATGCTGCCGCGTTTCTTCGCTCATGCCCACGCCGTAGTCCTCTATCTCCACGCGCACGCTGCTGCCGTGCTTGGCGCAGTATATGCGCACCTCTCCGCCATCCTTGCTGAACTTTATTGCGTTGCCCAGTATGTTCAGCCAAACCTGGGAAAGCATCTCCTCGTTGGAGGTATACTCAACCTCGTCCAAATTTATATCAAGGCTTATGTTCCTGGCTTCCCATTCCTTTTCAAGCAGCAGTATGCACGTGCGCAGCTGCTCATCCAGGCGGAACGTGGTCTTGTCCGTAACTATCTGCTGGTTTTCAACCCGTGTCAGCGTAAGTATGTTGGAGGCCATGTTGGTCAGCCTGTCGGCCTCGCTTATTATTATGTCCGCATATTCCTGCCGCTGGGCTTCTGTAATGTCGCTCTTTTTAAGCTGCCGCGCAAAGCCGCGTATGGATACCATAGGCGTTCTGAACTCATGCGAGAACGAATTGATGAAGTCCCTGCGGAAAAGCTCCGTGCTGCCCAGCTCCTCCGCCATCATGTTAAAGCTTTTCGTAAGCTCCTCAAGCTCGTTCCTTACGCCCTTTATCTCCTCCACGCGGACGGAAAAGTCCCCCTTTGCAACGCGGCGCACGGCCCCTATAATCTGCTTCATGGGTCTGAAGTACCACCGCGTGAGCAGCGCGTTTATGCCCGTGCCCACCGCAACGCATATGCCAAGTGCAATTACGGGCCACACCACCGCAGGATATTTCACCTCCGGCAGCGCGCCAAGGAACTCCAGCAGCAGCATGACCGTGACCGTAAGCGCAGCCGTTGAAAGCATAACAAGGAACGTTGCAAAGACCATCTGTGCGCCAAGCTTTTTCATTGCTTCTTCACCGCCTTGTAGCCAAGCCCGCGTACCGTTGCCAGTTCTATGTCCGCGTTGCCCTTCAGCCTTTCGCGCAGCCGGTTTATGTGCACGTCAACCGTTCGCTCGTCCGTGTCGCTCTCCATGTCCCATATTTCGTCCATAAGCTGCCTGCGGGTAAATATATGGTTTGGGTAGGATAAAAGCTTATACAGCAGCATAAATTCCTTGTTTGGCAGTTCATGCTCCCCCGCCGCGTCTATAAGCGTATGCGCGTCGTAATCAAGCGTGGTGCTGCCAATCGTCAGCCGCCGTTCGCTCACTATTCGGCTGCGTCTTAACAGCGCCGCAATGCGCAGCATCATCTCCTCCTCGTCCACGGGCTTTACCATGTAATCATCCGTCCCCGCAAGGAAGCCTTCCTTCTTATCCTTGGCGCTCTGCCGCGCCGTGACCATCAATATGGGCACGTTATTGCCCGCGCTCCTAAGCTCCCGCGCGAGCGTATAGCCGTCCATATGGGGCATCATCACGTCCAGCACAATAAGATCAACGTGCTTTTTATCCATCAGCGCAAGCGCCTCCGCCCCGTCGGACGCGGGAATCGCCGCGTAGCCGTTCTGCTCAATCACGGCCTGCATAAGCCGCCGCGCGTTTATGTCGTCCTCTACCACCATTATCTGAAACATCGCTTTTCCTCCGGTGCGGTCTGCTTTCATGTGAATTATATCATCAGGTTAACAAAAAAGCGAGCTTTCGCCCGCTTTGATGTCGCCTGGTTTACTTGGCCTTATTTGATGCCGCTCACGCGGTCATAATACTTCTCTATCTTTATTTCTTCCTTCCACTTGGCAAGGCAGTCGTTGTATATGGCAACCTTTTCATCCTCGGTCAGCTTATCTATTATGGCCTGCTTAACGTCCTCAAACGGGGTGTCCTTAACTTCCGCATCGGAGGTGTACTGTATGAAGTGGTAGCCCGCCTCGGTCTCAACGGGGTTGCTCACATCGCCTATGTTCTTGAGCGATATGGCGGCAATGCCGAAGCCGTCGTAATACTTATCAAGGGTGTTTTCGCTTATAAGATAGCCATCGGTCTTGTAAGGCTCCTCCTTCATGCCGGGATCCTCGCCGTATTCTTCAACGAGCTTATCGAAATCCACGCCGTCCGCCAGCTTGGCCTTCACCTCTTCAACTATCTGGTTGACGTTCTTGGTGGTGTCGCCCTCTTCGGCCTTCTTTATAAGTATATGCTTGCAGAAGCGGTATCCCTCGGGCACGGTAAGCACGCCTACGGTGTCGCTGCCGCTGATGGCGTTGGAATAATCGGTATAGAACTGGGCGGGGGTTTCGGCATATTCGGCCTTCTTGGCGGCAAGCTGCTCGTCATAGTAAGCCTTGGCGTCCTCCTCGGTCACGTTCACGCCGGAATAGAGCGATTCCATATACTTGTTGCCTATGGCTGCGCCGCGGACGTCGTCCTCTATCATCTTCAGGTAGGTGTTGTAGTTCCAGCCGCTGCTCTTAAGCGCCGCCTTGAACAGCTTTTCCTCTTCGGCATACTTGGCGTCCTCATCGGTTATGGATTCGTCCACCTGGGAGGCATACTGGGCTATCATCTGGTCTATCTGCTCTTTGAAATCCGCCTGAACCTGAGCCTCTTCCTCCTCGGTCAAGGTAACGCCGTTCTGCTTGGCCACTACCACCGGCAGGGCATTGTTGATAAGGTTATCGAACACCTGGTCCTGCATACGCTTGAAGGCTTCGGGCGTTGAAACATTGTAAAGGCCATACATGGAATAGACCTGTGCAAGGTAGTTGTAATTATTATAGTAGGCGTTTACGCCTATGTTCATGTCGCCTACTTTAAGCACGGTGTAATTCGGGTTGTTTACCGAACAGGCGCTCAGCGCCGCCGCAAGCATTATAGCGGCCAGTACAAGGGCAATGGTCTTTGTTGTGCGCATTTTTCAAAAATCTCCTTTGTAATAAGCGCGAGGATACCCCCGCGCGCGGATAAACTGCCCTACTATTTTATCGCCCAAGGGGCTGCATGTCAACGAAAAAGGCGATTGTACACAGAATTAACACTATCTTATCCTATTTTCATCTTACATTTAGCTTACTTTTCACAATAAAATATGGAAAATATTTTATCCATCGGTTATAATGGTCTGCATAGGAGAGTGTAATTTATGCGGCATATACCAAACGTGCTTTCGGCCATACGCCTTATATTGGTCGGCGTGTTCATATTTCTTTTCGCGCGGGCAAAATATCTTGCCTGCCTTATTGTGTTCCTCACGGCGTTTTTTACGGATCTGCTCGATGGCTACCTTGCCCGCAGGAACAACTGGATAAGCGACCTTGGCAAGGTTCTCGATCCCCTTGCGGACAAGCTTATGGTAATAGCGGCGCTTTCGTGCTTCTATTCCGCTGGCTGGCTGCCGCTTTGGATACTGCTTGCGGTGCTTATAAAAGAAGGCATAATGATAATAGGCGGCCTGCTGCTTTTCCGCAAGGAGGTGGTTGTGTATGCCGATTGGTACGGCAAGTTTGCCGCGGGCTTCTTCAATGCGGGCGTTGCGCTTACGCTTTTGAAAAACTTCTGGCCATGGATAGGCATGCTGAACATAATAGTGTTCTGCATTGCGATAGTGCTTGCGGTGATAGCCCTTTGTCACTATGCAAAGGTGCAGGTATTCAACCGCGAAAAGAAGGAATCATAACAGAGCATATCAAAAGAGCCGCCTTGCACGGCTCTTTTTTTCTTGCCCCTGCCCGCGCTCTGTTCGCGCATTGCCTTGTGCGGCGGCGGTTTTTGGGGTATAATATGCGTTAGCACCCCCATGCGAGCCTGCATGAGGGCGTGATTGCGTGCAATAAACTTTTTACGGAGGTTTTTATGTATATAATAGTAGGCCTTGGAAACCCCGGGCGCGAATATGCCGACACGCGGCACAACATGGGCTTTATGGCGCTGGACATATTGGCGGCAAGGCACAATATAGATATAAGGAAGGAGAACTTCCGCAGCGTTTACGGCGAAGGCCGCATAGGTACGGAGCGGGTTATACTTGCTAAGCCCTTAACCTTCATGAACAATTCCGGCTGGGCGGTAAGGGATTTGGTCAACTGGTTCAAGATCGAGCACGATCAGCTTATTGTTATATATGACGATATAGACCTTGACCCCGGTGATCTTCGCATACGCGAAAAAGGCTCCTCCGGCAGCCACAACGGCATGAAAAGCGTTATATACCAGCTTGGGTTCGATGATTTTCCCCGCATACGGGTTGGCGTTGGCGCGCCTGAAGGCGGGCGCGATTTGATAGCGCACGTTATGTCCATGCCCACGGGAGAGGCGCTGGACAAGGTTAAGGCCGCGCTGAACGATGCTGCGGACGCGGCGGAGCTTATGGTATCGGGCCGGATAGCAGACGCGCAGATGCGCTTCAACAAAAAACCCAAGCGCAAAAAGAAGGAAGAAGCCAAGAAGGCCGAAACCGAAAATGCTGAACAGAAAGGCGAAACAAAGGATGAATGAGCATCCGCTGATAAAAATACTTAATAAGCACCCGGAGTATACGCGCCTTGTTGACGCGCTGAAAAAGGGCGAGGGCAGCGCAGCCGTGTTCGGACTGGGCGAGGCCGTGCGGGCGCACATTGCGGCGGGCCTGTTTTGCCATACGGGCAAAACCGTGCTGATAATAACCGCCAATGAATCAAGCGCCGCAAGGATACAGCAGGACATGGCCGCGTTTACGGACAGGGCGTATCATCTGCCCGCGCGGGAGCTGCCGCTGGGCGCAAAGGGCATTGCCGCATCCGCGGGGCTTACGGCAAGGCGGCTTGAGCCGCTGTGCGCGCTGCTTAACGGGGAAAACATTGCCGTTGCGGTATCGGCAGAGGCGCTGATACAGCGCATGACCCCGCCCACAGCCATCGCCCAATGCATGCGCACCGTTTCCGCAGGGGACAGGACTGAGCCGCGCGAGCTTTTGGCCGCGCTTATAAACGCGGGGTACGAGCGGGTTGATATGTGCGAAGGCAAGGGGCAGGTGTGCCTTAGGGGCGGTTACTTGGACGTGTTCCCCATAAGCATGGCGAACCCAGTAAGGATAGAGTTCTTTGATGACGAGATAGACACCATGCGCACATACGACGCAGTATCTCAGCGCTCGATAGAGAACATAGACCGCTGCGTCATCCCCCCGGCAACGGAGATGCCCCTTACGAAGGAAGCACGCACGCGCGGCATGCGTGCGCTGCGCAAAACCGAGGGCATGAAGGAAGAATACGACCGGCTTTCCGAAGGCGGCATACCCCTTGGGCTTGAAATGCTGATGCCCCTTTTTTACCCGGAGGCGTTCATTACCGATTATCTGCCCGAAGGCGCAATAATATTGATAGACGAGCCGCAGCGCGTTGAGGAAAGTGCAAAGCTTGCCTTCACAACGCATCTTGACAGGGTTGGGTCATATATCCATGAAGGCACGGCGCTGCCCGAGCAGGCGGAGCTTATATGCCAGCCCTCGCACATATTGCAGAGCCTTGACACGCCATATACGGCCATGCTTTTCGCCCTTACGCGGACATACGGACTGATAAAGCCCAAATGCCTTTTCCGCTTTGAAACGCGGCCGATGGCGAAATACATAGGCAACACGCCCGCCCTTGCCGCGGACATTGAAAGCTGGAAGCGGGGCGGCAGCACCGTTATGATATACGCGGGCGCGCACGCAAAGCGCATAGGCGATATGCTGGGCGATGAAGGCGTTACTATAGGCATTGCCGAAGCCCTTACGCGGGACATTGTAAGCGGGGAGCAGCTTATAGTGGGCCAGAGCATAGCGCGCGGCTTTGAATACCCTGAGCTCAGGCTTGCGGTAATAAGCGAATGCGAGCTATACGGCACGGAATCGCGCCGCAGTGCGTCATTCTCCAAAAAGAAGCCCAAATTGGCCTTCAGCGAGCTTAGCGTGGGCGATTTGGTCGTGCATGAGCTGCACGGCATAGGCCGCTTCGTGGGCGTTGTAACGCTTCAGGTGGCGGGAGTATCGCGGGACTATCTGCACCTTGTTTACGCGGGCGGGGATAAGCTTTACGTGCCTACGGATCAGCTTGACCGCGTGCAGAAATATATAGGCGGGGACGAAACCACCGCCCATCTTTCCCACCTTGGCACGGGGGAATGGCAGCGCACGGTAAACAAAACGCGGGAAAGCGTTAAAAAGCTGGCGTTCGATTTGGTAAAGCTTTACGGCGACAGGCTGCACAGGAAGGGCCATGCCTTCCCGCCTGACACGGCGTGGCAGAAGCGGCTGGAGGAAAGCTTCCCCTATCAGGAAACGCCGGACCAGCTTACGAGCATTGCCGAAATAAAGAAGGACATGGAAAGCGACCGCGTTATGGATAGGCTGCTTTGCGGGGACGTGGGCTACGGAAAGACGGAAGTCGCCCTCCGCGCCGCGTTCAAGGCCGTGACGGACAGCAAGCAGGTTGCGTTCCTTGTGCCGACGACGATACTTGCGCAGCAGCATTATAACACCCTTGCCGCACGCTTTTCGGGCTTTCCGGTGAATGTTGCGCTGCTTTCGCGGTTCAATACCCCTTCGGAGGAGGCGCGGGTGATAGACGGGCTTAAAAAGGGCACGATAGACGTTGTTGTGGGCACGCACAAGCTGCTTTCAAAATCAGTGCAGTTCAAGGACCTTGGCCTTCTTATAATAGACGAGGAGCAGCGCTTCGGCGTGGGCCACAAGGAGCAGATAAAGGAAATGCGCAAGGATATAGATGCGCTCACCCTTTCCGCAACGCCTATACCGAGAACGCTGCATATGTCCATGACGGGCATACGCGATATGTCAGTCATCGAAACCCCGCCGGAGCAGCGCTACCCCGTGCAGACATACGTTATGGAATACAGCGAGACTGTTGCGCGGGAGGCCATAATGAAAGAGCTTGGCCGCGGGGGGCAGGTGTTCTTCGTTTACAACAACGTGCGCGGCATGGAAACGTTTGCGGAAAAACTGAAGCAGCTTGTGCCGGAGGCGCGCATAGCCTATGCCCACGGGCAGATGGGCGAACGGCAGCTTGAGCGCACGATGCTGGACTTTATGGAGCAGCAATACGACGTTCTGCTTTGCTCCACAATAATAGAAAGCGGGCTTGATATACCCAACGTAAACACCATTATAATATACGATGCGGACAAAATGGGCCTTGCCCAGCTTTATCAGCTGCGCGGCAGGGTGGGCCGGGGCGCGCGGCTTGGCTACGCATACCTAACGTTTATGCGGGACAAGGTTTTGAGCGACATTGCCGAAAAACGCCTGAGCGCCATACGCGAATTTACCCAATTCGGCGCGGGCTTCAAAATAGCAATGCGGGACCTTGAAATACGCGGCGCGGGCAACCTGCTGGGGCCGGAGCAGCACGGGCATATGGCAGCCGTGGGCTACGACCTTTACTGCAAAATTGTTGAAGGCGCGGTGAAGGAAGCCAAGGGCGAAAAGGAGCCGGTAAAGATAGACACGGTGGTGGATATCCCCGTGCCTGCAAGCATATCCACGCATTATATTCCGCGCGAATCGGAGCGGCTTTCCATGTACAAGCGCATAGCGCTGATAGAAACGCGGGACGATCTTTACGACGTGCAGGATGAGCTTATAGACCGCTACGGCGATATTCCGGAGGACACGGCGAATTTGCTCAACATTGCCCTTATAAAGGCGGACTGCTCCCGCGCGGGCGTTACGCAGCTGAGGATACGGGATAAGGAGGTGCGCTTCGTGTTCGATAAGCAGGCGCCCATAGACGGGGCAAAGCTTATTGCCGCCGCGGGCAACATAGCGGGCGCGCGCATGACCTTCGGCGATACGCCGAGCATGGTTATAAGCCGCCCCAAGAGCGACGCCGCCGCGCTCTACGCCATGCTGCCACAGTTTGTTTACATGCTTGCCGATTGCCTAAGCGCAAATTGATGCTATAATACATAATACTGACTTGCGCAGCCATTGCTGCACATGATATGGAAGGAGAAAACGATTTGAATACCAAGAAGCTTATTGCCCTGCTGCTGTGCGCCGCTATGGCCGCAAACATACTGTGCGCCTGCCAGCTGAGCGACACCGATACCCCCAGCAGCACCGCTGAGCCCACAGACTCCGCCGCGCCCGCATCCACCGCAGAGCCCACGGATACCGACAACAGCGCAGATCTTGATCTGACTGCCGCGGTAGCCAAAATAAACGGCGAAACCGTGCTTACGCTCGGCGATGTTAAGAGCATGTTCGATATGTACGTTGAGTATTTTGCCAACTATGGTTACGACGTGATAAGCGATCAGGCCACGCTTGAGGAGTTTCAGGACGACCTTATCAACCTTATGGTTCAGGACAAGGTTATAGAGGCCAAGGCGCGCGAGCTGGGCTACGCCAACTTTACCGATGAGCAGAAGGCGGAGCTTGAAAGCCGCATTGCCGAAAAGATAGACGGGCTCAATTCCTATTACCGCGACATAGCCGAACAGGAAGCCGAAACGGACGAAAGCGTGAACGTGGACGAAAGGATGAACGAGCTTATACTTGAAGAAGCCATTGCCAACATGGGCGACGAAAACGCCACCTATGAATCCTACTGCGCAAAGCTGAGCGAGGACGTGGAGGTTGAATACCTTGTCGAGCTTATGCGGAACGACCTGACCAAGGACGCCGCTGCGGACGAGGCGGACATTGAGGAGCAGTTCAACACCAACTCCATGACCGATATGGATACATATAATAATAATCCCGAATACTATAAGGATGACGAGGACGCCTACGAAGCAAGCCAGGAAGGCGTTCCCCCGCTCTTTGTTCCTAAGGATTACCACAGGATATATGATATCTATGTTGCCTACGAAGGCGACATCCCGCAGGAATGCACCGACGCAAAGACCGCGATGAACAATCTCAAGACCGAGTATTGCACCCTTGCCTTTGATGACGCAATAAACGGCACAAGCACCAACGCCGCGCGCATAGCGGAAATAATAAGCGAATACAAGGCCAAGCAGGCCGAATACGACAAGTATTACGCCGAATACACCGCCAGCGCCTATGAAAAGATAAACGCTGCCTACGCGCGCCTTGAAGCGGGCGAGGATTTCAAGGCCGTTATGGCCGACGTGACTGAGAATACCGACTTTACGGAGATTGATGCTTACGCGGACGGTATGCTCATATCCAATTCCTACACTTCCTCTTCCGATTGGTCATCGGCCGTTAAGGATGCCTTTGCCAAGCTTTCCCTTGGCCAGTACAGCCAGGTGTTCGAGGACACCAACGGGCTGCACATAATCTATTACGTCAGCGACGAAAAGGCCGGCTCCAAGACCCTTGACGAGGTACACGACGCCATAGCCGCCACCCTCACCGCCGACAAGAAGGACGAGGTTTGGAACGCGCTTATCGAAGAATGGCTCAACGATGGCTCCGTAGAGCTGATGACCGAGGTTTACCGCCAGCTTGGCAAATAAATAAACACAGCATGTATTATGGGGGGACGGATTACCGTCCCCCTTTGTGTTGTTTTTACTGCCGCTGTACCAAAAGGCTCCACCGTACGCGGGGGAGCTGTCGGCGTTAGCCGACTGAGGGGGAATAGTATAATAGCTTGGCTGCTCTGAGCCGTTCCCCTTTCGTCATGGCTTCGCCATGCCACTTTCCCCGCACGCAGGGACAGCTTTTGGTTAGCGGTAGCACCAAACAATAGCAATACAAAGGGGACGCATAGCGTCCCCATATCCTTATAATTTCTCATGCTCACACGCCATTAGGCGTATTTCACATGGCGGAAGCAATATTTCACTGCGCCTAAGCGCAATTTCACTACGGGCGTAAGCCCATTATTGTCGGTATATGCCAAATCTCCTCCGCGTATTCCTTCAGCGCGCGGTCGGAAGAGAACTTGCCCGCGCCTGCGGTGTTCATAAGGCACTTGCGACCGAAGGCCGTGCGGTCGCGGTAGTCGCGGTTGGCGCGCAGCTTCGCCTCCATGTAGGAGGGCATATCCAGCAGCAGATAGTATTGGTCTGGCGTATGCCATGCCGCGCCGTACAGCAGCGAATCATAAAGCTCCTTGAAGCCGCCCATGCCGCCGTCCGTAAACGTGCCGTTCACCAGCGTGTCCAGCGCGCGCTTTATGCGGGGGTTGGATTCGTATATGCCCTTCGGGTCGTAGGAGGAGCGTATTTTTGCAATATCCTCCACCGTTGCGCCGAATATATAGTTGTTCTCAAGCCCGGCCTGCTCGGCAATTTCTATGTTCGCCCCGTCGTATGTGCCAAGCGTTACCGCGCCGTTGAGCATCAGCTTCATGTTGCCCGTGCCGCTGGCCTCCGTTCCGGCGGGGGATATCTGCTCCGATATATCCGCCGCGGGTATTATCATTTCCGCATAGGAGCAGTTGTAGTTCTGCACGAACACAACGCGCATAACGTCCTTCATGGCGGGGTCTGAATTGACCATGTTGGCAATTTCGTTTATGAACTTTATAATGTTCTTCGCCCGTATGTAGCCCGGCGCGGCCTTTGCGCCGAATATGAACGCCGTGGGGGTGAAATCCGTAAGTGTGCCATCCTTTATGGAATAATATATATCCAGTATGGAGAATGCATTCATAAGCTGCCGCTTGTATTCATGCAGCCGCTTCACCTGCACGTCGTAAACAAAGTCCGTTGGCAGCAGCACGCCTTCCTTTTCGCTTATAACGGAAGAAAGCCTGCGCTTATTCTTGGCCTTTATTTCGTTGAAGTGGGCTATAGTGTCGTCATCTATATGCTCCTTCAGCTTGCTTATCTGGCTAAGGTCGGCAATGAAGTCATAAGACCCCGTCTTTTCGGCAATCAGCGCCGCGTATTCGGGATTGCACAGGCCAAGGAAACGCCGCGGGGTTATGCCGTTGGTCTTGTTCTGGAAGCGTTCAGGATAGAGCGCGCACCAGTCGCGGAACAAATCGTTTTTCAGTATGTCCGTATGTATCTTGGCAACGCCGTTCACCGCGCTTGAAACATAAACCGCCAAGCGGGCCATGTGTATGGTGCCGTTGTCTATTATCTGCATACGGCTGCGCATTTCATCGCTTGCGCCGCGGGCGCGTAGCTCGTCATTAAGCCGGTCGTTTATGCGGTAAATTATGCCCGTCAGCTCCGGCACAACGCTCGAAAACAGCCCCTCGTCCCAGCGCTCCAGCGCCTCGCTCATAACGGTATGGTTGGTGTAGTTGAATGTTTTGCGCGCGGTCTCAAACGCCGCGTTGAAGTCCATTCCTTCAAGCATCATAAGCCTTATCAGCTCCGGTATGCTCACCACGGGGTGCGTATCGTTAAGCTGAATGGAGCAATGCGAGGCAAACATGCTCATGTCCGTGCCGCGGGTGCGCTTATAGCGGCGCACAATGTCCTGCAGGCTGGCGCTTGAAAGGAAATACTGCTGCTTTAGCCTAAGCCGCTTGCCTGCGTATGTGCTGTCGTTTGGGTAAAGCACGCGGGTAATATCCTCCACCATGTTCTTTTCCCGCACGGCAAGGGCATATTCCTGCTCGTTGAACAGATTGAAGTCGAATTCCTCTATCGGTTCGCTCTGCCACAGGCGCAGCGTGCCGCTGTGCGCCGTGTTGTAGCCGAAAACGGGCATATCGTACGGCACGGCAAGCACCTTCTGGTCCGCAAATTCAACGGTAACGGTTTTGTCGTCCCTGCGCTTGCTCCACGGATCGCCGTATTTAAGCCAGTCGTCCGCCTTCTCCACCTGGAACCCGTCAACAAAAGTCTGCTTGAACAGGCCGAATTTATATCTCAGCCCGTAGCCTTCAAGTGGTATGCCCAGCGTGGCCGCGCTGTCCAAATAGCACGCCGCAAGCCTGCCGAGGCCGCCGTTGCCGAGCGCCGCATCGTCAATTTCCTCCATTGCGGAAATGTCCGCTCCCCTTTCGCGGAGGAGTGTGCGCATTTCGTCCAGTATCCCCAAGTTGTACAGGTTTGAAAATACCGACCTGCCCATCAAATATTCCGCGCTGAAATAATATGCCCTGCGCACGCGCTCATGCGCGCGGCGGCTTTCGCGGCAGTTCTTCGCGGTAACGGCCATAACGGCCTCCGCCAGCGCGTTATGCAGCTGCACCGTTGAAGCTTCGTGCAGCTCTATCTGATAATCCGCACTGAGGCGCTCCTCCATGCGTTTCACAATCTCGTTGCAATCAATACGGCTCATAGGCCCTCCGTTTTGATAAAAAATTATATCAGCATATATCATACCACAAAGCGACATATGCCGCAAATGTTTTCGCATGGCCTTGACTAAGGGGCGGGTTTACAGGATAATAATGCTAAGTATTTTTCCCGGAGGATACATGCCCATGAACGCGCCCACAGCAGCCGTAAGCGAAGCGTTTTGCGAACTTGTGCGCACATATAATGCCTGCATGCAGAAAACGCTGAGCAAATACGGCCTTTACCCCGGCCAGCCGCAGGTGCTTTTTGCCATAAACCGGCTGGGCGCGCCCACGCAGATCGAACTTGCTTCCCAGCTTGGCGTTACAAAGGCCAGCGCGGGCGTGTCGCTGCGCAGGCTTGAGGCGGCGGGCTTCGTTAAGCGCGTGCGGGATAAGCTTGATACCCGCTGCGTAAGGATACGGCTTACCCAGAAGGGCGCGGATTACGCCCGCTGGTGCGATATTGACTTCGAAATGATATACACCACCATGATGGAAACATTCTCCGCAGAGGAGCGGGACGAGGCGCTGAGCATACTGAACGAAATGAACAAAAGCCTTACCGGATTGAAGGAAAGACTGGACGGATAGGCATAAGCGGGCAATTTTGCCCGTTTTTCGCAATTTTTACATATCATATTTAATAGCGGTGTTGACAAAACTGAACAAAGGTAGTATATTACATATGAAATCATACTGCATTGGTAGGAATTGAGGTGACGCGGTAATGTTCTTCTCCACAAAAGGGCGCTATGGATTAAAGGCCATGGTAGATCTTGCCATTGAATACGGCAACGGCCCGGTAAGCGCGCTGAGCCTTGCGCAGAGGCAGGACATAAGTACGTCCTATCTTGAGCAAATGATAAGCCAGCTTAAAAAAGCGGGGCTTATAATCGGCTCACGCGGGGCATACGGCGGTTATGAGCTTAGCCGCGCGCCGGAGGATATATACGTAGGCACGGTGCTAAGGGTGCTTGAAGGGGACACGGATTTGGTAAGCTGTGTAGGCACGGAAAACGCCGCCTGCAGCAATGCGTGCAGCTGCTCCGCCCGCCCGCTTTGGCTCAAGCTTCAGGGTCGCATAAACGAGGTGCTGTTTTCCACCACCCTTGCGGACATGGCGGAGGATTATAAAAGCCAGCTTGAACGCTGCGGCAAGGGCGACGAATACCATATTCCAATGGTGCGCAGGCCCGCGCCGAAAGGCTCCTACACCAAGCGCAGAACAATAAATATGGATAAATTTTATGCAGATCAGGAGACAGAGGACAAATGAGAAAGGTTTATCTTGACAATGCGGCCACAACGGCCCTTTCCCCAAAGGTGCTTGAAAAGATGATGCCGTACCTTACGGACATATACGGCAACGCATCAAGCCCGCACTCCTTCGGCCAGACCGCCCGCATAGGCGTCGAGCATGCGCGTGAGCAGGTGGCCCGCGCCATAAATGCCGACCCGAGCGAAATAGTATTCACCGGCTGCGGCACCGAAAGCGACAATACCGTGCTTTTCGGCGTTGCGGAAAGATATGCCAAGAAGGGCGACCATATAATCACCACCAATGTGGAGCATCACGCAATACTGCATAGCTGCGCCGCGCTTGAGAAAAAGGGCATAAAGGTGACCTACCTGCCCGTTGATAAGGACGGCCTTGTCACCCCGGAGCAGGTGCGCGACGCCATCACAGATAAAACCATTCTTGTAAGCGTAATGTTCGCCAATAACGAAGTGGGTACCATAATGCCCATTCCGGAAATTGCCGCCGTGTGCCATGAAAAGGGCGTGCTGTTCCATACGGACGCCGTGCAGGCAGCGGGTCATATCCCCATTGACGTTAAGGCAATGGGCATAGATATGCTATCCATCTCCGGCCATAAGTTCCACGGCCCCAAGGGCGTTGGCGTGCTGTATGAGCGCAAGGGAATACGCCTGCCCAGCTACATAATAGGCGGAGAGCAGGAAAAAGGCCGCCGCGCCGGTACCGAAAACGTTGCCGGTATAGTTGGCCTTGGCGAGGCGCTTGAGCTTGCCGTTACCAACATGAGCGAAACCTCCGCCCGCATGACAAAGATGCGCGACAGGCTGATAGAGGGCATAGAGGCCACCATTCCCGAAGTTAAGCTGAACGGGCACAGGACAAAGCGCCTGCCCAACAACGTGAACTTCTCCATTAAATATATCGAAGGCGAAAGCATACTGCTTATGCTGGACATGGCCGGCATAGCGGCCTCCAGCGGCTCCGCCTGCACCAGCGGCAGCCTTGACCCGTCCCATGTGCTGCTGGCGCTGGGTCTTACGCATGAGGTTGCGCACGGCTCCGTCCGCATGACGTTGGGCGACGACACCACCGATGAAGATATCGATTACGTGCTTGAAACGCTGCCCAAGGTGGCGCACAGGCTCAGGGCGATGAGTCCCATCAGCCCCATAGACTAAAATAAGCTAAAACGGAAGGAGAAAATATAGATATGTATACCGAAAAGGTTCTGGACCATTTTGAGCATCCCCGCAACGTGGGCGCATTGGATGATGCAAACGGCGTAGGCATGGTTGGCAACGCCAAGTGCGGCGACATAATGCAGATGTTTCTCAAGGTAAATGACGACGGCATCATTGAGGACGTGGGCTTCAAAACCTTCGGCTGCGGCGCGGCCATAGCCACCAGCTCCATGGCTACGGAGCTGATAAAGGGCAAAAGCATAGAAGAAGCGCTCCAGCTTTCAAATTCCGCCGTTGTGGAGGCGCTGGAAGGTCTGCCCCCGCAGAAGATACACTGTTCCGTGCTTGCCGAAGAAGCCGTCCGCGCGGCCATAGCGGACTACTACCGCAAGAAGGGCATGGAGGACAAGGCCAAGGAAGTTGAAAACACCAAATGCTCCTGCGAGCATGAAGAGCCGCACGAGCACTGAAAGCCATAAGTACCAAAAACTCCCCCTGTGGGGAGTTTTTTGCCGCCAAGCCAAAGGAATCGTGGCTGCTTGGGGTATCGTTAACCCCTCAGTCTCACTTTGTTCGACAGCTCCCCGGACGGAACCACTGAAAAAAGGAGAAAAAAGTGGTAAAATAGGAGTGA